>OKSD01000891.1_pt1 | contig 31609 bp, 27 predicted proteins | sample 1601221 | NCBI WGS metagenome assembly OKSD01 (sample SAMEA3541550, study PRJEB24748) | human gut metagenome | biome: human gut; feature: human-associated habitat; material: faeces | place: China | collected 2012
TTGCCAACAAGAGAAGAAGCACTGAAGTTAATTCGTGATGGGTTATTATTTAATCCGGGACCTTGGGGAAAACATTGTTTAACAGCAGCACACTGTGCAGAAAAAATAGCAAGTGCATGTGGTGATATGGATGTTGAGAAAGCATATATATTAGGTTTACTACATGATATAGGAAGAAAATTTGGTGTAAGACATCTTGGACATGTTTATGATGGATACGTATATATGAAATCATTGGGATATGATGAAGTAGCAAAGATATGTTTAACCCATTCTTTTAATAATCATACGATAGATGAATACATCGGAAAATTTGATGTTACAGATGAAGAATTGACAATTATAAAAACTGAATTAGCAAAGACCATATATGATGAATATGACCGGTTAATTCAATTGTGCGATTGTTTGGCAGGAGCGGAAGGAGTTCTTGATATAGAAAATAGGATGAATGACGTAAAGAAAAGGTATGGCTTTTATCCGCAGGACAAGTGGAATTCCAATATGAATTTGAAGCAATATTTTGAGGGGAAAATGAATAAAGACATTTACCTTATATGTGAGAAAGATACATTTGCACCAGGAGATTTATGATCTTATAAATATATTTTTACTACAAGTTTTATGAACAGGTTGGAGGTGGTTAAGTGGATATTTTATTTAAGAATGACGATTTTGTATTTTCATACAGGGTTGGCGGTATATTGGAATATAACGGGAAAATTCTGTTGCAGCGTCCGAAAAATGATGATTATGCCATTATCGGCGGGCATGTTGCGGCTATGGAGACAAGTATGGAAACTCTTAAACGGGAATTTGAAGAAGAGCTTCATGCTAAGATAGAGGTAGATAATCTGTTAGCAATCGGAGAAATTTATTTTCCATGGGGAAAAAGACCCTGTCATCAGATATGCTTATATTATAATGTACATCTGATAGATGATAATATTCCATTAGATGGTGTGTTTCGTGGATATGATGAGCTGGATAATGAAAGAATTGATTTGGATTTCTGCTGGGTTTCACTAGAAGATTTAAAGAAGGGTACTAAGGTATATCCTTTAGAGTTGATACCATATATCCTTGAGCCAGGGAAAGAAATTGTACATTTTGTTTCAAAGCAGATTTGAGGAGATAGTCAATGATAGAAAATATGAAGGTAGAATTTGGCAGAACATCAGATATTGATTCATGAATGATAAACGTGCTTTGTGCGTGAAGAACGAACAAGATATTGTTGGCGTACTTTTATATTCAAGGAAGCATAATATGATATGTTGTTTTGCTGTTGATCCGGCTTATCGAAAAAGGGGAATTGCTTCGATTCTTTTAAAAGAGGAACTTGATAAGCTTGACAGAGATAAAGATATAACTGTGTCTACATTTAGAGAAAATGATGTTAAAGGAATTGCACCTAGAAAATTATATAAGAAATTCGGATTTGAAGAAGGTGAGCTGATTGAAGAAGTTGGATATCCTAATCAAAGGTTTGTGTTGCATACTGACAAAAGTGCTGATAATGTAATAATTGGTACAAAAGTAACTGTCACAGTCGATAGACCAGTAGGAAGGTAAGATGCAGGAAGATATTGCAGAAGTTATTGGAATATCGAGGCATGTATATGTGAGAATTGCAGGATAGTACAATTTGAATATTAGATATAATAAAAAAAGGAGCATGCACATGAGCACACAGACATTCACAATATCACCAATTCCAGACGACATATTTGCTAAGATGCAGGGAAAATCATTTAAGGACAACTGCATCGTGTCAAGAGATGATTTGAGGTATATTAAAGTTTTACATGTTGGGTTTGATGGTGAAACACATGTTGGTGAGCTGGTTGTGAACAGAGTGATTGCTGATGACGTGCTTAATATATTTAAGCAGCTTTATGAAGCGGGTTATGAGATTGAAAAAATCCGCCTGATTGATGAATATGATGCCGATGATGAAATGTCAATGAGAGATAATAATTCTTCGGCATTTAATTTCAGGTACATTTCCTATTCAACGACGCTGTCAAAGCATGCGTTAGGGCTGGCGGTTGACATCAATACACTTTATAACCCTTATGTGAAAAAAGTTGATGGCAGAAGAAATGTGGAGTCTGCCAATGCTGAAAAGTATACAGACAGGAGCGTGGATTTTCTGCATAAAATAGACCATGACGATTTGTGTTACAAGCTGTTTGTGGAACACGGATTTGAGTGGGGAGGAGACTGGGAGTACGCAAAAGACTACCAGCATTTTGAGATGACTGACGAGTGGATTGAAAGCCATGCTAAAAATCAGGGGAGAATGAGTAAATGAAATTATTATACGGAACAGGAAATCAGGCAAAATTAGCTGCGATGAGAAGCAGACTCAGGCAAATTGGGATAGAATTAGTAGGATTAAATGATTTGAAGGCTGATGGGCTGGATATTCCTAAGGTAGTGGAAAATGGCAATACTCCGCTTGAAAATGCACGATTAAAAGCAAAAGGTTATTATGAAGCTTTTCATATTCCTGTATTTTCGTGTGATTCAGGATTGTATTTTGATAATGTTCCTGATGAGATTCAGCCGGGCGTACATGTACGCAATGTAAACGGAAAGCGTTTGTCAGATGATGAGATGATAGATTACTATTCTGGATTGGTGAAAATTTACGGTAATCTGGTAGCGAGATACAAGAATGCGATTTGCTTCGTGATGGACGATACACATATGTATGAGGCAATGGAGCCGTCTATGGAAAGTGAGAAGTTTATTTTGACAGATAAACCACACAGTACAATCAGAAAAGAGGGTTTTCCGCTGGACAGCATATCTTTGGAGATAAATACAAATAAATATTACTATGATTTGCCGGAAGATAAATTAGAACAGGTTGCTGTTGAGGACGGATTTTTGGAATTCTTTAAGAATATTTATTGTGTGTGCGAAAAGGATAGTTTTATACCGGGAGAGATTTAAGCTTTGATTTTTAAAAAATATAACCAAACTGACATAATCAACATAAAAAATCAAATAGACAGGTTAAGAGCATGCGGAATCGGTGTTGCGGATTTGCCGCAGAATTTAAGGAATTCTGTGTGGAAAATTGTTTACTACGAGTTGAAACAAAATGGCAGCAGACAAAATACCGTCAGCAAAGCGGTTGACGGTGTCTGCCAGAGCAATATACTTAAAAAAATGTTTGGACTGCCAAAAGATGTTTTCGGGAAAAAATATTGGAATATGTATTCGCCCGACAGTAAGATAAGACAGGAAAAATACAGTAATGTGCAGCTGCCGTTTAATTACGCACAGGTTGAGTGCAATAGCGTATACAGGGCTATGATTCATCATATGATAACAGGGGCGGACGTGCCGACGGATACGGTTGTTGATATTTTCGGGAAATTCGGGCTGGCGGCGGCATTGTGTGCAGGTGGATATAAATATAAAATAGTATGCCTTAATGAGCAGAATTTTTATTTGTATTCGCTTCTTCAGGACGTGATGCGAAAGCCCGTAAAGTTTTATAAAATGATAGATGAGGAAAGAAAATATCTGGAAATCAAGCTTGCCGACAATGAGATAAAAGATATAATGAAGTCACAGATACAGCATCTTGGACAAATCAAGGTACTTGTCTATTACGGAGTACGAAAGAATGTCGGAGGACAGTATTCGTATGAATCTACGGGATATACGAAAGAGCAGATTGCCATGTATATATTTATATGTTTGTGTTTTGCACCGGAATACTGGGTGGAGACTAATCTGGAAGTAAAAAACAATAAAATGGTTACTGGGTGGCTTGACGATGAAAAGACATATAAGAAATGTGTGACGGATTTTGTGAAGTTATCGCAGGAAGATTTTGTGGCTTTTGCCAAGAAATTTTTGGAGTTGAAATTTGTAAACTGCGATATAAGCAGGGTTATTGATATAATAAGAAAAAATGCAGACAATCAAAATTATAGCAGCGGTGACATACAAAAGTTTCTTCTTTATATAGATGTACCGAAATATATAAAAGAATATCAGCGTTTCGGATTTGACGGCACTATGATGATAAGTCTTTTAAAAATGCTCCATCACTACGAGGGCAACTGGATTATGACATGGTCAACATTTTTACAGAAAGGCCTTAATGATGAAAATCCCACGCTCTACGATATGTTGTATACACAACAGGAAATGCAGTCCGATATATACATAGCACATGGGAACTACGAGCGTTTTGAGGAAAAAGTGCCCGTGAAAGTTATATATAACATGTTTGATATGATAGACAAAGACAAGAATTTATTTGTTTTCATTTACAGGGATAAGAATAAAAACAAGCAGCAGAATATCGTTTTTGTTACTGATATAGATTTTGATGAAATCGATTGTGAATCATTTTTCCGAAAATATAAAATGAAATTTAACGGAAAAGAAAAGTTATTAAAATTAAAGTGGCGTGAATTTAAAAAGAATTATGTGAAGTTTTCATAAGTGTAAAAATCGTGCGACGGGATAAAAATTTTTTTTGAGAGAGTGCAGAAAACCTGTGCTCTTTTTTTATTTATAGGCTGATAGCATGATTAAAATCCGGAATTTATAATAAGCTCATAAACAAAAACAAACGCACAAGCGAAAGGAGAAATTATTATGATGAGAGTATTGACACCAAACGGAAATGTAATTGAGGTAGAAAAGGCAGAAGCAATAGTCGAGAAAAGAGTCAGCTTTAACGGAAGGGATATCAGACTGTGTCAGACGGCAAAAGACAAAAGCCAGCCTGCCAGCGGATTGTATTTTTCGGTGAAAACGGAGTCGGTTTTTACTATTGCAAATGAAGGAAATCTTCTTGTTGGAAATCTTCCCGTTGATACGGTAAAGAAAATTGTCACAAATCTTGCAAAAGACGGTTTCTGTGATTTGAGCGGATTTGATTACCAGCCGGAAATCGAAATCAACGACAAGCCTGTATTTGACGAAGGCAAATCGCGTCCGTATTTTTGCAGGAGCAATGTTGCGATGATGTTTGCACCGAGACAGAATATGGATTTTCCGATAAACGCAATTTCAAATACAGATACCGGAGTAAATTCATTTCCGCAGAACAATACTGAGGAAACAGATATTTTTAATGATGATTTGTGGGCTGATGACAGCTCTGATAATGATAGCTGTGATGATGGCTTTGATAATGGAGAACAAAATTAAAAATGCCTAAAATATATATTTTAAGAGCAGATTCGGCGGGAAATGTATATCGTGGGTATGAATGTGATGCACAAGATTATTTGGACATGATTAAAATTCCCGACATACAAATATTTGCACTTACAAAAAATATCGACATTTTATATGAAGAAGCTGCCGTTATTATGGGAAAAACGCTTAACCGTGCGGTATGCGGCGAAGACGGAAAAGTGCAGAAAATATTTGCGGGAAATATAGCTGCTGTAAAACATGAAAAAGACATTATAAAAGATATTAATAAAGAAGATATTGAATTCGTTGAAAAGTCATTGAGACCCATAGAGCGTATTTTTGGCGGTGAAGTATTTTTTAAATCATAGATTTATAACCTAAAGCACACGACACGCCGGCTGTCAATAACAAAGACGGCTGAATTACATTCAACAAAGACATCGAATTTCCTTCAAAAAAGTGTCGAATTACTAAAAAAAGCGGCTAAATATCCGTATCGGAAAACAGCCGCTTATTTTTTAAAAAATTCATTAAAATCACATTCAAAAACTTTGGTTAATGCGATAAGCATATCAACGGTCGGGTTATTGTATCCGTTTTCGACTTTACTGAAAATTCCTGTTGTGACATTGATATTTTCGCATTGGAGTTTGGCAATGACATCAACAGCTTTCATGTGGCGTTCTTTGCGCAAACGCCGTATGTTTGAGCCGATGAGCGGATTAAGATGCTGGTTGATTCGTTCACTCATGATATTCACCTCAAAGAAATATAAAATTACAAGGGAGGAAAAAATTTTAATGGCAATACAGGAAGTTATAAAGTACGAGGGAGAAAATTCTGTTTTGATATATAAGCATCCTGCTGAGGATTTTAATACGATGTCACAGCTCATTGTCCATGAGTCGCAGGAAGCGGTATTTTTTAGTGACGGACAGGCTTTGGATAGCTTCAGGGCAGGAAGATATACTCTTGAGACAAAGAATATCCCGTTAATTTCCAAGCTTAGAAATCTTGTATCGGGCGGCGTATCACCGTTTCACACAGAGGTTTATTTTATAAATCTTGCAACGATGATGGACATACCGTGGGGCACGCCGAGCCAGGTAACTGTGAGAGACCCGAATTACGGATACAGTTACAGTGCGGGTGCAAGTGGTTCGTTCGGACTTAAAATAACAGACGGACGCAGACTCCTTATTAATCTTGTCGGTACAGAGAAGAAGATGGAGACATCTGATGTTCAGAAGTATTTTAAAGATCTGATTGTTACGAGAGTTAAAAATTGTATTGCGGTTGAACTAGGCAGATACAGCTACAATGAATTTAACCAGCATTTAAGTGACATTTCTGAAAGTGTTGCGTCACAAATTGAAAAAGATATTTCCGATTACGGTATACAGATACTTAATTTCTTTTTATCTTCGGTCAATATAAAGCCTGATGATCTTGAAGCATTAAAAAATCTCGACAACAGCATGGTACAGAAAAGATTTGAGGCTATACATTATAGTCAAATAAGAATCAAGAAAATAAGAAAGAGTCAGGCAGTTACAATTCAGAAGTTAATACAGTCATATGGAATCCAGAATGTCAATATCAGACAGATGAGTCCGAATGAATTATAATATGCCGTGTTGGTTAGTGGGAGCGTTTTATCGCCCCCACTTTTTAGATGTTTAATATTTAAAATAGTTATTGTAAAGAAATATAAAAAATTATATAATAAATATATTAAATACTAATGTGCAAGAGGTTTTTACATGAAGAATATATCAGAAATGACCATTAAAGAAATAGAAGATGAAATAAAGATGGCTAAGTTTGATGCTAATGAAAATTATGTTTTTGTAAGTTATTCACATATGGATTATAAACAGGTATATCCAATGGTTTTAAGATGGATAAGAAAGGGATATAACATATATCTTGATGTGGATTTTGAAAATCACAGCGGCAATGAAAACTGGGTCGAAATGATGACAAAAGCATTGAGGTCTGCATCATGTCAGCTCGTTGCATGCTTTTACAGCGAGAATTACTGCTTCAGTTATCCATCTATGCTTGAATTGCTTACTGTTTGCTCAGATGAAACGGCAAAGAAAAGAAAACCGTTTACAAATCCTGTTTTGCCGGTAGATATTATATGTCTGGAAAACAAGCCGAAAGATGAAGGGAAAAATTTTAGTTCACAGGAAATTAAGAATGATTACAAAAAGTATTTCACAAATTTAAGACAAAAAGTAGGTGATAGATTGTGGGAAAATAATCATCACGAGGAAGAATGTTACGAAGAGGGCTTAAGAAGCCTTTACAACAATGATGAAGAGCGTGTAAAAGCAGCTGTAGAGGGTATAAAGCAGGCATATGATTCTTCTCAAATGGTTAATTTTTATCCTTCTGTTGCTATGATAGTCCGTGAGGTAAGAAAAAAGAGTAATCTTTATGGCAATTATATTGATGCGTCAAAGTATAATGAAGAAAACAGATTTAAACAGGACAGTGAAAATGCCATATATATGTTTGACAAAGATAATGGAGAGCCGGAAGTTTTAGATGAAACAGAAGCTGTCGAGAGTGCAGGTGATGTCGCTGAAACAGCCGCTACAGCCGAAGCAGTTGAAGATATAAATGACGCAGCCGACACACAAGATTTAAGTGATGACTTGTTATATTACGATTCTGCAATTGGCAGGGACAACATGCTTGGCGGAATTGTGATTCTTAAAGGTTCAAAAATCAGCAGGAGCGAGGCGAATTCATGCCCTGAGGGAGCAAAGAAAAAGAGAAACAGCTCGCTATTAGACGGAAGTATCACGGACGACGGTGAGTATTATGTCCTTCAAAAAGATATGGAGTTCAGGAGCCTTTCGGGAGCGGCATGTTTTGTGTCGGGTACAAGTGTCAACGGAAAGCTGGCATGGAAATCAGGAAAAAAGAATGCAAAAACAGTGGGGAAAAGTTCATCCGGAGTGCGGAGTACAGGTGTAAGTTCTAAGATTAATCAGATTTGCATGGTAATTGAAAAGGTGAATCAGGAAAATAAACCGATTGAGAATTATACAAAAACACTTCAGAATATTTACGGTGCTGTTGCAAGTGAACTTAATATAAGCAAATCTCCAGTTGTAGACAAGTGCAACAGACAGCTCGGTCTTACTGCCATGGAATTTGCAAAACATGTCCGCGATTACAGCGAAGAAGGCAAAGATACATTATATGACATAGTTATGAATGCGGCAGGCAATGAAGATGAAAAGGCACTTATAAGAAAAACATTCAAAAAGAACTGATAAGTTTTGAGGAGATTGCATGAAAAGAAATAAATATAAAGATTATTTGTGGTATACAGCTCTTGCAGTATTTATCATATGTGTAATTGAAGGCGTATTTTTCTATCACAATGTAGAAAATCCTTTCCTTAAAGTTACGCTTAATATTCAGAATGCGATAAAAGCATATAAGATTGACCCAGACATAAAGCAGGCAGAAGCACTTGCCTATATGCAGAAGTCTGGTGGTGGAATTATAAGCGTCATAATAACATATGTTTACTGTCTTGCTGTTATAGTGGCACCATTTTGTACAGTAGGTGCATTGGCTGTGCTTATAAAAAAGCCGGCAAGCTATGTAAGAGGATTTTTTAGCCAGAGAAACAAGAAGCATGTGCTTATAATAGGAGAAGGAAAGTATCAGTTTGCATTTATTGATGGTCTGGTAAAAGACTGCCGTGTGACAGTTATTGTAAGCAGAATGCTTTCAGAAGATACGAAACTGAAGTACATAAATAAGGGAGTAAAGATTATCCAGAAATATGGTGATATGTCAATTGAAACCATATTCAAATCGCTTGATATACGTAAATTTAATGATATCTTTCTCTGTGATGAAAGTGCAATTGCTAATATTGAATATTTGAAATCTTTATCTGAAAAATCATCAAAATACAGTGATGCAGGCAATTCAGCTTATCAGCAGATTCATGTTAGCAGTGCAGATAATTCGATGGCGGAACTTATCCGACAGTATTATGATAATCTTGATACAAAATTATTTGATCTTGATATAGTAGATGTAAATAAAATGGCTGTTAATAAGATGTATAAAGAACATCCTGTATACATAGCAAACAAAGATGATAATTATGATGTCCATATCGGAATTATAGGTTTTGGCGATTTTGGACAGAGTTCACTTATACAGGGGCTTAATATGTCAGTTCTATCGGCGGATTCAAAAATATGTATAGATGTTTTTGATAAAGATATTGATTCGATAATCGGTGGATTTATGAAAAACTTTTCGGTTGATGCACTTGAGGGTCTGAAATTTATAAAAGAAGATATTTATGAAGGAAAAAGTACAGGTTGTTACGAATTAAAAATGCCTTTTAACACTTCACCGGACAAGTTTGGAATGGATGGAGAAATAAATATCAGATTTTTTAACACAGATGCAACAAAGTTACATTTTAATAAAATATTTAAAAAATGTAATGATGAAAATCCATTTACATATCTTATAATTGCGATGGCAGATACACGCTCAATGGCAAATACCATTATAGAATTAAAGCAGCTTTTATATAAAAAAGGTGACACATGTATAAACATTCCTGTTATTGTAAGAGTAAAAGAAAATAATGATTTTGCAAGTATTTATGGTGAAAAGAATCTGTATACAATAAACCGCGATAAGGATATTTATTCGTATAAATCAATAACAAACCAGGAAATTACAAATGAAGCAAAGCTTTTTAATCACAGATATAATCTGCTTTACGATGTGATAAGCGGTTATAAGAAAGATAAAAATATAGTTGTAGATGATAAATTTATGCTTGAAATAGAAAATCATCTTAAAGAGGATGCACTCAGAATTGAAAAGGATGAGACAGAATTAAATAATGCATGGCATAAGATGAGTATTTTCGACAGGGAGTCAAGCATTGCACAATCACTCCATCAGGATGTAAAAAGATGGCTTGTGTATGATAAAAAGGCATATTCGCTTAAAGATAATAAGGAAGAACTGGAAAGAATTGAACACAGAAGATGGAATGTGTTTATGATTACCCGTGGATTTAAATATGAAAAAGCAGGGAAAAAGGATTTGTATGCAAAAACCCATCCGTGTATTTCCAAGTGGGAAGTTTTAAAAGTTGAAAAGCCTGATACACTTGAATATGACTATACGCCATATTATATTTTAAAAGTTAATAAATAATTATAATATAAGCTGTGAGGTCAAATGTGGCTTCGCAGCTTCTTGCTATACTTGGTATTGTGGCACTTATTATGATGTTATTTGTTATGAGATTAAAGTTAAGATATGTTTTAGTGAGGAGAACGGAAGATAATGAAAAATATGAAAACAGAAAATGTATTAAAACTTATATTAAAGATGGGAATGCCAATGGTTATATCAATGATGGTAAATTCGTTGTATAATATTGTTGACAGCCTGTTTGTAGCGAAGATGAGCGAGAATGCCATGACGGCACTTTCACTCGTATTTCCAATTCAGAATCTTATAAGTTCAATTATGATTGGATTTGGTATAGGAATTAATGCAGTTGTATCATTTTATCTCGGAGCAGGAGATAGGAAAAGAGCTGATAAAGCAGCCAGTCAGGGATTATTTCTGGGTACTGTCCATGGCCTTGTGTTTACTGTAATTGGTATAACAGTTATGCCATGGTTCCTTAGAATGTTCACAGATGATAGTGAGATACTAAGTCTTGGTGTGCAATATACAAATGTAGCATTTGCATTTTCAGTGGCACTTTCGTGGGAACTTGTATTTGAGAAAACATTTCAGGCAGTCGGCAGAATGACGGCATCAATGGTATGTATGCTGGCAGGCTGTATTGTAAATATAATACTTGATCCGGTACTTATATTTGGACTTGGCCCGGCACCGAGAATGGGAATAGAAGGTGCAGCACTTGCGACCGGAATAGGTCAGTCGGTATGTGCAATTGCATATATAATTTTATACATAGTAAAACCTATTTCTGTTAAATATAAAAAAGAGTATATGATTCCGCAAAAAGATATGTGTAAGAGACTTTATGCAATAGGAATACCGGCAAGTCTTAGCCTTGCACTGCCATCACTTCTTATATCAGCATTAAATGTTATTCTTGCAGCATTTTCCCAGACTTACGTATTTGTACTTGGTGTTTACTATAAATTACAGACATTTCTTTACCTTCCGGCAAACGGAATTGTTCAGGGAATGAGACCGCTTATAGGATATAATTATGGTGCCGGTGAGCATAAAAGAGTTGAGGAAATATACACAACGTCGCTTGTTCTGGTTGCTTTAATAATGGCAGCAGGTACAATACTTTGCTTTGTATTTCCTGGAGAGCTTATTGGTTTGTTTACAACAAATGCGGACACAATAAGTGCAGGAAGGACAGCACTAAGGATAATTGGTCTGGGATTTATAGTATCTTCTGTGTCAGTTGCCTCATCAGGTGCACTGGAAGGACTTGGAAAAGGTGGTCCGTCACTTGTTATTTCTGCTTTAAGATACGTTGCTGTAATAATACCGGCAGCATTTATATTAAGCCGTATTATCGGAGCAGCAGGAGTATGGCATGCATTCTGGATAACAGAATTAATAACAGCGGTAGTATCATTTTATATATTTGTCCATTCAAAATCAAAATAAATGAAAAGGAGAGTGTTATATGTGTACAGCAGCAACTTATAAGACAAAAGATTTTTATATGGGAAGGACACTTGATTATGAATTCGCATATGGCGAAGAAGTAACAGTTATGCCAAGAAATTATCCGCTTCATTTCAGATATATGGGGGATATGTCAGAACATTTTGCAATAATCGGAATGGCACATGTTGCTGATAATTATCCATTGTATTATGATGCAGTCAATGAGAAGGGGCTTGGAATGGCAGGACTTAATTTCGTTGGAAATGCAGTCTATGCAGAACCGGATGCAGAGGCTGATGAGAAAGAAAATGTATCACAGTATGAATTTATACCATGGGTTTTAAGCCAGTGTTCAAGTGTAAAAGAGGTAAGGAGTCTGCTGATGAGGATTAATCTTGTCGGCACACCTTACAGTGAGATGTTTCCGGCAGCACAGCTTCACTGGATTATTGCAGATGAGAATGAAGCTATAACAGTAGAATCTGTAAAAGAAGGGTTAAAGGTATACGATAATCATGTAGGTGTACTTACAAACAATCCACCATTTGATATTCAGATGCTTATGCTTGCGGATTATGCAGGTCTTTCACCAAATCAGCCTGTTAATACATTTGCATCAGGCGTTAATTTGAATATGTACAGCAGAGGAATGGGAGCTATGGGACTTCCGGGAGATTTATCATCCCGTTCAAGATTTGCAAGAGTAGCTTATACGAAGATGAATTCACGTTCCGGTGATTCTGAAAATGAAAGCGAGTTTTTCCATATACTTGGAAGCGTTGAACAGCAGCGTGGATGCTGTGAAGTTGCAGATGGAAAATATGAGATAACAATATATACGTCATGCTGGAATGCTGCAAAAGGAATATATTATTATACAACATATGAAAACAGTCAGATTTCAGCTGTTGATATGAACAGGGAAGACCTTGAAAGCAGCGGATTAAAGAGATATCCGCTTGTCAACGGACAGCATATAAATTATCAGAATTGATTAATTATTACAAAAAGAATTCTGCACACGGCATTGTCCATAAGCAGAATTCTTTTTGTACATATGTTATAGCTGCTCAGAATCCCATTCAGGTTGTTCACGAAAAGTTACTTTGCCTGTGGAAGCATCCATAGCATCAACAATTGCAAGTGACTCAAGATGATAACCGAGATTTCTGATAATCTGGCCTCCGCTTTGGAACCCTTTTTCAATTACAATCCCGATACCTTCGACAGAAGCACCAGCCTCATTTACAATAGAAATAAGTCCCTGAAGTGCACATCCGTTTGCGAGGAAATCATCAATTATAAGAACGCGGTCCTCTGGATTTAAGAATTTCTTGGATACAATAACCTGATTTTTGCATTTGTGCGTAAATGACTCAACCTCGGCAACGTACATTTCGCCCTCAATATTAATGCTTTTTGATTTTTTGGCAAATACAACAGGAACATTGAAATGTCTTGCCACGATACATGCAATGCCGATTCCTGAAGCTTCAATAGTTACAATTTTATTAATCTTTTCTTTAGCAAAACGGCGTTTGAATTCTTTTCCAATCTGGTCAAATAATGCAATATCCATCTGATGATTTAAGAAACTGTCAACCTTTAATACATTACCCTCTTTAACGATGCCATCTTTAATAATTCTTTCCTCTAAAAAGTTCATTATAGCCTCCGTGTATATTTTTATATTCTCTAGATTACCAAATACGGTAGAAGGTAGCAACAAAAATTTATAAAAATATAAGTAAAAATACGGATTTAAGGGAACCGGTACGCATTATGTCAGATTATTGAGCTTTCAGGGTGTCCGTTAATCCAGGCTTTTACATTAGTCATTGCAACATCAACAACGCGAAGCTGAGCCTCACTTGGTGACCATGCAATATGTGGAGTAATTATGGCATTAGGACAATCCATAAGCGGAATGTGTGAGTGCGAGTTGTCTGCTGATGTTGCATCAAGTCCGGCAGCGTATACTTTGCCGTTTTTAAGTGCTTCACAGAGTGCGTCCTCGTCGATAAGACTGCCTCGCGAAGGATTAATAATGATAACACCATCCTTCATTTTGTCGATGCTTTCCTTATTAATAATGTTGACAGTTGATGGGTTAGCAGAACAGTTGAGCGAGATTACATCAGCTCTTGCATAAATTTCCTCTGTACTTACCTGTTCAATTGAAGCATATTCGGGACCGGTTTTTATGTGGTGGCTGGATGCGATGACTTTCATTCCAAAGCCCTGTGCCATGCGTGCAACCCAGAGACCTACGTGTCCCAGTCCGATAATGCCAATTGTTTTGCCGTATAATTCAATCTGCCTGTCAATAGGATTAAAAAAAGTACCGCCTGAAAGTACATTATCAGGAGCTTTTTTGATAAAGTCACTATTGCCACGTATATCATGGCATATATCGAGAAGCAGTGCCATTGTAAACTGGGCAATTGTCTGTGCACCATAAACTGTGTTAGTAAGAGTTACATTGTGTTTTTTTGCAGCGTCACGGTCAAAATTGCCATATCCCATAGCAAGTGTCGAAATATATTTAAGATTAGGATGACGTTCAAAAAATGATTCGTCAAGATAATTATCTATATTAAAACCTATAAGTATTTCCTCATCTTTAAGCTGCGATTCGATGTCCTTTTGAGACTGGTGGTATACGCTGTACAGACGGAAACTTTCAATTTCTGGGATTTCATTGATATGCTGTTCCCATCTTGACTTAATTATGGGATTGAGACTTTCCTTCCATGCAGGATGACCTGTGTAAATTAATGCCTTCATATAAAATCCTCCTTGTTTTTGCGGAGCAAAAATCCGAGTCCTATGGCGAGGAGAGGATTTGACCGTCTTGTTTCTAAATATAATACATGTATAATTTTATGCAATGGATATTATAATGTCAATATTGATAATTAAAAAGTGAAATTTATAAGCTTAATCGGCGTATAACAAGGAAAAATAAGGGAAATCCCACATAAAACATTAAAAAAACAGGAAAAACTATATATAATTTAAAGGCTGCTTTTATGGAATAATAAACTATAATATTACACATGTGTAGTTAAAGCACAATATATAATATAAAAAGAAACGTATACTTTTTTGCTAATATATAGTAAAATAGTATGTAATGAACTGATAATGCACAAATATGGTTATTGATGGAGGGTCAGATTATGAAAGCAGATGTTGTTATTGTAGGAAGTGGACCAGCCGGTATTTTTACGGCACTTGAACTTATAAAGAACGGAAGTAAGAAAAAGATAATAATGGTTGAAAAAGGCAGCAGTATTCATAAGAGAAACTGTCCTAAGAGTAAAACCAAAAAATGTGTTGGATGTGAACCTTGCAATATTACAGCGGGTTTTTCAGGAGCCGGGGCATTTTCGGATGGAAAACTGTCTTTGTCATATGAAGTTGGTGGAGATCTGCCATCACTTATAGGGGAAGATTTTGCACAGAGTCTTATTGATTATACAGACAAAATTTATCTGGAATTTGGAGCTGATACTCATGTTGAGGGTATTAATCAGGATGAAAAGGTAAAGGAAATCCGTAAACGTGCAATTCAGTCAGGGCTTAAACTTGTAGATTGTCCAATAAGACATCTTGGAACAGAAAAAGCACAAGAAATATATGCAAGCATAGAAGATTTCCTTGTTGAGCATGGTGTTGAGATAATGTTTGGCTATACATGTGAAGATATTATTTTAGAGGAAAATAAGTGTGTCGGCATACGTATTAAAAAGACTGTTGGTGTCAGTGATGAAACAGAAATTTATGGCGATGATGTTATTATTGCAACAGGAAGAAGAGGTGCCGAGTGGCTTGAAAAATTGTGTGCAAAGTATGATATCATGCATAAGCCGGGAACTGTTGATATAGGTGTGCGTGTTGAAGTACGCAATGAAATTATGGAGGATGTCAACAATGTTTTGTATGAATCAAAACTTATAGGATATCCAAGACCATTTAAGAATAAAGTTAGAACATTCTGTCAGAATCCGGGAGGATTTGTAAGCCAGGAAAATTATGATGACAATCTTGCAGTTGTAAATGGACATTCATATAAAGATTTAAAATCTAACAATACAAATCTTGCAATCTTATGTTCGCATAATTTTACTGAACCATTTAACCAGCCGATTGAATATGCTAAAAAAGTCGGAGAACTTACAAATATGCTTGGAGCCGGTCAGATTATGGTACAGCGTTATGGTGATATTCTTGACGGAAAGAGAACATGGCAGAAGGAACTTGCACAGTCCAATGTAAAACCGACACTGCCTGATGCGGTTGCTGGCGATATCACAGCAGCAATGCCATATCGTGCAATGGTTAATATTATTAATTTCATACAGGCAGTAGACCATGTTGTTCCGGGTTTTGCAAGTACAGAGACTCTTTTGTATTCTCCGGAATTGAAATTTTACAGTAATAAGGTTAAAATGGATGAAAATCTGAATACAAATGTAGAACATCTATACTGTCTTGGCGATTCAAGCGGATGGACAAGAGGTCTTATGATGGCATCTGTGATGGGTGTCCTTATGGGAAGAAAGCTTATTTAGTTTTCTGTGAGAAATTTAAAAAGTGATAAATACAAAAAAATAAAATTACATAAAAAAATAAAACCACATCAAAAAAATGTGGGTTCTCTGTAATATACAAGAATAGAAAAATCCCACCGGGCAGCAGTTAAATGTTGTCCGGTGGGATTTTATTGCGTACAGAGAGGTAAAATCCGTAATTACATAGGAATCTGTCAGCTGTTACAATAACATAATTTAGTGAAATTACATAAGTGAGCGATATAATGCTGCAATTTCTTCAACTGATGTGTCTCTTGGGTTACCAGGACGGCATGCATCAGCATAAGCTGATTCAGATAAGAACTGAACATCATCTTCTTTTGCAATTTCCTTGAGATTTGCAGGAATACCAACATCTGAAGAAAGTTTCTTAACTGCATCAACAGCAGCTTTACGATATTCTTCCTGAGTCATATTTTCAACGCCTTCAACGCCCATTGCTTTTGCGATGTATTTGTATTTGTCGCCTGTGAATGGAGCATTGTATTCCATTACTGTTGGAAGAAGAATAGCATTGGCAACACCATGTGGTGTATCATATACAGCACCAAGTGCATGAGCCATTGAATGAACGATACCAAGACCTACATTAGAGAAACCCATACCTGCGATATACTGGCCGAGAGCCATGCCTTCACGTCCTTCTGGAGTATTGTCAACAGCACCTCTTAATGAGTTAGATATAATCTCAATAGCTTTTAAGTGGAACATGTCTGTCATTTCCCATGCGGCTTTTGTAGTATAACCTTCGATGGCATGTGTAAGTGCATCCATGCCTGTTGCGGCTGTAAGACCCTTTGGCATGCTTGACATCATGTCTGGGTCAATAACTGCGATTACAGGAATATCATGTGTATCAACACATACGAATTTACGTTTCTTTTCGACATCTGTGATAACGTAGTTAATAGTAACTTCTGCTGCCGTACCTGCGGTAGTAGGAACTGCTATAATAGGAACACATGGTTTCTTAGTAGGAGCAACGCCTTCGAGGCTTCTTACATCAGCAAACTCAGGATTGTTGATGATAATGCCGACAGCCTTTGCTGTATCCATTGATGAACCGCCGCCGATTGCAATTATGTAGTCAGCACCTGAAGCTTTAAATGCTGCAACACCGGTCTGTACATTTTCAATTGTAGGATTTGGTTTGATATTTGAATAAATCTCATAGGCAAGCCCTGCTTTGTCAAGAACGTCAGTAACCTTCTTTGTTACATTAAACTTGATGAGATCAGGGTCTGAACATACAAATGCCTTTTTAAATCCACGTACATTTACTTCATCAGGAATTGAGTTGATAGCTCCTGCACCATGATAAGATGTTTCGTTTAATACAATTCTGTTTACCATAATAATAGTTCCTCCATGTTTTATTTAAAAAATCAAGATGTAAATACCTTTGCTATTATTTTAACAAATTAGTACCAAAATGTCAAAATAATTTGGTGGATTTGTATTAAGTTTTCTGATAAAAATATGTAATAAATTGATTATGATTATTAAGTCTGTGTAAGGCTGTGGTTTTGACTTGCTTTATACACATTAATACAAGTCGGAATAGGTAACTTTTGAAAAAAGTAATAGGATTTGGGTATTGTAATGAATAAAATCATTGTCTAAAATATAACAAAATCAAACAAAAAGATTTATAGAAGAATGAGTTTAGGAGGAAAGCGACATGGCAGAAACAAATGTTGTTGAAAAACAGCCTGTTACAGATGAATACCTTAAAAAGATGGATGCTTACTGGCGTGCAGCAAACTATCTCGGAGCAGCACAGCTTTATTTACTTGATAATCCACTTTTACGTGAGCCGCTTACTATGGAACATGTAAAAAAGAAGATTGTTGGTCACTGGGGAACAGTTCCGGGACAGAATTTTGTATATGTTCATTTGAACAGAGTAATTAAAAAATATGATCAGGATATGATTCTTATTTCAGGTCCGGGCCATGGCGGAAATTTCTTTGTAGCCAATACATATCTTGAAGGAACTTACAGTGAAGTATATCCAAACATCGGTGAGGATATGGATGGACTTAAAAAGCTCTGCAAGCAGTTCTCGTTTCCGGGCGGTATTTCAAGCCACGTTGCACCTGAGACACCTGGTTCAATCAATGAAGGTGGTGAGCTTGGTTATTCACTTGCACATTCATTTGGTGCAGTATTTGATAACCCTGATCTTATTGCAGCCTGTATAGTTGGTGATGGTGAGGCAGAGACAGGTCCTCTTGCAACATCATGGCAGTGTAATAAGTTCTTAAATCCTAAGACAGATGGTGCAGTTCTTCCTATTCTTCATCTTAATGGATATAAGATAAGCAATCCTACAGTTCTTGCACGTATTTCACATGAAGAACTTGAGCATTTCTTTGACGGATGCGGCTGGAAGCCATATTTTGTTGAGGGTAGTGATCCTATGGAAATGCATAGAAAGATGGCAGAAGCTCTTGATACTGTAATGGATGAGATTAAAGCAATCCAGAAAGACGCGAGAGAAAATAATAACACAGAAAGACCTAAGTGGCCTATGATTGTACTTCGTACACCAAAGGGCTGGACAGGTCCAAAGGAAGTAGATGGCAATCAGATTGAAGGCTCATTCAGGGCACATCAGGTACCTATCATGATGGATAAGCCTGAACATCTTGATATGCTTAAGAACTGGCTTGAAAGTTATCATCCTGAAGAACTTTTTGATGAGAACGGAAAGCTTATACCTGAACTTAAAGAACTTGCACCTGTAGGTGACAGAAGAATAGGTTCTAATCCACATGCTAACGGTGGTAAGCTTTTAAGAGATTTGAGACTTCCAGATTTCCGTGAGTATGGAATTGACGTTCCTAAGCCGGGTGCCGTTGAAGCACAGGATATGATTGAACTTGGCGGATTTGTAAGAGATATATTTAAGTTGAATGATGATGCCAAGAATTTCCGTATATTCGGACCTGATGAGACTATGTCAAACAGACTTGGAAAAGTATTTGAAGTTACTAACCGTGACTGGAATAATGAAAAATATGATACAGATGAATTCCTTGCACAGGACGGACGTGTAATGGATTCAATGCTCAGTGAGCATATGTGTGAAGGCTGGCTTGAAGGGTATCTTCTTACAGGACGTCATGGATTCTTTGCAAGTTATGAAGCATTTATCAGAGTTGTAGATTCAATGTGTGCACAGCATGCAAAATGGCTGAAGGTATGTAACCAGCTTCCATGGAGAGCATCTATTGCATCATTAAATCTTATATTAAGTTCAAATGTATGGCAGCAGGATCATAACGGATTTACACATCAGGATCCGGGATTCCTTGACCATATTGCCAATAAGAAAGCAGATGTTGTAAGACTTTATCTTCCACCGGATACTAACTGTCTTCTTTCATGTTTTGACCATTGTATCAGAAGCCGTAACTATGTAAACGTACTTGTTACATCTAAGCATCCAAGACAGCAGTGGCTCACAATGGAGCAGGCTGTAAAGCATTGTACACAGGGTATCGGTATCTGGGAATGGGCAAGTAACGACCAGGGTCAGGAACCTGATATTGTTATGGCATGCTGCGGTGATACACCTACACTTGAGACTCTTGCAGCAGTTACAATTTTAAGAAAGGCACTTCCGGAGATTAAAATTCGTGTTATCAACGTAGTAGACCTTATGAAGCTTGAGCCTAAGTCAAAGCATCCACATGGATTAAGTGATGCAGAATATGATGCATTGTTTACAAAAGATAAACCAATCATATTTGCATTCCATGGTTACCATACACTTATTCACGAACTTACATACAGAAGAACTAACAGAAACATTCATGTATATGGATATCAGGAAGAAGGAACTATCACAACTCCATTCGATATGCGTGTCCAGAATGAAATTGACCGTTTCCATCTTGTAAAGAATGCTGTTAAGTATCTTCCACAGCTTGGCAACAGGGGTTCATATCTTGTTCAGGAAATGAATGACAAGCTTGTTGAACATAAACAGTATATCCATGAATATGGTATTGATATGCCGGAAATCAGGGATTGGAAATGGGATATGTAACTATATGATTAAATAAATTTGCCATAATAGATACCTTTTCTTACATAATTCTATAGAAAATGCAGAGCATACTAAATGGTTGGCTCTGCATTTTCATTTTTATGTAAAATTAAATCAACAAAGTTTTTTATGACTTATTTTTTTTACGGAACTGTGCCGGCGTAATCTTATATTTGTCAGTGAAAATTTTATAAAAATATCCTTTGTTCTGGTATCCGACTTCGTGGGAAATCGTGTCAATTGTGTGGTCAGTGTTAATCAGCATGTCTTCAGCTTTCTTGAGACGCAGTGACTGAAGATATTCCGTATATGTAAGACCGGTCTGGCTCTTGAGCAGCCGGTTAAAGTAATCTTCCTGAAAATGAAATTCATTGGAAAGCTGCATAATTGAAATATTATTAAGGTTATTATTGATATAATTAGTGATTTCTTCAAAAAGAATCCAATTCATACGCTTGCGGAGCTGCTTTGACAGGGAAAATTCATATTTGGTACTAAGAATGTGAAAAATTCTTATGAGAAGTCCCTGACATATAAAAGGAGAGGCTTCATCATGCCGCTTTAGTTCTTCAACAAGGCTTGTAAGTGTCTGCTCCATTAAAACTTCTCCGTCGGAATGTGGACGGAAGTGAAGATATTGTTGTAAAGTTTTCTGTTCAAGTAATGCAGTGCTTAAAAAAGAAGAAATACGTTCTGTCGTAACATGATGCTTTACAATATCGTCAAACATGAAGTTAGTTATGCCAAGAAACAGAATAGTTGCATTGCTGCTGTCAAGAATCTCCTGATGTTGGCAGTTCTTATCTATAAGGCACAGTTCGCCTTTATGGAATGTGAATTCGCTGCCGAGAATCTTCTGACGGTATTCTCCGTCAATAATATAAAATAATTCAAGATATTCATGTGAGTGCATCTGGGTTCTCATGCCATGTTTAAAATGACAGCTGTATGTAAATGGTGTATCACATGGAAGAATAGTTGCATAAAGGCTGCTGTTATCAGGTATATCCCATAGCAGAGTAAATAAATGCTCCTTGTCGGGCATGGGATATTCCTTTACTTCTATATCACGGGATGAATATTCAGGACAGACAATGCCAAACTTTTGATAGATATCGGGAGTTTCGATATTGTGTTCATCATATATAAGTTGTTTTGTAAGAGACTGTAAATCCATATATAACCACCAAATTTATAAAATGTATATTGATAATATAACACAATATTTTTAAATTGCAAGTAAAAATGTTAAAAAAATTCAAGAAAAATATAGAAAAATGTCAAAAATAATGTTAATATTATTTTATAAGTAAAAGGCATATTTTATTAATATGTATAAACGGGAGCGTATAAATATGGATATTGCGGTTTGTGATGATTCAATGGAAGCATTGAATGATGTGAGGAATGTTCTTATTGAAACTAACAGAGTAAACTTAATCGAATGTTTTAATGATATTGATAGGTTTATGAGGGATGTAGAAGATGGCAGCAGATATGATATTGTAATGATGGATATTGATTGGAAAGAGAAAAAGAATGGTATTGATTATGCTGCATGGCTCTATGATAAGGCACCTGATACACGTCTTATATTTTTTACAGGATATTCGCAGGAGTATATAGAAGATGTATTTATGCAGCGGACCAATATTGAAGGCTATCTAAAAAAACCTGTAAAAAAGGACCGTGTAATAAAGATTATAGATAAGATTGAAAATTCAAAAAGAAATATGAATTTACAAAAGCTTGTAATAAAACAGCGTGGACAGATTCAGACGGTAGCATATGAATCAATAATATATATAGAGGGCAGCAACCATAATGTATATATATATACTGATAAGAAAGATATTATGGTGTATGATTCGCTGCAGCAGATTTTAAAACAGCTTCCCGATGATTTTTACCAGTGTCACAGAAGTTTCATCATTAATTTTAATCATGTGAAGCGTATAGAAAAAGAGTATGTTGTTATGGACAATGGTGAACAAGTTTCGGTGAGCAGACTCAAAAGAAAAGAATTGTCTGATTTATTTTTTAAATACATGGGAGAGAAGATGTGAAAGTACTTTTAGAAACAGGGTTTATAATTGCAACAGCAAAAATTATATATGCAGTAAGTGTTTTTTTGGATAAGGAATCTGGGAAAAATAAAAAAATAAAGAAAAGTCTGATTGCTATATTATTAAGTTTTGTAATAGAATTATGCGAGTTTATTTTATTAAAAACATTAAATGTTGAAGCACAGGACGTAATTTTAAAAACAGTTATTATATGCAGTGTTTTACAGATTATTTTAATTTATGTGCTGGCATTTATTAAAAAAAGGAAAAAATCACCGCGGTTTAATATTATGAATCTTTTTATTGTAATATTTCCGCTCAGCCAGCTGATGGTAGTACCTTATTGTTATGTTGGTGAAAATTATAATAATCTTGCTATTTCAGCGGTTACAACTGTTATTGGATGTCTTATAGACAGTGTGCTGTTGTATATCGTATATAGTTTGTGGGCAAAGGACGAACTCGATTACAATATTGAAAATCAGAGAAAAGAACTTGAACTTATGAAGCTGAATAAAGAAAATATTGAGCAGGATGAGAAGAAACTTCACGAACTTAAAAACAAATATAATGAAGAATTGAAGCAGATTCTTGTTATGTATACGGATAATGAGGATGGTGATAAGATTGCATCATCTATAGAGGCACTTGAGGCGAAAGTAAGAAGTACGGGAGAAAAGAGATTCTGCAAAAATATGATTGTTAATGCTGTTCTTGAAGATAAAGACAGAATTATAAAACAGAATGGTATTAAGGCTGAATATTCAGTAAAAGCCGGAGAAAATACTAATATTTCCAATCTGCATCTTTGCAGCATATTTTCAAACATACTTAACAATGCAATTAATGCATGTCTTGAAATTGAAGATAAGAGTAAGCGTTTTATCAGTGTAAAGTGTGATTATTCGGGCGATTATATGAATGTTCTTGTTAAAAATTCGGCAGATAAGAATCAGAAAAAGAAAATCAGAAGTTCAGAACACGGATGGGGAATGAAAATTCTTGAAGACATAGCACAGCAGTACAACGGAAGGCTTGAATACGGTTTTAAAGATGGCATATACAGTACTATGGTTTCTCTTGTATATACGAATAATCAGGAGGAAAGCATATGATAACTGCGATTAATTTCTTTTTGTATTTTTTTGGCTCTAGTATTGAACTGGTAGCTATTACATTTATGCTGACACCTAAAAAATCAAAATTATCGGCATTTATTATTATGTTTATGTCAGGTTTTTTCGGAGCCACATATAAGTTTTTCTATGTCAATGACGACAGCGGCATGCAAAGTGTAATTATATCACTTATTTTGCAGGCTGCACTTATAATAGCAATGAAGCTGGCTTTTGAAGAAAATTTTTTGAAATGTATAACAGTTGCAGCAATAGGCGTGCTTGTTCCTATATTTACGGGGATTATACATATTCTTATTCTTGGAAGCGAAAGACAGATGGACAGCATTATATATACGATGTCTTATATTATTCAGATTCCGACAATGGCAGCTTTGTTTATTATTGTTGTATGGCTGTGGAATAAGACGAAAAAAACGCAGCAGATAAGTGGAAGTTTTGCGATTATGTCAATTATGGCGGCGGTTTATTTTACGATATTGACATATCTTGTGTTGTACTATCTTGAAGAAGTGAAAAAACGTGTGTTTATTTTTTTGCCGGTAATATTGATTGAATTTGTTGCAATGATTTTTCTTTTGTACCTTATCTACAGAAAGAACGAAGAACAGATGCAGATTAATTATATTAAAGAGCTTGAGATAGCAAGGAAAAAGGAATCATATGAATATGAGCAGCTTATTAATAAAATTGAGGGTATGGCAAAGATACGCCATGATTTTTATGACCAGCTTTCAGTTACAAAATATATAGGTGGAAAGGATAAAGAATCAGCATTAAGAATGATTAATGAATTGAATGAAAAAATTTCGGAACAATCATAATATAAGCTGACCGACAGGTGCAGATATGATTAGTACATTTAATTTTCTACTGTATTGGATAGCAAACTACATGATATTTATAGCATTGACATTTATGCTCACGCCGAGGAAATCAAAGTTTTTGTCTACTGTTATTGTGTGTGCGGTTGTATTTGTGCCGACTTTGTATAAGGTGCTTCATCTTGGAGAACAAGGGCAGGCTTCGGCAGTAATCATGATAGTAGTAACAACAACATTACTTTTTGTTGGTGTAAAATTGGCATTTAAGGACAGCATTTTAAGGTGCATGATTGCGGCAGGATTGTGTGTTTTTGTTGCACTTATGGCAAATGTTATTTATATGCTGTGGCCTAATTCAACTGATTTTACGACACAAGTCTATGTAACACAGGCATATCTTGTTCAGATTACAATTCTTGCGATGTTATATCCGGCAGTTATTTATCTGTGGCATAAGTTTAATCAGAGAGTAAAAATTGATATAAGAATAGTTATTTTTTGTGTACTTATTTATCTGTATTTTCTCATGATTGTATACATATTTACATATCAGATATATCGTGTGGATATAAAAAGTAAGATTGTAATTGGAGTATTGTTTTTTATTGCTGTAGCTGCTGTTTTGTTTATTATTTATATTCTGTATCGGAAAAATGAGGAGCACAAAAAACTTGCAGCAATTAAAGAGCTTGAGATAGCAAGGAAAAAGGAATCATATGAATATGAGCAGCTTATTAATAAAATTGAGGGTATGGCAAAGATACGCCATGATTTTTATGACCAGCTTTCAGTTGCAAAATATATAGGTGGAAAGGATAAAGAATCAGCATTAAAAATGATTAATGAATTGAATGAGAAACTGAAGTAAGATAAATTAAGATTAAATAAAAAAACATCTGACAGATTTTAGCACTGCCAGATGTTTTTTATGTTGAATGTTATAAAGATGCAGAGTTGTCTTCCTTGACGGTATCAATGAGACCATGCATTTTATCAGCAATATTTTCAAGGATTTTGACATTCTCTTCTTCATTATTAGTAGTTTCAGAAGCATGTGCTGAAAGCTGTTCTGAAACAGCTGATATTGTCTGGATAGAATCGACAATTACATTATTGGCATTTTTAAGTTCTACTATGCTCTGTGTGAGCTGTTCAACATTATCGCGTATTGCATATGTATTATTCTGAATATTGTCAAAGCTCTTTGCTGTACTTTCGGTTGAAGACTTTTCTGCATTGATTCCGTCAATCATTTCGTAGATTACAGTTACAACTTCTTCAATAGCAGTTGAAATATTTTCAATAAGTTTTGTTATATTTTCTGTAGCATCACCTGTCTGAGTTGCCATTTTTGAAATTTCAGTTGCAACTACAACGAAGCCCTTACCGGCTTCTCCCGCTCGTGCGGCTTCAATGCTTGCATTGAGGGCAAGTAATTCTGTCTGTGAAGCAATTTCTTCAATCATTGCTATGATTGAATGCATTTCTTTAATACGTACACTGAGGTTAGAGAGCTTGTCTGCCACATGCTGACCGTTTTTAACTGAAATATCTACATTTGCAACAAGCTGTTCAACATCTTTGCTGCCGCTTGTAAGTATGTTTAATGTTTCCATCATGCTGTCAGATATTTCATTTGCAGCAGTGTCAACAAGGCTGACTTTTTTCTGGATTTCTTCAGTTTGTGAGAGCTGGTTCTGTACTGCGTCTGCTGTATCGGCAGCACCGGTAGAAACCTGAACCATTGTTGACTGTGTAAGTTTTGCTGAATCATTTAACTTTTCAAGCTGCGTATATATTTCTGCAATACCATTCTGCATATGTGCAGACATCTGGGAAATATCGTCAAGAACTTCCTGTGTCTTTTGCTGTGATTCTTTAACGACATCAATTTTCTGCTGTGCATTTGCTTTTGTTGTAAGTGCGAGCAGACATGCGAGTACACCTGTTATTAATACTGTTACAATCTGGATTGCAGCTGCATCAAGTCCGAGATAACCAAATTTTCCGGTTGACGCACCGATAAATACGGATATGAAACTTTCAATTACAACACCTGTGTTTACCATAAGCATATATTTGAAATCATTGTAAACAGATACGATGAATATCATTGGAAGAGCCATAACATATATTGCACTGCATGAAGTTGTAAATATTGTGCATGTATAAAATACGGCATAACCAATTGCTACAAAATGGCGTATTGCCTGTGATTCACGGTTTTTTCCCCATGCTATGAATTCACATATGACAGGCACAAAGCCGATTATTGTAAGAATTATTACAAAAAGCCATGATTTTCCTCTTGTTGCAGCTTCAAGGACGCAGAATAAAGTTATAATAATAGCTTCAACAAGGTGTGAATACATTGCAATTTTGTTGTTGCGTTCCAGCTCGGAAGCATGATTCTCGATTTTCTTTTCTACTTTTTTGAAATTTTTATTAATTATTTTATCTGTCTGTTTTTTCATAAAATCTCCATTTCTGTGTAATTAACATAGATATTAAATTGGTTTACGAAATTGTATAAAATAATTATAGTCTGTATTCGGATAATTTACAACAAAAAAATCATGTCGGTAGTTTTTGAAAGCCGGCATGATTTTTTTGTGATTATTTAAATGTTTTTTAAATATTCTTCATCAGAAATATGTGAGTATTTAACTGCTTTTAAAATGGCTGCTGACATAACTTCGGCTGCGAGAGTACCTACAATATTAATGTCTGCTTTCACAGGCTCATTACCGGATGGAATACTTGCAGCATATATTGTATCGCCGTCTGCCATTGTGCCTACAGGATTGATGCATCTTGCGTAGGCATTTCGTGTCATTGAAGCGATTTTACCCATCTCGGCTTTTGAAAATTCAGCATTTGTTATAATTGCACCGATTGTTGTATTTCCTGTAAATGGGTCTTTTGGCAGCATATTGTGGAGTGCTGCTGTTATGCTGTCGGCAAAGCCTGAACGGTCAGGTTTGTGGAATCCGGCGATTTTTTCTCCTGTTTTGGGATTGAAAATGTCACCGAGTGCATTGACGACAACAATGGCTGTGAGTGTGAGTTTTCCGACTCTCACAGAATGTATTCCAAGACCTGATTTCTGTGCGTAATTCATGCCTCCGATTTTACCAACGGTTGCACCTGTACCGGCACCAACATTGCCGATAATCTCTGATGTTTCATGATTTTTTGCTTCAACGGAATCACCGGCTGTAAAATCAGCAGATGAGCGGTTAAGTGCGTTTGTGCATGCTTCGTAACCCATTTTGTAGTCAGGGCGGACATGCGAATTACCATAACCAAGGTCGAATATGCATGACTGGCATACAAGCGGAACTTTAGCGACGCCGGTATCATATCCGATACCATTATCTTCAAGACATTTCATTACACCATCTGATGCGGCAAGTCCATATGCTGAGCCGCCTGAAAAAACGATTGCATTTACTGGATTGTCAGCTGTGAGCGGCATTGTAAGAGGGGTCTCTCTTGAGGCGGGACCTCCGCCGCTTATATCGCAGCCAACCTTTGCACCGTCAGGAAAGTATATTACCGATACTCCGGTTTTGGCTTTATTGTCTGCTGCGTGACCGAGTTTAAATCCAAGTGTGCCATTGGTTGCAGTGTTTACATCAATTTCATTAAAGAACAGATTTTGCTGATTCATTTTTAACGCCTCCTGCTTTTAAAACCTTGTAAAGCGTGCGTGTTAAAATGCTTCCTACAACAAAACAGATTACGGCTTCAATAGCACCCTGAACTCCTACAAATGCGATTACGAACATAAATGGATTTGTGGCACCAAATGCCTGAGCAAAGCCCTGTATATACTCAGTATTGTAAAAGAATATTACAAGTGAACTCATGAAAAGCAGAGTATTAAGAAGAGGGCATGCAAGACTTGCAATGTAAAATGATGCCTTTGTAAGGTGCTTTGATTGACGGAGTGCTTTGAATATAAGACCTGTAAGCCAGCCTTCAAGTACACGCATTACAACTGTAGTGATAAATGTTCCAAACGGATTGATTGTAAGAAGTACAGAACCGAATGCACTCATGCCGAAAGTCTGGTAGAAGCTTGTGAGACCAAAAGCCGCACCGCATACCGCACCGCCGGCAGGACCTAACATTACGGCACCGACAGTTACCGGAATAGTCAAAAGTGTTACAGAAAGTCCCGGTGTTTTAATATAACCGAGTGGTGTGAGAGCCATAACGATAATAATTGCGACCATTAACGCAAGCTCGACTAAAAATTTTGTGTTTCCCTTAGAATTCATAATATCCTCCTTGTTTTGCGAAGCAAAATCCGAGCACCTCAAGCGAGGAGAGGATTGCCTCCTTGTTTTGCGAAGCAAAATCCTAATGTGCATCTTTGATGCAATATGCCTCATGATGATGAAAGGACTTTCTTCTTTTTTAATTAAATATAGGGATAAAAATGAACGCTAAAATTAAAGAGACATCAAGGCTTGTTAGCAGCATGAATGTCTGACATCAGAATAAATACTTTTGCTAATACAATCTGTCAGAACAGTTTGTTATGTAACCGCCTTAAAGGTCGGTTCTTTTTAAAAGTATTTAAAATAAAATATAGTGAATAAAGCTGATGCATTTTCTTTAAAGAATAACGCTCATTAATATATTAGCACAAGTTATAAAAAAAAACAATGTAAATGAGAAATAATATGGTTGATTTTTCAAGTAATATACTATATACTATAACTATATAGTATGAGTGTATAAGTAGATATAGAAAAGAAAAGAGGCATTTATGAAACTATTTTTAAAATATATAAAGCCATATGTTTATTATTATATTTTAGGACCGATTTTTATGCTGGTTGAAGTTGCGGGTGAGATTATCCTGCCATGGCTGTTGTCAAAGATTATTAATGTCGGAGCAGCCAATCATGATGTAGGATATATAACAAGAATCGGGCTTGTCATGGTTTTAGTGGCAGTATGTATGGCGGTCGGAGGCGTGCTTGGTGCATGGTTTGCGGCTAATGCAGCCATGAATTTTGGTGCTGACCTGCGTATGGATTTATTTGAAAAGATACAGAAGTTTTCATTTAACAATATAGATAAGTTTTCAACAGGGTCGCTTATTACGAGGCTTACCAATGATATTACGCAGATTCAGAATATGATAATGCAGACACTCCGGGCGTGCCTTCGGTCTCCGGGAATACTTATAGGTGCAATAACTATGGCATTTGTAATAAGTCCATCGCTTGCTATTGTATTTATAATTGTCGTTCCTGTACTTGTTATTTCTATTATTATAATAATGAAAAAGGCATTTCCAAGATTCAAGGCTTTGCAAAACAGCATTGACTGTCTTAATTCGTGCGTTCAGGAGGGGCTTGTCAACATAAGGCTTATTAAGTCATTTGTGAGAAAAGATTATGAAGAAAAGCGTTTTGATGAGCATAATAAGGACTTGTTTGATAAAAATATCCACGCCATGAATATTATGATTAAGTATCAGCCTGTCATGACGCTTGCACTCAATGCTACGACCGTTGCTGTTGTATGGTTTGGCGGCAACATGATTATAGGTGGGAAGATGCAGGTGGGCGACCTTACGGCATTTACTAATTATATAGTCCAGATTATGGGAAGCCTTACGATGCTTTCAATTGTATTTTTAAATTGGGCAAGAGCAGTCGCATCATTTAGAAGAGTAAGAGAGGTGCTTGAAGAAGAGATTGACCTGACAGATGATAATGCATTATATAAGGAAAGAAAAGTTGAGGATGGAAATATATCATTTAAAAATGTGTCGTTCAGATATTATAAGAACAGTGAAGAAAATGTCTTGTCGAATATAAGCTTCGATGTAAAAGCAGGACAGACACTGGGGATTATCGGTCCGACAGGAAGCGGCAAGACTACACTTGTGTCCCTTATTTCTCGTCTTTATGATGTTGATGCGGGTGAAGTATGTGTGGATGGAGTTAATGTCAAAGAGTATTCGCTTGATAATTTAAGAAATGGTATAGGCATGGTACTTCAGAAAAATACGCTGTTTTCGGGAGATATTTATGAAAATCTCAGGTGGGGCAATGAAAATGCAGATGAAAAAACGATTGCACAGGCAGCGGCAGACGCACAGGCTGATAAGTTTATAAGAGGCTTTAGAGAAGGATATAATACACAGCTTGGACAAGGTGGTTCTAATGTGTCGGGCGGACAGAAGCAGAGACTTTGTATTGCTAGAGCCTTATTAAAGCATCCTAAGATATTGATTCTTGACGATTCGACAAGTGCGGTTGATACTGCAACTGAAAAATATATAAGAAATGTATTATATGGAAAGTATTCAGATATGACAAAGATAATTATTGCACAAAGAATTACATCAGTTATGGAAGCTGATGAGATTCTTGTCATGGATAATGGATGTGTAAAGGGATTTGGAACACATGAAGAACTTTTAAAGACATGTCCTTTATATAAGGAAATATTTGATATCCAGATAAGTAAGGAGGTGGGGTAATATGCCACCAATGGGCGGAGTTACCGGAGCCATGAAAGGAACCGGCGGGTCTATGGGAAAAAAGAAAGAAAGACCCAAGAATACTAAAAATACGATAATCCGTCTTTTTTCTTATATGAAAGAGACAAAACTTCAGCTGGCTGGTGCATTGTGTTGTGTTCTCGCGAGTACAGCCAGTACGCTTGCGGCATCGTATATGTTAAGACCTGTGATTAATAATTATATTATAGGATTTAATGAAAATGGTGGTATAAAGAGTCTGGCGATGGCACTCGTTGTTATGGCATCGGTTTATCTTCTGGGAGTTCTGGCAACATATTTCCAGGCAAAGCTTATGTTAAAAGTGTCGCAGAGAGCAATGCTTGCTATAAGACGTGATTTATTCGTACATATGCAGAAGCTTCCGGTATCATTTTTTGATATGAACAGCAAGGGCGATCTGATGAGCAGGTATACTAATGACGTTGATGTTGTAGGTGAGATGTTAAACAACACGGCTGATTCGCGTACCGAAACGTATATTGCCATGAAAATCGGTATTAACAACTGGCG
>OKSD01000898.1_pt1 | contig 31447 bp, 20 predicted proteins | sample 1601221 | NCBI WGS metagenome assembly OKSD01 (sample SAMEA3541550, study PRJEB24748) | human gut metagenome | biome: human gut; feature: human-associated habitat; material: faeces | place: China | collected 2012
TTAAAAGTGTGGCGATACTAAGCCCGACGTAACCTGTACCGGCTACGGCTATTTTCATATCCTTATCCATTTGATTATAGTGTTAGCATCCATTTCTGACGTAGGGTATATGGAAACAAACCTACCTTAGTAGTTTCCTCTTAAATAAGTCAAAAAATGGAATTGGTTTTCAAATATTGTTAGTTGTAATGGTCCTACACAGGATTTTTCCAAAAATATCCTTCATCTTTCAGGATGCATGTCAATCCGCTCATTATTTTGAAGTTACGACCTGAAGGATGTTTCAGGCATCTTTCAGCCAAGCTTCATTCCGCAGGGAAGAGAACGGAAAATCATTCGGCTGAGAATGAAAAATTGTTTGGCTTAGATTGGAAAATCGTTTGGCGCAGAGCGTTTGACGGCTCTCAGCCATGAAAGGGAACTGAAAGATGAGCATTTCATCTTTCAGCCCGTAATATGTTATATAATAGATATTTACCACATATCCTGAAGGATGAAGGATATTTTTGCAAACTCTTAGGGTTGAGTGTATTTTATCTCGTAATCATCCAATCCTTCAGGGTGTGCCGTTCCATGTCAAAGTTGATTCCGACCTTCACCACGGGCAAGCCACACAGGGCAAAGCGTTCGGGATAGTTCTTCAAGTCGATCTGTTGCATGGCAGCCTCGGCGGATTGGTTCAGTTTCAGTTCCACGACGTAGAGCGTGGTGGCCGTGCGCATCACCATGTCCACCCGCCCACTTGGGGTACGTACTTCCACATCCACATAGATACCCAAAAGACTGAAGATGATGTAGAGCATCTGTTGGTAGTGGCCTTCGTAATCCGTACGGTCGCAGTAAGGAACAGTGGAAAGGAAAGTCTGCAACAAACGTAACGCATCATCCAACCGCTCCTCGTAAATGGCTTCATAGAGCAAGGCCACGGTGGTCAATCCGTCGGTCGTGCGGCGGTCTAAATAGCCGGGCAAAAGGCTTTTCATCAGTCCGATGCGCACCTCCTTGTTGGGGATGTCCAACGTGTAGAGCTGCGTGACGGGGGAATACCCCTTGATGGTGACGTAACCGCTTTGATAAAGCAACGGGGCGATGTCCGTCATGCGTTCCGTCGGGGCATCGAAAGATTCCGCCATAGCTTTCCGTCCTCCGATTTGTTGGGGCTGCACGCCGTACTTCTTCAACATTTCGATAAGGTAAGTGGGTGTACCACTGCCGAACCAATAAGAATCCAACCGCCCGTCAGCAAAAGCGTTCAGCAGGCTGAATGGGTTATAGATGTCCGGTGAAGGCCAAGTGAAATGGTAACCGTCGTAATTGTCCTTGAGTTTCTGCACGGTCTTTTCGCGGCTTATGCCCATCCGTTCGGCCAAAATGTCCAAGTCCTCGTCCATCTGAGTGGCCATTTCCTCTTCTGTGATGCCGCAGATGGCAGCGTATTCCGGCAGCATACTGATATTCTTAATGTTATTCAGTTCACTGAAAATGCTCAGTTGCGAGAACTTGGTGATTCCGGTAAGGAACACGAAACGCAGGTAAGGATCGCAAGCTTTGAGCGGACTATAAAAGTTGCGCATGATGTTACGCAGGACGGGCAGGTTCTTTTCTTCATGCACCACGTCAAGCAAGGGCGCATCGTATTCGTCGATGAGCACCACCACTTGACGACCCGTCTGTTCGTAGGCGCGGCGGATGATGCCTTGAAAGCGTTGGTTCACATTTTCCTCACCTTCGCCACGGCCATATACGTTTTCATATTCTATCAGTTTCAAGTTCAACTCGCTTTCCAAACGTTCCTTGTCCACGTGCTTCGCCGTACTCATGTCAAAACGCAAAACGGGATATTCCGTCCATTCCGTCTCCAACCGCTCCACAGCCAAGTCCTTAAACAACTCTTTACGCCCTTCAAAATAGGCTTCCAAAGTACTTGTCAGCAGCGACTTTCCGAATCGACGGGGACGACTCAGGAATATGTAATTTGAGGCAGAATGCACCATACGGTAGACGTATTCCGTCTTGTCTATATACATATAATTTCCCACCCGAATTTTCTCAAACGTCTGTATCCCTATCGGGTAAAGTCTTCCTTGCCTTTCCATGACTATCACTCCTTTATTGCTTTATTACAAAAATAGGTAAAAAGAAGCATTTTCGCCTTGGCTTTAGTTTTTGTTAACGTCATATTTTGAAAGATATTCAGTCTGCCGGTTATGCCAAATGCCGTATTCTCTATTCGTCAATACCGGCATTTTGAATGAAAGTCGGTCGTTCCCCTCCTCCACTTTCGGTAAATCATGGATAAAATGTTCCGATTGTGCTTGGCTGAACGTGGCCATCACTACCGGAAAGGGGAAGCCGGAAAGCCGCATCGGGACTGTTTTTGCCTCGGTACAAAGGCGGGACAACTGGCAGGCCGAACGTTCGAATGCCACCCAATGCGTGCCCGTACCGTAAAGATGCATCAAAGACACATTGCTTTCTTCGCGGCGAAGGATTTCCTTCCATTGTCCTTGCAGTAATGCCAACAGACGGACTCCGGAGGGCTGAGAAGAAGATGAACACCGATTTTCCATTTTATGAATCTGGAGTTTTTACGCGAATTACAACAATCGAATGTACTCGGGACTTACTTCCACTCCTGCCGATAACAGTCCGGGAAGGTCGATGAACAGGCGTTTCACACGGCTGCCGCGGATAGACAGGAGATGCCCTTCATATCCGTTGAGAGGGCCGCCCACAATGAGGACTTGGCGTCCTATCATCGAAGGGCTTATCTCTCCCGGAAGATAGTAACGGGGACGGAAAGTAGACTCCACCGCACGGATAAAACGTTCCATCTCGGCCGTACGCACAGTCATCGGGGTACAGTATCCGCCACGTACATAGCGGAACTGTAATGTAGGGTCTCTTTCCACTACGGTACGGAGTTCGGAATAATGTTCTCGGACAAACAACAGGTCGCGAAGAAAGGGAACGTCCTTACGTACGCGTTGCCCACGAAACAATGTGACCACCTCGTGCATCGGAGTGAATACGCGCAACCCCATTTCCGCAAGTTGGCGGTAAGCGGGATGTCTGGCGTTGGAACGTTTCAGATCCCTTAACACGAACCAACATTCCGCCTCGTCATCCGGGAACGGTAAAGAAGCCTCCATAGAATAAAGGATAAAGCATCTAGTCCTGATTGTTCTTAAAATATATTAGAAACCAATCAGTTACACTTGATTTATAAAAAAGTCGGGACTTTTCCCGCAACACATTTGAATTCATTTTTCCGGTCGCTCTCTTAGGAAGAGATAAACCTGTGGATGAATAACGCAGTTAATAAATGAGTTATGGCATTCAAGTGTTCGCATAAAAGCTGTTTTTAAAGATTTTGGATTACGGAAACATTGTCACATGCAGCAGGACAAATTTATCCGGAATGAGAAAAATATTTTAGAAACAGCATATTGGATGAAATATTTTTTATACTTTTGCCAAACAGTTTATCTCTTCCTAAGAGAGCGACCGCTTCTTGCCTGAAAATCACCCTAAGGAGATGCGAAAATCAATCTAAGCCAAACGAAAAATCAATCGCCTGAGAATGAAAAATCATTTGGCGCACAAAAATTCAGCCGGTTTTGAATCCTTAAAATGCCACCTTTTCGTATCTTTGTCTCCACGAAAATAAGATACGGCTCGGCATAGCCAAACTTGAAAAACTTTGTTTTTCGTTTGTCTCTGCACTCGCCTTTCACTATCTTTGTAGCGTAATGTCTAAAAAACAAGAATATGTACGAGATACAGACCAATGCCAAAGGTTCGCGTCAGATGTTTGTCACTGATGAGAATCTCAAAACGATTGAAAAATACGGGCTTTTCCAACAGTTGGTGGACAGTAGCGGCATCATTGACGAGATGGTGTTGGAGAAACTGCGCCTGAACGTTCGTGCCCTGATAGAGGCGGAACCGGACAAGGCAGACCTTGTCGATTTGTGCCAAGGCGTGCTTTTCCATGACAACATGAAGGCATTCGGATTGAACCAGTTAGTCAAATTATACGTAAACTGGCAGGAAACGCATCAGGAGATAGAACAGGCAAACGTATTGGCAGAATAAAGGAAAAGGAGACCTTGATGAAAGATTTCCGTTTGACTGACTGGCTCCCCACGACCAAAAAAGAAATGGAGTTGCGGGGATGGGATTATGTGGACGTTATCCTGTTCTCCGGAGATGCCTACGTGGATCATCCTTCGTTCGGTGCGGCTGTCATCGGGCGCGTTTTGGAAGCCGAAGGCTACCGGGTGGCGATTGTTCCCCAACCGGACTGGCACGGTGATTTCCGCGATTTCAAGAAACTGGGACGGCCGCGCCTGTGGTTCGGTGTGGCTCCCGGCTGCATGGATTCGATGGTGAACAAATACACGGCCAACCGCCGCCTGCGGAGCGAGGACGCATATTCGCCGGACGGGCGGCACGACCTTCGTCCGGAATATCCCACGATAGTGTACAGCCAAATCCTGAAACGACTTTATCCCGACGTGCCGGTCATACTGGGGGGAATAGAAGCCTCTCTGCGCCGTCTGACGCATTATGATTACTGGCAGGAGCGGTTCCGCCCGTCCATCTTATGCGACAGCGGAGCCGACATGATTATATATGGCATGGGAGAAAAGGCGGTGGTGGAGATTTCAAACCACCTACAGATGGCCATAGAGGACGGAAATGCCCATCTGGATTATGCGGAGGATGGCACGGCCCGCGTCGGCCTGAAGGCCTTCCGCGACGTGATTACGCATGGGCATTGCGTTCCCCAAACGGTATCTATATATAATAAGGAGGATATTCCCGGCGGAATTGTTGCCGACGACCTCATCCTGCACGCCCATGAGACCTGTCTGAAAGACATGAAGGCGCAGGCCGAAAATTTCCGGCATATTGAGGAAGAAAGTAACAAATACCACGCGCAGCGTATCATCCAGCCCATCGGCGGACGGTACGTGGTGGTCAATCCGCCCTATCCGCCGATGACGCAGGATGAAATCGACCATTCGTTCGACTTGCCCTACACCCGTCTGCCCCATCCCAAATACAAGGGGAAGCGCATCCCGGCGTACGAGATGATCAAGTTTTCGGTAAACCTGCATCGGGGATGTTTCGGAGGATGTGCGTTCTGCACCATTTCCGCCCATCAGGGCAAGTTCATCGTCAACCGCAGCAAGGAAAGTATTCTCAAAGAAGTCAGGCAAATCACGGAAATGCCCGATTTCAAGGGTAATCTTTCCGACTTGGGCGGCCCTTCGGCCAACATGTACGGCATGAAGGGGAAAAACCTGAAGGCGTGCGAGAGGTGCAAGCGTCCGTCGTGCATTCATCCGGAAATATGCCCTAACCTGAATACCGACCACACGGCTTTGCTGGACATTTACCATGCCGTAGACGCTTTGCCGGGCATCAAGCGGAGCTATATCGGCAGCGGGGTGCGTTACGACTTGCTTTTGCATGATGCAAAGGACGCGCGTATCAACCAAGTGAATGCCGAATACACCCGTGAACTGATTACGCGCCACGTAAGCGGTCGGCTGAAGGTTGCTCCGGAGCACACGTCGGATCGTGTGCTTGAGCTGATGCGTAAACCCTCTTTCCGGCAATTCGGGGAGTTTAAGGACATTTTCGATCGTATTAACCGGGAGTCCGGCCTCCGCCAACAAATCATCCCTTACTTTATCAGCAGCCATCCGGGATGTACGGAAGAAGACATGGCGGAGTTAGCTGTACTGACGAAAAGGATGGATTTCCAACTGGAACAGGTGCAAGACTTTACGCCTACGCCCATGACCGTGAGCACCGAGGCTTGGGCCACAGGTTATCATCCTTATACACTCGAACCGGTGTATAGCGCGAAATCGCCTCGTGAAAAACTGGCACAACGGATGTTCTTCTTCTGGTATAAGCCGGAAGAACAGCAAAAAATAAAAGCGGAACTGCGGCGTATCGGAAGAACGGACTTGGCAGACAAGCTTTTCGACCGTACACGTCCGATGGAATGGAATAAAAAAGGTAATGCACATTATGACTTGGAAGGCAGACGACACCGCCCCGAAGACCGGTCCGGTCACAGTCGTCGAACGTTTTCAAAAGGGGAAAATCGCGAGCAAGCGAGCGCAGACCGAGCTTGCTCGAAGTCAGCCGAGCGGGAGCGATTTCTTCAAAATCCCCGAAGAGAAGCAGGAGACGGACGGAACAGGGCTATGCGAAGACGGAATAGCGGAAAGTCGTGACTTTTTTGCGGTTATCGACGGTTCTACCAGTAAAGGGACACTCCGTATGGACGGAAAAAGTTCCGGAAGAATGGCCATGGAAGTGCTTCGTGCATCCATACCCTGTCTTCCAAAAGATGCCGATGCAGCCACGGCGGCAGCTTGCCTCACTTCTGCCATCCGTCATTATTATGAAGTGCACGGGTTATACGAAGAGGCCGCACGCCATGCGGAGAGCCGTATGACGGCCAGTGCGGTGGTTTACTCCGTTCACAGGCATGAAGTTTGGATGATAGGAGATTGTTTGTGCCGTTTCAACGGGATGACTTATACGAATCCTAAACCTACGGACAGCATCCTCGCAGGAATACGCGCCGATGTGCTCCGGCATTTGCTCCGAAAAGGCCATTCCATCGCAGACTTGTGCACTCGCGATGTAGGGCGTGAGTGGATTTGGACGCACTTGAAAGACCAGTGTGCTTTCCAGAATGCCGATGATGCCGGGCCTTTTGGATACGCTGTCCTCGACGGCTTCCCGGTTGACCTGTCCCAGATTCGCGTCTTGCCTCTCCCGTCGGACACCCAAGAATTGATTTTGGCATCGGACGGCTATCCGGTGTTGGCCGATACGTTGGAGGAAACCGAACGGTTATTGGCATGCTCTTTGGCCGAAGACCCGTTACGCATCGGAGAACACCCGTCCACCAAAGGAGTGGCCGCCGGAAACGAGTCTTTTGACGACCGTACCTATTTACGTATAAAATTATAGCGATTCTTACCCATGGCAAATATGTCTCATATCTCCACGAACTCACCGCATGCATGGATTCTGGCCGCACGCCCCAAGACCTTGACGGGAGCGGCCGTGCCGGTCATGATCGGGATTTCAGCAGCTTGGGCCGACGGATTCTTCCGTCCGGTTCCGGCCTTATTGTGCTTCCTTTTTGCATTCTTCATGCAAATCGACGCCAATTTCATCAATGATTATTACGATTTCCGGAAAGGGTTGGACGACGAGAAGCGTCTCGGTCCGAAACGCGCCTGTGCCGAAGGTTGGATTACATTGCCTGCCATGCGCCGGGGAATCATTTGTACCACGCTCCTCTCCTGCCTCACCGGCTTGCCGTTGATGTGGTACGGCGGATGGACGATGGTGCTCGTCGGGGTATGCTGTGTGGTGTTCTGTTTCCTTTATACCACCTGCATGGCTCGTCTCGGGTTGGGCGACCTGCTCGTACTGGTGTTTTTCGGTCTCGTTCCGGTGGGTGCCACGTACTATCTGCAGAGCGGTACGGTAGTTCCCGAGGTATGGGCGTTGTCTTTGGCCTGCGGTCTGGTGATAGACTGCCTGCTCGTAGTGAACAACTATCGTGACCGCTACAACGACAAAGTCGGTGGAAAAATCACTTTAGTTGTACGAATAGGCGAAAAAGCCGCAGAAAATCTTTATCTTTGGCTCGGCATTGCGGCTGTGGGGCTTTGCCAGACGATGTGGCTCTCGGGAAAACCTGTGGCAGCCCTCCTTCCGGTGTGTTATCTCATACCGCATACCGTCACTTGGAGACGCATGACGAGGCTCAAACGAGGCCGGGAACTGAACGGCGTATTAGGCGAAACGGCACGCAACATCTTCCTGTTCGGGGCATTGCTTTCCATCGGATTATTCATTTAACTCCATAAAAACAAAAAACAACTTATGGCAATAGTAGACGACAAGAAAATCATTTTCTCCATGGTCGGCGTGAGTAAGACCATCCGCCAGACCAACAAACAAGTGTTGAAGAACATCTACCTGAGTTTCTTCTATGGGGCTAAAATCGGCATCATCGGTTTGAACGGTTCCGGAAAATCCACCTTGATGAAAATTATCGCAGGACTGGACAAGGATTTCCAAGGCGAAGTGGTATTCTCGCCGAGGTACAGCGTGGGATATCTGCCTCAGGAACCGCAGTTGGATCCGTCCAAAACCGTGAAGGAAGTGGTCATGGAGGGGGTACAGCCTATCGTGGATGCCCTGACGGAATATGAAGAAATCAACCAGAAATTCGGTCTTCCGGAATATTACGAGGATGAAGATAAGATGAATGCCTTGTTTGCCCGTCAGGGGGAATTGCAGGACATCATCGACGCTACGGATGCTTGGAATCTGGACAGCAAATTGGAACGTGCCATGGATGCTTTGCGCTGTCCACCGGCCGACCAGTCGGTGGAAAACCTTTCGGGAGGAGAACGCCGACGCGTGGCACTTTGTCGCCTCTTGTTGCAGAAACCGGACATGTTGTTGCTCGACGAGCCGACCAACCATTTGGATGCCGAAAGCATCGATTGGCTGGAGCAGCATTTAAACCAATACGAAGGCACGGTAATTGCCGTGACGCACGACCGTTATTTCTTGGACGACGTGGCCGGATGGATTCTGGAACTTGACCGCGGCGAGGGTATTCCATGGAAAGGCAACTATTCTTCTTGGTTGGAACAGAAGACCAAACGCATGGAACAGGAGGAGAAGACAGCCAGCAAGCGGCGGAAGACTTTGGAACGCGAATTGGAATGGGTGCGTATGGCACCGAAGGCACGGCAGGCCAAGGGTAAAGCCCGTCTGAATTCATACGACAAATTGCTTAACGAGGATCAGAAGGAGAAAGAGGAAAAGTTGGAAATCTTCATTCCGAACGGTCCGCGTTTGGGTAACAAGGTTATCGAAGCGCAACACGTGCAGAAGGCTTTTGGCGATAAGATATTGTTCAACGACCTGAATTTCATGCTTCCACCCAACGGTATCGTGGGCGTCATCGGTCCCAACGGTGCGGGTAAGACTACGCTTTTCCGTTTGATTATGGGGTTGGAACATGCAGACGGCGGTACGTTCGAAGTCGGTGAAACCGTCAAATTAGCCTACGTAGACCAGACGCATAAGGACATTTCTCCGGAAAAGAGCGTGTATGAAGTCATGAGCGGCGGTAACGAGTTAATGCGTATGGGAAACCGCGACATCAATGTCCGTGCATACCTGAGCCGGTTCAATTTCTCCGGGGCCGACCAAGAAAAGAAATGCGGCGTACTCTCCGGAGGTGAGCGCAACCGTTTGCATTTGGCCATGGCCCTGAAAGAAGAGGGTAACGTGTTGCTGCTCGACGAACCGACGAACGACATCGACGTGAACACGCTCCGGGCTTTGGAAGAAGGTCTGGAAGAATTTGCCGGTTGTGCCGTGGTCATCAGCCACGACCGTTGGTTCCTCGACCGTATCTGTACGCACATTCTTGCTTTCGAAGGCGATGGTAATGTATTCTTCTTCGAGGGCAGTTACTCGGAATACGAAAGCAACAAGATGAAACGTCTCGGACTGGAAGAACCGAAACGCATCCGTTACCGGAAACTGATGGAGGATTGAGCCATGTCGGCAAAGGACAACGACTGGAAATCGAGATTGGGGATGGTGTATTCCACCAACCCTGATTTCGCATTCGATAGCGGCGAGGAAAAGGAGGCTGACACGCCTCCCAAAAACCGACAGAAACTGAGAGTGGGTATCGAACGCAAGAATCGCGGTGGAAAAGTGGTCACCGTGGTGAAAGGCTTCGTCGGTGCAGAGGCCGCCTTGAAAGAACTGGGGCGGATGCTGAAGACGAAGTGCGGCGTAGGCGGTGCCGTGAAAGACGGTGAAATCATCATTCAGGGGGAATGGATGCAGCGTATAGTGGAACTGCTTTGTGCCGATGGTTATACGGACGTGAAATGACTTTATAAAAATAGCCGGAGAACTCATTTCCTCCGGCTATTTTTTTTATTGATTATGGCTTTGATTAATATCTATCTCCATATTCCAACTTTGCTTTCTCGGTGTATTTTTGAATGAAATCTGTTTTAGAATTTGTATAATCATCTCTATTAAATTCATATTTCTTCCATAATTTCAATTTCATTCTCTCGTACTCGATAGCAATATTGGCATGCTCAATAAGATAATCTCTAAAATATAACTCATCATTATCCCCAATATATCTTAGGTGTAGGTGAAACACCCTCTCGGCAAACCCTTCTTCTGTATATCCCTTGTTAAAAGAAAGTCTATCAGAAGTTTCAGACATACAAGTATAACCGCTTTTTACAATCACTTCTTTATAGTCAAATAAGCAATAATCTTTTGAAATCTCTACGAGAATATCAATAATTGGTTTTGCATAAATAGAATTAATAGCTGTACTTCCCATATGGCTTATTCTCTCTATTTTAGGAACTCTGTTTTTCAAAAAGCTCTCTTCATCAGTGTACCATTCTTTCCAATAGGGCTGATGCTCTGTCAAATAGATGGGAAATAGCTTCCATAATTCTTCTAAACTCATTTCAGATAATTTCTTCTCCATTTTTTCTTCCCGTTAAATTCCGATTTGTTGCTTATAATACTCTCCGGCAATGAAAATCCAAATACTATTTTTTATCGCTTTATTCTGCCGACATGATTTTAAAGCGGGCAAACCGCAACAGCAGTTGCTTGGTGCCCGTATTTTGAAACTCCACGGTGGCTTTGGTGTTCTCTCCGCTGCCTTCGACAGCTTTCACCACTCCCATACCAAAACGTTCATGCTCAATCCGCATGCCTGCCCGTAGCTCACTGTTACCCTTGGCTGATGCCGATGGCGACGGAACAACGGGATGCTCTGTGTCGCCGTGCTTTGCATCTTGCATGAGAACTTGTCGGTTTACGCTTCCCAAAGGTTTCAAACCGGAAACTTTTGCTACTATCGGAGAACTTGTCCCGACACCTTCTCCGTAAGCGCGGTGATGACGTTCCCGATAAGATGTACCGTAATCATCTTCGTCTTCATATTTGCATAATTTGTTCACGCTCGACAGACTCGATCGGAACTCGGTCTGCACTCGCTCACTCGCAAAATTCCTTCGCCTTGTCTGTCCGAACGAAAAACCATCTTGAGCATCCATTTCCACATATCGTGGGTCTATGTCTTGCAGAAAACGACTCGGGTTACTGAATTCCGTTTTACCGAAACGATAGCGGCTGCGGGCAAAACTTAGAGAACAATAACGTTCGGCACGGGTAATAGCCACATAAAAAAGACGACGTTCTTCTTCCAATGCGCGTTGGCTGTTTCCCACCATCGGACTTGGGAATAGATTTTCTTCCATTCCAACGATGAATACCACCGGAAACTCCAACCCTTTGGCCGAGTGAATCGTCATCAATGTCACTTTGTGTTGTTCGTCACTTTCGTCTTCGTCCAAATCGCTCAATAACGATACTTCTTGTAGGAAATCGCTGAGTCCGGTGCTTTGCCCTTCCTCCAAACGTCTGGAGACGAATTCCTGTACGCCACTCAAAAGTTCCTGCACATTCTCCTGACGACTCATTCCTTCCGGGCTCACATCTTGAATAATCTCTCTCATTATACCGCTTTCACGGATGATTTCCTGTGTGAGAAAGGCGGCATCCATCAGCTCTGTTTTCTCGATGAAACCGAAGATAATATCCGTGAACGCCTTCAATTTACCCATCGTACCCTTGTTTACGGGCAAGGAATGTTCTTCGGGACGAGACACCACTTCCCACAAGCTGACCCCGTCTGTGGAGGCTGCGGATACAATCTTATCCACCGTGGTCTGGCCAATCCCTCGTGCCGGATAATTGACGACCCGTTTGAAAGCCTCTTCGTCGTGGGGATTTACGGTCAAACGGCAATAGGCTATCACATCTTTTATTTCCTTTCGTTGGTAGAACGAAAGTCCTCCGTAAATCCGATAAGGCATACCTCGTTTGCGCAAAGCCTCTTCAAAAGTGCGGCTCTGTGCGTTGGTACGGTAAAGAATGGCAAAATCATCATATTCCATTTTTTCTTTTCTCCGCAATACTGCGATTTGGTTTACCACGATTTCGGCTTCTTCGATATCGCTATAAGCGGAATACACATGAAGGGGCGAACCTTTCTCCTTGTCGCTGAAAACATCCTTCGGTATCTGTCGGTCGTTATGGCTTATCAAACTGTTGGCAGCCGAAACGATTGTCTTTGTAGAACGGTAGTTCTGTTCCAGTTTAAACAACTTCGCATTGTTATATTTCTGCGTGAAATTAAGGATATTATCAATGTTTGCTCCACGAAAGCTATAAATGCTTTGTGCATCGTCTCCCACTACGCACACCTGTTGTTTCTTGTGGGTCAATTCCCATATGATACAGTGTTGGGCATAATTCGTGTCCTGATACTCATCCACCAAAACGAAATCGAATTTGTCCGCATATCGCTCGCAGACCTCGGGATGTTCTTTGAGCAATATATAAGTATAGAGCAATAAATCGTCGAAGTCCATCACGTCGGCTTGCTGAAGACGGGACATGTAGCGAAGATAGATTTCTCCCGTCATCGGTATCTTGGCCGCCTGATCTGCCATTCGTACAGCATTGTCGGACAGATAGGCTTCCGGCAGTATCAAGCGGTTTTTGGCGTTGGAAATATGGGCTGCTATGCTTGCCGGTTTATAGGTTTTGTCGTCAAGCCCCATTTCACGGATAACGGTCTTTATCAGATTTCGTGAGTCGGCCTGGTCGTAGATGGTAAAATAGGAAGAAAACCCGATTTTATCGGCTTCCTTCCGCAAGATACGGGAAAAGACGGAGTGAAACGTTCCCATCCATAATCCGGCTGCAAGTTCATGGCCTACCAACCGGGCGATACGCTCTTTCATTTCCCGCGCAGCCTTATTGGTGAAAGTCAGTGCCAGAATGTTCCATGGTTTCCATCCTCGCTCCAGTAAGTAGGCTATTTTATAGGTTAATACCCGTGTCTTGCCCGACCCTGCTCCGGCTATCACCAACGAAGGGCCTTTGTCGTAACAGACGGCCCGACGCTGTTCTTCATTAAGTTCTTCCTCTATCCTTTTCAAAAAATCTTTTATCATGTTTTTTCTAATACTTACATCAAAATAGATATTTTCGCCTGAATGCCTAAGGATGACGCTCCTTTAAGTCTTGAAAACTTTCCGCCCATCCTCTTTAGGCTCCGTTCCATACATAGCATAAGGCATTGTAGAGTTGCACGGCCAACATGGAGATGAGAATCCATACATCATAACGTTGGATTCCCCAATACAGTACAGACAAGCATTCCTGCCAGCCTCGTAAATGAAAGCTCAGGACAGCGTATAATAACGAGGTCAGGACAAAACCCAAAGACATAGTTTGCAAGATGCCGGACACGAAAGGAGATGGATAAAGATGTCCTGTCACACTGAGCAATATGGCATATGGTCCGAATAACAAAAGTAGCATTCCCGCTAGGTACAATAACAGGAATGTACCAGCCATAAGGCAAGCCTTACGTTGTCGATAAGTCAGAGATAGCACACCTTTACTGACAGAATCCTCTATAATTTCAGACAAGCCGGAACGCTCTATCGCTCCAAGTACCAAAACGACGGGAAAGACTACGGTCATGAACGGAGAACGGTAACAATCTTGAATATGAAGATAATACCATCGTATTCCCTCGCTGGAAAACAGATTACCCAAAGGAAATCCCGCCGCACTTCCCAACCATGCCAATAAAGGCAAAAGCAGATGTGCAATCAACAAAACGAACAACAGTGCGGAAGCCACACTATGCCCTTTCCGGTATATCATGAATCTATTCCTCATCCGGTTCCAAATGTTCTAAGTCTATAATATGTAATTGTAATGCTTTCACAACCAAGCGGGTGGCATTGATTCCGCCCTTTTCGTTGGTGTCGAATAAGCGTGAAATCAAGTCATTTTGTCTTTTCTCCAAACTCTTTACGCCGAAAGGCATTCCGCGCAAGTTGGTTATCATTTCTTTCGTATAACCCAATGCCAGATGGCGAAGGAAACGTTCGTCATATTCATCGATTTCATAATGGATGAGTGCATCTTTATGTAAACGTTCCGATTCCACAGATTTCATAAAGCGGCTTACGATCTTTTCCAGAATAGGCTCGTTGAAAACAAAATTACGGCCATCCATCACTTGGCGTACATCGTTACGCGTAAGCAGTTCACCTGTTTTCAGGATAATGCCATTCGCTCCGGCTTTCAATACATCGGCCCACAAGCGTTCGTTCAGTATTTCTCCTGTGAAAATCAGGATACGTAATTCGGGATAGGTCAACCGGACTTGTCTGCAAATGTCTACTCCGATGGTCGTGGAACCGCCCAATCCCAAATCTAATAACAGCAAATCCGGCACTTCTTTCTTAATCAGGCACCAAAACTCGCCTTCATTCATTGCCGTTCCGATAATTTCGGCTTCCGGGAGTTCCGTACGGATGATTTCTTCAGTTCCTTTTAACTCCAGTTTAACGTCTTCGACAATAATGATTTTAAAAGAATCCATTCCCATTTCATCTATATTTAGGTACGGTAAACCATATACTGCATCCGGAAGAATGCACATCAGTCTCGATATTGATACGGCAACCGCAAAAATTATTTAGTTTATCATGTTCTCGAACAATTTCCTTGCACAACAAATAGGGATAATGCTTGACATCCGGTTGGAATAGCCTTACAGCTTCTTCCGGATCATAAATCCGAACGGAGGATTGTAACGTAAAACGGACAAAACCATCGTCTTCCGATGTACAAAGAGTCAAACAACCTCCTTTTTCTCGTTCCGCCAATCGAGTTGCCCATTCTTTCGTCAAGGTCTCCAACATGAAGCGTACCAATGTAGCATCTACATTCATAAAACTATTTTGTTGCAACTCATCTACAAAAGACAGGCGAAGGTCATAGGCCTTTTTCTTTCTCCAAACTTCTATGGTTTTCATCCACTCTTTCCCGATGACGTGCGGAGAGAGTTTCTCACATTTAAAGTATCCTGTGTCAATCTGCCGGTCTGCCTGCGCGCACAGCAGAGTGTATATTTCTTTATAATATTCGGCAAGCTCCCTTAATGAATAAATGGATGTTTTCAAATCATGATGTTCCTCCTGTTCTTCCAATTTCCGTATGATTTGTTTCATGCGACTGGGATAATACATCGATTCGTGTTTGATGGTAGAAAGACAGTTATCCAAAATCTGATTCTGTACTTTGATACGTGTTCTTTCGTACAAAGAACGTTGTTTCTCGTTCTCCGCACTTTCCACATTTTCCAGGTCTTGCCCCCGCTGTATGACCGCTTCATACAGTAAAATGGCCAGATAGTTTACGATATAATTCTCAAAAATAAAATCTTCTTTTTGCATCCGGTAAGTTCCATAGTTGACTGCTACAGAACCGATACAGAGACGTTCGTTCCCGTTTAGGCGAAGAAGCAAAGGGTAAATTTGTGTGTTGGACATTTCATCAAAAACGGCATTTTCCGTTTCATAAGCCTGACTGAGTAGAGAATCTGCCAAAACTCCATAATCTTCTTTGCCTTGTAAAAACGTTCCTATCTTCTCTCCTTTTCCCCGATATAACAACAAACGGACGCTATTTATTTCATGCAATTCCTTAAGTCGGGACAATACAACCGATAGGAGCTGAAACATCAATTCGTCCGTACGTTCGGGACGTGCATACATTTCAATGACATTCAGCATGGCATGATTGGTCTCGAGAACCTGCATTACGTTGAAACGGAACAGAATTCGACGACGAAAATAAACAATGTATATTAAGACGGAAAAAATAAAGAGCATGAAAACCAATAAGGCCAGACTGACCGACAAGTTTATCTGTGTGTTACGCTGCCGGATGTAAAATTCCTCTAAAGAATCGTCTTTGGTCAACAGTTTATATAAATGCGTGAACTGTCTGTTGTTGAATTCATATTTCTCCCAATCATGTAACGCCAATGCCGCAATAGCCATCTCATTCCGAAATCCCATAATCAGAAAGTAGTCGGCCTTTACTCCTAAAGATAACCATTCAAGTTCTTCCATGCCGCTTCCTGTAGCTGTCAGTTGGCGGCTTACGCATTCTTCCGGCAAGAAGTCTTCATAATAACGGTTGATATATTTAAAGGTGGAATCGGCATATTGCATACTGCGGTCGTAATCACCGTGAACATTGGCAAAATAGACCGAGTCGGCATAAAACACCGCCCATTTAAGTTCTCCGTAATCCATGTCTGCCTCTTCATGAGGAAGAGCACTGATGTTGGGTCGGAAAGCATACATATACTGACCGTAAGTGAGTAAATAGAAAATAAACGTCAGTACCATCATGCTCTTTCGTCTTATTCCCTTAGGTAAGCGAAAAGAAAAGCAGCTTCCTTTATTTTCTTCACTTTCGATATGGAAACAGCATACTTTGAAGAACTCTCCCGACTTCTTGTACTTTTCGATAATACCTTTGCAATTCAACAAGCCGAAACCGCTTCCTTTTTCATGGCGTACGGTTGAAGAATTGACTCCTATCTGTTGAGCATCATAGATTTTCGAAGATAAAATCAGTGCTATCTCAGACTCTGTAAGTCCACATCCAGTATCTGAGACCTTAATTTCCACAGCGTCCGTCATTTCTGTTGCACATACTGTGACTTGCCCTCCCGAAGGCGTGAATTTACGTGCATTGTCTGTCAGAGTGTTGAGCATGAAAAAGGTAAGGGCACGGTCTGCTTTTACCCATGCATCCGTCGGTTCCACTAAAAAGTCAATACCTTTGCGTTTGAAATTATACTGGCTCTTATCCAGTAACTTGAATAAGTCTTGTAGTGGAAAACTTTCTATTGTCAGTTCCAACTCGCCCCGGTTCATACGAATCCATTCGGCGAGTACATCATTGTAGCAATTGATTTCGTCTGCAAGTTCACCTATATAGGTCAAAGTACCTCGATCATATTGATTTTTGCTTTCCATCCGGCGTACCACATACAAAATACGGTCGATAAAAGGCATGATGGAATGTACTAAAGAAACTTTCGCCCGTTTGGATATGTTTTTCTTCTTGTCGCGGGCTATTTGCCTTTCACTTTGCAGATATTCTTCACGAAGCTGCATCCTTTCCTCATCCATTCGGTCGGACAGGATGCGGTTCTTTTCCGTCCATTTGATATAAGGGCGGAGGATTTCATGAAGGATTCGTTTTTCCTTTTTTATCCAAGGATAGGCATTGAGCACTTCTTCCAGTCCTTCTTCCGATTTGGTGAAAGCTACCTCCATAAACCATTCGGACATATCTTTCAATAAAGAATATTGTTTGGCATCCCGCAGTTTCCATTTGCGTGCATATAAAAAAAGGAAAAAACCAAAAACAAGAGTCAGCAAAATAATGGTTCCCAAAAGTGTGTTTAATATCTTGTTGTCTTGTGCCACCATGTCTACACGGCTTTCGAGAGATTTGTCTTGACGGGTAAAATCCATCAAATCCAGATACAGATTTCGGTTATAATCTGATTTCTGTTTGTCATTCAACGCGCTGTACGTTGCACTTAAACGCTCCCGAATGTAAGTCAAATAGCCCGGAACGGTTTGGAATTCACTGTCTTTCGACCATAACATGTCTACTGCCGAGTCTTTCCGGCTTTCAAAAGACGTCAGCAATCGCTCTTTGTCTTCCGGATAATAAATTTGATGATGAAGATTCAAATAAGACAAAGCCGTCTCGAAACAATTCAAAGCCCTATAATATTCCCCCTTGGCAAACATGGCATTTCCCAACACTCGGAATCCGTTAATCTTTAGTAACAGATTTCCGCATTGTTCGGCATTGGACAATGCCTTTTGAGCCAATGCAGTAGAAAGGCGCAGGGATACAGGAAATCCGGCCTCTTTAAGTTTCTCCGTAACTAATGAATTGTACAAATAATCCAATTCAACTTTACGGTAGGTCTTAATGATATCATAGTTTTTCGGTCGAGCAAACATCTCCGAAAAGACTTGTTCCAACATGGAGGAGAAGTAAATGTTACCGAGGCGTTCGGCGTAAGAGTAGGCCAGATAGAAATAATCGAACGCATCTACTACACGCTCTTTTCCCAGATCCAAGCGATTTTGGCAAATCAAACCGTTTAGGTAATAAAAGTAAATAAGTAAAGCTTTATTTTGACGTATATAGCCATCCGTATCAATCGTCAAAAGTTCCTTTTCAGCCTCTTGCTCTTGCATCAGACTGATATAGTTGGTAGCCGTGGTCAAACTGAATTCCGTCATGGCGTAGTCCAACCGTTCTTTATTACGGCCTTTCACTTCATCATATTCTTCTCTGATACGTTGAATCCTTTCAAGTGCGCGGTTATAATAATCGAAGAACAAACGGTTTTGTGCGGCACGTTGGCATATCATCATCATATTCACTTCGCTCACCAGCAATTCTATCTGGTTACTGGTGGACTGCTGAATCCGATTGTACAAATCCATACATTCATCAAAGTCCATTCGCAAGAAGCAAATGAACATTTGATGATTTAAGGCCTCGCTTCGCCCATCCGCATAATTCCGGGCCATACGGACTGCTTTCCGGGCAAACAGTAACGCACTGTCCGGATAGACGTAGCGCACCAAACGAGCTTTAGTATTCAGGGAATCTACTTTTCCGACTCTTGTGATGTCCGGACGTGAAGAAGCATACCAATGATATCCGACTCCTATACATAATCCTAATATGACAGACACGCATATAGCCGAAAGATTCTTTCTTCCTGTTATACAAAACGTCGGATTTCTCATATCCCCTATAGATCAGGTCCCGTGATGTTCGCCCAAATGTGTCAAGAAAGCCCTTCTATTCTTCCGTCGATTAAATCAATCCGTTCCGCTTGGGGAGATTTCGGCAATCCGGGCATTCTCAATATATCTCCGGCTATCAGTACGATCATTTCGGCTCCGCAATTGACTACTATATCCCGAATTTGCACTTTGAATCCGTGCGGCACTCCGTATGCATGGGCATCTGCCGAAAATGAATATTGCGTTTTGGCTATACAGACGGGATAATCCTCTATACCCAACTGACGTACCCTTTCCAACATTTTACGGGCTGCGGCTGAGAAAACGACACCGTCGGCTCCATACACTTGACGAACTACTTTTTCCGCTTTCGTCTCGATATTATCACGGTCTGTATAGGAGAACACGACCGGACGGGATGGGCGGTTGGCAATAGTGTCCACTACAAGTTCGGCCAGCTCAACTGCTCCCTTTCCGCCTTCCGAGAAAGCATTGTTCACGGCAAAGCCTACTCCCATATTCTCACAATGCTCGCGGCATAACTCTATTTCCGAATCCACATCCGTTGCATAACGATTGAAACAAACCACTACCGTCTGCCCGAAGGACTGCATGTTCCTGATATGCTTGTCCAGATTCTCAAAACCCTTCTTCAACCCTTCCGAATGAGGCTTCTTAATATCTTCTAACGCTACCCCACCGTGCATTTTCAAACCTTGGGTCGTAGCGACAAGTATGGTGAGGTTGGGATTCAAACCGGACTTCCGGCATTTGATGTTGAAGAACTTTTCCGCCCCCAAATCTGCCCCGAAACCGGCCTCCGTCACCACATAATCAGCGTACGTCATAGCCAGTTTGGTGGCCAATATGGAGTTGCATCCGTGTGCGATATTGGCAAAAGGTCCTCCGTGCACGATAGCCGGTGTGTTTTCCGTGGTTTGTACCAAATTGGGATGTAAGGCATCTTTTAAAAGTACGCATATTGCCCCAGCTACTCCCATGTCTTTTACGCGGAACGGTTTTCCCTCGATTGTAGTGCCCAACAATATGTTCTCGATTCTGCGGCGCAGATCATGTTCATTTTTCGACAAGCAAAGAATCGCCATGATTTCAGATGCCGGAGTAATGTCGAAACCGCTTTCCATCGTGACCCCATTCGTCTTGGCTCCCAGTCCGGTTACGACATAACGCAAATTCCGGTCGTTAATGTCCAACACACGTTTCCACAAAATTTCTTTCATGGCAAAACCTTCATCCCGATGCTGATAGATGTAGTTGTCCAATAAAGCGGCAATCATATTATGAGCCGAAGTGACGGCATGGAAATCCCCCGTAAAATGCAAGTTGATTTTGTCCATCGGTAATATCTGGGCATAACCGCCTCCAGCCGCACCACCTTTCAAACCGAAACACGGGCCGAGAGAGGGTTCTCTCAAAGCCACGATGTTCTTTTTCCCAATGTGGCTCAGTCCCAAAGCCAAACCTACCGAAACGGTAGTCTTGCCTATACCGGCCTTCGTGGGAGTAATGGCCGTAACCAAAATCAAATTACTGTTTTCGACTTTTTTCTCGTCAATCAGTGATTCCGGCACTTTGGCAATATATTTTCCATAATGTTCCAATTCATCCACAGGAATCTGTACTTGGCGGGCAATGTCTTCAATCGGCTTCAATCGGCACTCGCGGGCAATTTCTATATCGCTTTTCATCTGTATTTGTAGCGTTTTCTATTTAACAATGTAGATATGAAAAGACAAAGTTAGCAAAATTCCATGGAACGACCTCACAAAAAACACAGATTAGCGCAATAGAATTTGCAAAAACATCCTTCATCCTTCAGGATAGAGCCTATCATATTCATAATGAAAATATTGAAACCTGAAAGATGTTTCAGTCATCCTTCAGCCACCTGTCATTTCAATCTCCTGAGATTGGAAAATCGTTTGGCTGAAGAAACACTTTTTTTCTCAGCCGAACGATTCAATAACGTAAGCCAAACTTTCCACCGTTCACGGTCATGAAGGGAAACTGAAAGATGACTCTTTTATCCTTCATTCCGTAACACACTATACGTCAACAGATTGCCTTTTACTCTGAAAGATGAAAGGTGTTTTCATAAACTCCGTGGAGAGGGGACAAGGCAAAAATTATTTATAGCGGTCTTTCCATAAATGCAGCATCCGTTCCTGCAATTTAGCTTCCGCCGCATTCTCTTGGGCATGCCAGATTCTTTTGTTACGAATGTCGTCGGGTAAAAATTGCTGTTCCACGAAATGCCCCTGATAGTCATGTGCATACTTATAGTCCTTGCCGTACCCCAATTCTTCCATAAGTTGGGTAGGCGCATTGCGCAAGTGCAACGGTACAGGCAAATTCCCGGTTTGCCGTACGAGCTGCAAGGCATCATTGATACCCTTATAAGCCGAGTTGCTTTTCGGACTGGTTGCCAGATAGACCGTAGCCTCGGCCAAAGGGATACGCCCTTCCGGCCATCCTATCTTCATGACAGCTTCAAAAGCGGCATTGGCCAAAAGCAGTGCATTCGGATTGGCCAAACCTATGTCTTCACTGGCGGAAATGACCAGTCGCCGCGCAATAAACGAGGGGTCTTCCCCACCTTCTATCATTCGTGCCAACCAGTACAAAGCGGCGTCCGGATCGCTCCCCCGAATACTTTTGATGAAAGCCGATATGATGTCATAGTGCAATTCTCCACCCTTATCGTATGCCAACGGGTTTTGCTGAAGCCTTTCGGCTACGACGGCGTCCGTGATAACCACTTGGTCCGTTCCGTCAGCCTCTACCACCAGTTCAAGAATATTCAGCAGCTTGCGGGCGTCTCCTCCGCTATACCGGAGCATGGCATCCGTCTCACGAAATTCGATATGTTTCGTTTTCAGTATGATATCTCTTTCCACAGCCTTGTGCAGCAATTCCAACAGGTCGTCTTTCGTCAGGCTTTTCAAGACATACAACTGGCAACGGGACAAAAGCGGGCGTATGACCTCGAAAGACGGATTTTCCGTCGTGGCTCCGATTAGCGTGACTGTTCCCTGCTCCACAGCCCCCAAGAGAGAGTCCTGCTGGGATTTGCTAAAACGATGGATTTCGTCAATGAAAAGAATCGGACTGGCCTGGGTAAAGAAACGGTTGTTCCGCGCCTTTTCTATCACCTCGCGGACATCCTTCACACCACTTGTTACCGCACTCAGCGTGTAAAACGGCGTTTCGAGCCTGTGGGCAATGATTTGCGCCAAAGTCGTTTTGCCGACACCCGGCGGTCCCCATAAAATAAATGAAGAAATACGACCGGAATCTATCATCTTACGTAAAACGGCATCCGGACCGACCAAATGTTTTTGCCCGATGTAATCGTCCAGCGTTTGCGGACGTAATCTTTCTGCCAAAGGTGCTGCCATGTCAAATCCTCTTTAAAAATCAAACTGCAATACGAATCTCACGCCGTTCTTCTTGGCATTGGGTGCGTTCAGATAATTCAACCGACGTACGTAGTCCACACGAAGTATCTTGAAGATATTGTGAATACCCACATTCAGTTCCATATAGGGAGTATCTCCCATTACGAAACTGGTCGGTTGTCCGTTCCGTGACGGGAACTCGAACAAATCGCTTTGATTCCCTTGTTTAAACGGGTTGTTCTTGTCCGTCAACGTGCCGTAAAGCGTCTTGAAACCTATCACCTCACGCCATTTCAGATGTTTGAGCAAGGGTATCCGGTTGAACAGCTTGCCGCTCAAATCCCATTGCACGTCCAACGAGACGAAACGGTCGTTCATGAATTCCATGTTGTTAATCATATTGAACATGCTGCGCTGTATGATATATGAATTATTCGCCGCAGGCGTAATCAACAACGGAAACGGTACCCTGTTCCATTGCGCTCCCGCACGACCGTAAATATCAATGCGCCCGTATGAGTTCAACCAGAAACGCTTTGTCACGGACAGTTCCGTGTAGTTGGAAGCATAGTCCCCTCCCAAAACATCTTTGAAGCCGGTCGTGTGCATTAACGTGTAAATAGGATAATTGTGGTTGACCGGATGACGTCTTTGTTTCGTGACTACCACCTTTTCGCCCGGCGCGTAACGCAAACTCAGCATCGCCTCGCTTTGCGTCAGTTCCGGCACTATTTGTCCGCCCAGCGTACGATAGAACAGCGTGCCTGTCGGGTTTTGAGTGATATGGCGCAACTGTGCCGTAATTCCGAAATGGTTGTCGAACTCATATACATAACGTATGTTGTATTGGCGGAAATAAGACATCTGGTCGATGGTCTGCGTCTTGAGCGACGTGAACACATTGTCTTTGTCCGTAGGCAACATGGCATCTGAGGGAGCCATTACGTCGTAACGGGTAGAAATCGCTATCGAGTTTCGCGGAAACTCTTCCGGCGAATATTGTTTCTTCAAAAATGAATACTCCACTTCTCCTTCGTATTTCCATTTCTTGTCCCGTACTCCGTATGCCGCATATCCTTTCAGGAAAAGATGAGGGCTCAGATTGGCCGTGGTCTGCGCACTGGCCCGGAAACGTACCTTATCTATAAAATTGGACGAGACGACCGTGTTGACCGGTCCGAAATCTACATAATTCTTTTTTCCCGGAGGAGAAGTCTCCACGTAGTTTTCCACGAAGGCCCGTACAATCCAAATAATCCAACCGAAGCCCTTCTTGCGGGTCATATCCCGTACCATGGTGGACATGTTGGCTTCCGAACGGGTCAGGGTGTCCGTCCGGTGCTGTGTCCAAAAGTCTTCGTCTTTGATGACCGGTGTACCTTCCCTTGGCTGTTCGCGTTGGTCGAATCTCTCGCCGGGTATGGGAGAAAAGTCGAATCCGGTATAAGCCGTGGTACGCTTAATCAGCATATTATGGTATTTCTTCAATGCGCCCAGTTCTGCTATCATATTGTCTTTCACCAATACCCGCTGACCGTTGGGGAGTGTAGAAAAATCCTGTTCTATCACCAGATTGCTGATAAAGTTCACACTCGAACGGAGCGGCAGGTTGACCAGACAACGTTTCACCTGATAAGTCCCGTCATCCAAAACCCATAACCGTCCCGAGAATCCGAAATCCTGCGGATTCTGAGGAATGAAGCTCAATTCGATGCACTTGTCTCCTTCTACGTCCAAAGTATCCATGATGTAATACTGATAGAAAGAAATGGCATTGGTAGAAGATAAGGGACTGGTGAAGTAACGCTCCAAAAGATTGATCGAATTATCGTAAATGTTCACGTCGGCGAAGAAACGCTGGAGGACTACGTTCACGATGTCCCCCGTGGCGAACAGTTCATTCAAGCCTTCCGAGTTCGTTCCCCGGATGAAATTCCGTTCCGCCTCCGGTTGTTTCCTGTATATATGTTCCGACGAAGTCTCATTATAGGTCAGGGGGAGGATGTTGGTTTGGGTCTGCGGACAGAATTCCACCTGTTTGACCAACAACGGATATTTACGTAAAAAACTGCTGTCGATAAAGTGTTGTGTGATATTGTTGAAGCCGAAAGTGATACGCTGATACTTGTCATAACGGTAATAGTCGTTCTGTCTCAAGTCGCTTTTCTCTTTGGCCGCTATCACTTTCCGCATCAATTCCACCGCAGGATTGTCTTTGCGGCTATATCGTCTCTTTTTCGGCTTTACCAGTAACTCAGACAATTCCTTGTCCAAATTCTGAAGCTTGACATTCAATGTCTTTTTCTCTCCGGCCTTTATATATACCTTATACGTCTGGTAGCCGACATAAGAAAACACAAGGGTGTCTCCTTTATCCGGTGTTTGCAAAGTGTATCTGCCTTTGTCATTGGTTGTGGTTCCCACAGTCTTTTGTTTTCCGTAGTATACGTTGACCGACGGAATAGGTTCTCCCGTGTCGGCATCCGTCACCCGTCCCCGAATCTGTGCTTTCAGGGTATGCGAGACAAAGCACATCAAGACTAAAAACAATAATATGTATCTATGATAAAGCTTCAGCAGCATGCGATTTCTTTTAAATTGAATTGCAAAATTAGTGAATATCGAGGGATTCACATTATAAATTAAACTATTTAAAGAAATTCTACAAAAGAAGAAAGTACATTCTGCCGTGAAATATATATCTTTGTCGCAATTTATAAAAATTCATAAAAACAACGATTGAATGGAAAACGCAAAGCAACAGACAGGAGTGCCGGAAAACGCCTTCCGGGAACTCAAAAAAGACGAGCAGTATGAACCTCTGATGTCACCGGAGCGCACGTATAAGGAAGTGACCGTGTGGTCGGTATTGTGGGGCGTGCTCATGGCCGTGGTCTTTTCGGCCGCATCAGCCTATTTAGGACTGAAAGTAGGACAAGTGTTCGAGGCGGCTATCCCTATCACGATTATCGCGATAGGCGTGACGGGAGCCACCCACCGGAAAGGGGCATTGGGAGAGAACGTCATCATCCAGAGCATCGGGGCATGTTCCGGTATGATTGTGGCCGGAGCCATATTCACCTTGCCTGCCCTCTATATCCTGCAAGACAAATATCCGGAAATGACGGTGAACTTCATAGAAGTGTTCATCGCCTCCGTGTTGGGAGGAGTCTTGGGCATCCTTTTCCTCATCCCTTTCCGCAAGTATTTCGTGAAAGACATGCACGGTAAATATCCTTTTCCCGAAGCCACGGCCTCCACGCAAGTATTGGTTTCCGGAGAGAAAGGCGGCAATCAGGCTTTACCGCTCCTCGTGGCCGGGGTCGTGGGCGGCATTTATGATTTCATCATCGCTACCGTAGGTTGGTGGAACGAGAGCGTCACGTCCCGTTGTCTGGAATGGGGGCAAGCGCTGGCGGACAAGACCAAACTCGTCTTTAAAATCAATACGGGGGCGGCCGTGCTGGGTATGGGATACATCGTGGGCTTGAAATATGCGCTCATCATTTGTTGCGGTTCCGTAGCCGTATGGTGGGTTATCGTCCCGGCCATTTCATGGTTGTTCCCCGACCTCGTCGTGAGTGCCGGAAGTTCTTCCGTTACAGCCTCCCAAGCCAGTGCCGAACAAATCTTCCAATATGCCAAAAGCATCGGTATCGGCGGTATCGCCATGGCCGGTATCATCGGCATTTTCAAAAGCCGCAAAATCATCATGGGGGCTGTGGGTCTGGCTGCACAAGAAATGAAAGGCAAGGGGAAGAGCGACACGGCCGTTCCCCGGACACAAAAGGATTTATCGATGAAAATCATTGCTGTCGGCTCTCTCCTGACCTTGGCAGCCATCCTGTTGTTTTTCTATTTCGGGGTCATGGAAGGCAACCTGCTCTTCACGCTCACCGGAGTGCTTCTCGTAGCCGTTATCGCTTTTCTCTTCACTACGGTTGCGGCCAACGCCATTGCGATTGTCGGCAGCAACCCCGTATCCGGCATGACACTGATGACCCTCATCCTGGCTTCCGTCATCATGGTGGCCGTCGGCCTGAAAGGTCCGGCTGGCATGGTGGCCGCACTGATTATGGGCGGAGTAGTCTGCACCGCCCTCTCCACGGCCGGAAGTTTCATCACCGACTTGAAAATCGGCTACTGGCTGGGCAGCACGCCCAAGAAACAAGAAACGTTCAAGTTTCTGGGTACCCTTGTATCAGCCGCCACCGTGGCCGGAGTCATCATGATATTGAATGACACTTACGGATTCACAAGCGGACAACTTGCCGCACCTCAAGCCAACGCCATGGCCGCCGTCATCGAACCGCTGATGAGCGGTGCGGGTGCCCCCTGGTTGCTTTACGGCATCGGCGCGGCCCTTGCCATCCTTCTCACCCTTTTCAACGTTTCGGCTCTTGCCTTCGCTTTAGGCATGTTCATTCCGCTCGAACTGAACTTGCCCTTGTTGGTCGGCGGGCTTATCAACTGGTATGTCACCACACGGAGCAGCAAAGAGCAAGTCAACAAGGAACGAGGCGAGAAAGGTACGCTCATCGCTTCCGGATTCATTGCCGGAGGAGCCTTGATGGGCGTAGTCAGTGCAGCCCTGCGTTTCGGAGGAATCTCATTCGACTATTCCGCCTGGTGGGCTAATCCGGCCAGCGAATGGCTCTCCCTGCTGATGTATGTTCTCCTTATTATATATATGATAAAGGCGAGCATGCGTATCAAGAAATGACGGAGAAGAGAAAAAACGCCTAAAAAACAAGGGGTAACCTTTGGCAAGTCGGAGAAAAAGTGTAACTTTGCGCCGCCGTTACGAGTTAACGGCATATTTCAAACCTATATTAAAAACAAAACATTAATTATGGCAACAAAAATTAGATTGCAGCGTAACGGACGTAAGGGCTACGCCTTCTACAGCATCGTTATTGCAGACGTAAGAGCACCACGTGATGGTAAGTTTACAGAAAAGATTGGTACTTACAACCCGAACACCAATCCCGCCACTGTAGATTTGAAATTCGATCGCGCTCTTTATTGGGTGGAAGTAGGTGCACAGCCTACCGACACGGTTCGCAACATCTTGTCCAAGGAAGGTGTCTACATGATGAAGCACCTTCGTGGCGGTGTGAAGAAGGGTGCTTTTGATGAAGCTGCCGCACAAGCAAAATTCGAAGCTTGGAAGAACGACAAGCAGAAAGGCTTAGAAGCATTCGAAGCCAAGAAAGCCGCCGAGAAGAAGGCTGCCGCTGAAGCACGTCTGCAAGCTGAGAAGAAAGTCAATGAAGAGATCGCTAAGAAAGTAGCAGAGAAGAAAGCTGCCGAGGCTGCTGCAAAAGCAGAGGCTGAAGCGGAAGCTCCTGCTGATGCTCCCGCAGAGGAAACTACAGAAACTCCTGCCGAAGCATAAACAACTTCTATTAAATACTTCTTTCAAACAAACAACGGATAAGGCGTACCGCAAGGTACGCCTTATTCTTTTGTCGTCCTCCTTTCATTATATCCTACATAGACATTGAAGAATTATTTGTACTTCATTGCCATTCTGTCAAATCGTCAATCTCATCCCCGCAAGGCTTGCTTATTTCAGGCCGTCATAAGACGTGTCCGCAAATACGCGATTCTCGCGCGTCCCGGAAAAAGCAAGATGACAGCCACTCCAAGGTTATGCCTTCCAAAAGTCTGCCGGACGGCGGCATCCTGCGCTTGCAGGCATGAAATATGCAGGCTTCAAGGCATTCGGCCTTACAAAAAGACATCGCGATTTTGTATTGCCCAACCGTCCAAATAGCATAAAAAGGGACGATGGCAGCAACCCGTTTTTCCGTTTTCAGCCATGCTTTTCATCGCCGTGCAGAGAGCGACGGGACGGGATGCGGAGAAAAAAAATGTTTTTTCAGCCGAACGGAAAATTTTTCTCCTGAGAAAAAAGTGCTCCTTGGGTTAACGAAAGCGAAAAACAGCCGTGGAAACTAAAAAAATGTATCTGAAAAAGCTCCCCGTTGCCCTTGTTTTGAACTTCAGATGAAGAATCAACCCCTGCAAGGACGGCCTCCTTACTTTCATCCTGTCAGAGAAAGGATTGGAACGAAAGCAAAATGACAAAAAGAATGATAGAATTCAGGGAAAGCATTGTGGTCGTTCTCTTGGTAAGAGAGCAACCACGGTACAAAGTTATACAAAATATTACACAATATACTAATTTACAGTTGTTTTTTTCAGAAACTTTTATTTCTCTTGTTTTGCAAAATAGCATTTGTATACCGTTTGCGAAACAAAAGCAAGCGGTTTCAGACTTATTTCTTTCTGATTTATAACTATTTACTTTTCCATGATTAGATTCGGTTGCTCTCTTACCAAGAGATATACCGCAAAAAGTGCGAAAGCGCAAAGGGAAAACGGAACGACAAACACGCGGCAGAAAAACGATGTGGACAGACAATCCGGGAAACCGATTATTTTTCAACCTTCAGCTTAACAGCTTGTCTAACAAGAAAATGCAAAGACAAGCTGGAGTAATAAAAGTACCCCTTTGAGAAAGATGGACGAAACGCCCCAATGGTATGTCCTGCGTGATTTGAGCCGTCCCAACGCCAAGCTCTCCGCTTTTGAAAAACTGACGGAACGGGGTGTAAGATGTTTCACGCCGATGGTAAAGAAACCAATCGAAAGGAGGGGCAAGCACGGTTGGAAAGATGTGCCTTACATGCGCGACTTGCTTTTCGCCCACAGCACACGCGACGTGCTCGACCCTTTCATGAGACCCGGGCTCAAACTGCAATACCGCTATATATACGGTGGATTCATGGAACCCATGACCGTACGCGAGGCCGACATGGAACGTTTTATCTTGGCCGTGACTTCTTCCGTCTCTTCCAAATACTACCGTCCCGAAGAAATCACCCCGGCCATGCGCAACCGCAAAATACGCATCATCGGCGGCCCGCTCCACGGCTACGAGGGCAGCCTCGTCACCGTACGCGGCACCACCGTGAAACGCCTGTTGGTGGAACTGCCGATGTTGCTGGCCGCCGCCGTGGAGGTGGAACCGGAATTCATACAACTCCTGTAGGCGAAAAAATTCCGCAATAAATTTTTTACGCGACACTTCATTTTTGTATCTTTGTCTTCACGAAGATAGGATGCGGTTCGGCATAGGCAAACCGGAAAACTTTGCTTTCGTTTATCTCTGCGCTCACCTTTCGCTATCTTTGCTATTGCACATCATGACATGGAGGAACGGAGTATGACACAAGCCACCAAACTTTATCCCATCGGGATACAGACGTTCGAGAAAATAAGGAACGGGAACTATTTATATATAGACAAGACGGAAATCATCTACCGCCTGACGCATGCCGCGTCCAATTACGTATTCCTGAGCCGTCCCCGTCGTTTCGGCAAGTCGCTGTTGACAAGCACTTTGAAAGCCTATTTCGAAGGACGGAGGGACTTGTTCAAAGGGTTGGCCATGGAACGTTTGGAAACGGAATGGACGGAATATCCGGTGCTGCATTTCGACATGAGCTTGGGCAAGCATATGGAAAAGGAACAGTTGGAACGTTACCTGTTGTCCCAACTGGAACAAATAGAAGAAGATTACGGCATACATTCGGACTCTCCCGATTCCAATATACGGCTGACAAAACTTATCCGTCACGTTTACGAGCAGACGGGCCGCCAAGCGGTGGTGCTCATCGACGAATACGATGCGCCATTGCTTGACGTGGTGCATGAAGAAAAGAACCTCCCGGTTCTCCGCAACATCATGCGTAACTTCTATAGTCCGCTCAAAGCCTGCGACCCTTACCTGCGTTTCGTCTTCCTCACCGGTATTACCAAATTTTCGCAACTCAGTATCTTCAGCGAACTGAATAATATCCAAAACATCAGCATGTTGCCGGAATACGCCGCCATCTGTGGCATTACGGAAGAGGAAATGGACACCCAAATGGACGAAGACTTGGACATTTTAGCCAAACGGATGGGCATAAGCCACGAGGAAGCCGTACAGAAACTCAAGTACAATTACGACGGCTACCATTTCACATGGCCTTCACCGGACATCTATAACCCATTCAGCCTGCTGAACGCCTTCGTCACCGGGCGGTTGGATTCTTATTGGTTCGGCAGCGGCACGCCCACGTATCTCATCGAGATGTTAAAAAAGTATGGCGTGTTGCCCTCCAAGATTGGAGGCAATGAGGCCATGGCGGAAGAGTTCGATGCCCCCACGGAGCGTATGGCAAGCATCACTCCCCTGCTACCAAAGCGGATACGTCACCATCAAGGACGCGGATACGGACTTCGGTATCTACCGGCTCGACATTCCCAACAAGGAAGTGCGCATAGGATTGATGCGCAGCCTCCTTCCCTATTATGTCACACCCGACACGCTGACGGCCACGACCACAATCGTCAATCTGGCCCGCGCCTTGGTGAAAGGAGATATGGAAGGCATGTTGCAACTCCTCCAGACTTTCCTTTCCACCGTGCCTTATTGCGACCATACGGACTACGAAGGCCATTATCAACAGATGCTCTATATCATTTTCAGCCTCTTGGGCATGTATGTGGATGTGGAAGTGAGTACCCCGAGGGGACGGGTGGACATGGTGATGCGCACGGCCACTACGCTCTACATCGTGGAGCTGAAATTGAACCAATCCGCCGAAGCCGCCATGCAGCAAATTGACCTGAAGAACTATCCCGAACGCTTCGCCTTGTGCGGCCTGCCCATGGTAAAGGTCGGAATCAACTTTGACATGGAACGGCACACGCTGAAGGATTGGATGATCGAATAAGCTGCCGATGGCACGTGCTTTCCGAATGGAAAGCAAGAACTTTCACCTTAACCTATTGAATAATAGACTACAGGCGCATTTACGCAAGTTTCAGAAGTGAAAGACTTGTGAAGGCTTTTTTATGACAGGGTTCACCTTAATACGCTGATATACAAAAAGTATGAAGGATGCGAACCCTTTTCCCGACAAAACTCCTTATAGAGGAGAAAAGAGGCATGTTTGTCCGGAACCAAAAGAATAAATGAAACATTGCAATCTTACTTTGCTCGCTGCAAAGTAAGGTAATAAATCTATACTTATCAAATGAAAAAGGATATAAAAATAGCCGTAGCCGGTACAGGTTACGTCGGGCTTAGTATCGCCACACTTTTAA
>OKSD01000904.1_pt1 | contig 31264 bp, 24 predicted proteins | sample 1601221 | NCBI WGS metagenome assembly OKSD01 (sample SAMEA3541550, study PRJEB24748) | human gut metagenome | biome: human gut; feature: human-associated habitat; material: faeces | place: China | collected 2012
CGGGGCTTCTCGTTTATGCTGTGCGGCGGACGGTTTCGGCCATCCACAGGATTTCATGTTTTGTGGCCTGTCCCATGAAGAGGAAGGGCAGGGCGTTACGGGTGAGGTGGAAGAAGCGTTTCCGGTTCCCGGCGGCATCGGTCTGGGCGTCCGGGATGAAGGCCGTGGCCGCGAAGTCCGGCGGGAGGATGGAGCGGAGCCGGTCTATGTCCCGCAAGAGCTTGGCGTGCCTGCGCTGCATACCTCTGGCGGCGTCGAGGGTGGTGAGCATGGCATTACCCCCGCGAGGCGTTGAGGATGCGGGCGTATTCGAGCAGGCACATGGCGGGATTGTGCTGATCAGGGAGCCGCTCGGCAAGGGAACTGAGGCTACGCGGCAGGAGTTCGGTCAGGTAGTTGTCCATCTGGCTATACGGACGGAGTTCCGAGAAGGGAGGATACTTCTTGTTGGTGAGCCGCCGCTCAACGGCGCTTATGATTGGAAAGGCCAGCCGGAATACCCGGGGGAGCATATCCGCGTACATGTTGCGGTAGGTTTGTTGGGCGCGGCGGATGTCTTCAGCCAGTTCGAGCAACGGGGCTTCATCAAACAGCGGTTCGGCGGCGGGCAAGCTCAGCTGTGCCGGGGCGGGCAGGGCGGCCTTTGGCCTCCGGGTTGCTTGTCCCTTTGTCCAGTAGTTCCAGAGGGCGTCGTCGCATTCGTCTTGGTAGAGGCGGATACGGTCGCGGAGTTCGGAGCGTACCTTGTTGGGGTTGATGCTGGCGAAGAAGGCGGGGAGCTTGCGGACGGGCATGCAGGTACATTGCTGTTGTCCACCTGCAGAAGGGATCGTGATGATCGCGATCCCCCATCGTTCTCGGTTTGCGGTGAGCTTGGTTTGTTGTGATTGCCAGTTCAGCCCCATGTCTTCGACGATGGGCTTTATGGGGGCGTAGGGTTCGCCCTTGTGGGTGACGACGAAAATGGTTGAGCCGTGGAACTGGACGGGAGAAAGGGTAGCCTTTGCCATGATGCACCTCTAGTAGATTGGGAGTTGGAAACAAAAAAGGCAAGGTGACGCTCCCCGGCCTACTAGAGCCGCCGGGGCCTCGCGGACACCCGGACGTCACCTTGCCAATATGTAACCACATCCCGAAAAAAGGATGCACTGGTGGCAAGATACAAGAAAGTCCGCTCTTTTCACCATGTGGGGCATGGCAAAGGCGACGGATACGCCTCTAGTAGTTAGGGAAAACCAGATCGCCAGAAAATGGGAGGAAAGTCAAGGGCGTTGCTTTTTGGGGGGATAACGGGCAAGAGATCGTCATTTGGGGTATAGTAGAGTAGGAGAACAGGGTGGATAAGGAAAAAAAGAAGATAGATATTTTTACTTACCGAAGTGAAGACTGGTGGAATAATGCCTGTTTGAACTTCATGGAAGGTAAAAATACTTGGTATGGTTACTTTCGTGGCTACCAACGTGCTGCGGAACTTCTTGTTCAATATGTGGATTGTGAAAAGCAGTATCAAGACACTCTGGTTTTCCCTATCATATTTCTGTATAGACACTATTTAGAGTTGATATTAAAGGATATTATATATTCGACATCTCTTGTTTTAAGAAAAGAAACTAAAATAAAAAGTCACTCCCTTATGCACTTGTGGGATATAGTTAAAAGAGATGCTGAACTTGCACTGAATGAAAAAATAGATCCTATAGATGTTGAAAATATATTGGTTGTAATCAAGCAAATTTCTGAAATTGATCGTAGCTCTGATTCTTTTAGATATCCTATTTATGTAGATGGAAATCCTTCATTGCAAGGAATTAAATATATCAATTTGATGCATTTTAAAGAATGTATTGATAGTGTATATGTTGTTTTAGAGTCTATATCTGTAGCTGTTTCCGATGCTCTTGATTATATAACCAATAATAGTCAATAAATTATGGTTGGTTTAAATATGGATCTGAATAATATCCCTGATGATTTAATCGAAATAAGAAGAGTTTTTGTTTCTGAAAATATCACTGAAAAAATGCAGCTTTCTAGTAATTATATTCGCACAAGATACGATAAATTAGATAAGCTAGAAGAAGCTATGCGGTTTTGTTCATTTGATTTACTTGATGCGGCACGTTCAGATGGAACTAATTTATTTAAATTAGCTTTTTTTCCTTGGAGTGAGGCCGCAGAAGATTTTGATATAGCATTAAATTTAATTATATCATCATATTATAAGAATAGTTATGACTCGTTGCGCAGGGCACTTGAGCTAGTCGTTGTAGCTTCTTTTTATACTCTTGATAATGCAGACTCTAAGAAAGCTAGAGAATGGGTAACCTCGAAAAAATCAACACCAAATTTTAGACGGATCGTTGAAAAAATTGTAAAGATATATCCTTATAATTTATGTGAAGATAAGTGTAACTTGAGTGAGTTTCTTTTTGAGTTGTATTATTATTTATCAGATTACATCCATGTGAAAGGTATAAATGCATCACATCGTAAGTTTGTATCGTCAATGCATAATTTTTGTGGTATTTCTATATATGGATTTAGTGAAGAATCTTGCTCACAATCACTGAATATATATTTAGAAACTGTTGGTGCAGTTGCTCTGTTATGTGCATTATGTAATCCTATTCTGTTAATAGGATTTGATTTGGAAAGAAAATTTGGCTTAAACCCTCCTGCATCTGGGCTTTTTGAATTGCATCAGTCGGAAAGATTATGGTTTCTTTTTCCAGATCGATTTAAAGAGTTTATGGAACAGCTAAGGAAGACTGATCCCTCAATACAAAGTGTTCAGGAATATATAGAACAACTGCCAGATATGACTGACGAAGAGTTTAAAAATCAATGTGATGATTTTGTTTCTATGTTTAGTGTAAACAGTACTCAAAATAATGATGGAGAGAGTTCAAAAAATCGGTAGGCGAATAGGGGATTGAGTAAAGTAAGAAGACGTATGGGGGGGGGCAACTTTTGGGGCAACAATATTTATATGCTTATATAATTATTTGAAATAACAATATAAAAATGTTTTATTTCTTCCCCCTCATCACCAGAAAGACTTCTCAAAAACTCCCGTGAGTGCTCATAATTGCTCACGGGAGTTCTTCTTTTGTCCTTTTCCCGTGCTCAAATGCGCTCATGTTTTCTCGATTGGAACCATTGCAGCTCACATTTTTTTGGGGCAACAATGTCCCTGACAGATACGCGCATCAAGACTGCGAAGCCCGCTGAGAAAATCTACAAGATATACGATACCGATGGGTTCCACAGGCCGTATATTCACAAGAAAGAAAAATAAAAATGGTACGTGGTCGCCTTGGTCGTCAGTTATCACTGACTCTCAGATTGGCGACGGCATCACTAACACCAACGGCATCATCCCCGTCCCCGAAGTCATTTCTTCCGGCACACAGTTACTCCCGCTTTTGGGGCTCCTTGCGGGGAGCCTGATGCGTGTGTGTTTGTACCGTCTGTGGACTCACACTGGTTGCTTTCTGTGAATGCAAGCCGATCGCGCACAGGCAAAGGCCCCTTTCCGTTGTCGAACGGGAAGGGGCCTTTGCCTGTTTATGGATATTCCGGAGTGCGGTGGTAACGCTAGGCGTCGTTTCGTGGCCCTTGGGGCATGAGAGGCATCCCTTTGCCACCCGAGGGCAGGGTCTTTGTTTCCGTTTCTGGCACTTCCCCGTACACGGCGAAGTGGCCGCGCCCGGTGTTTTTGATCTGGTACAAGGCGGCGTCGGCCTTGGCGAACAGTTCGGCGTAGGTCTTGCCGTCACGCGGGAACAGGCTGATGCCGATGCTTGCCGAGATGACATAATCCTGCCCGAGGGAGACATGGGCGAGCTCGACGGAAAGCCGCCTGCATTTGGCTTTGAGGGTTTCGAGCCCATCGGAAAGGGAAATGTCCTTGGCGAGCACGACGAATTCGTCCCCGCCCGTGCGCCCGACGATGTCCGTGGCGCGGAACGTCGCGCGCAGGGTAGCCGCCACCGCCTTGATCACCGAGTCCCCGAACAAGTGCCCGAACGTATCGTTTGCGTATTTGAACTTGTCGAGATCCACAACGATGAGCGCGTGGTTCCTCCCCTCCTGCAACTCAAGGGAGACAAGGTGTTCCGTAGTGATCTTGTTGTAGATCTGCGTGAGCAGATCCGTGCTTGCTTCGTGGCGGAGGCGGTCTTCCTCGAGCTTCTGGTGGTGGATGTTCGTGAGCTGCCCGATGAGCTTGATGGTGCGCCCGGTTTCGTCACGGATGCTGCGGAAGCGGATCGAGTACCACTGATAGCCTGCTTCCGGCTGAAGCAGGCGGAGGGTGAGGGCATAGGAATCGACCCCCTGCTCAATGCGGCGATAGGCCTCCTGAAGCGTTTTCGCGTCCTCGGGCAGGAGCATGTTGAGCAGGTTGTCCTGATGCCGCCTGTAATTAGGGATGACCCGGGGCTTATGGAAAATGGTTTCGTAGCGTTCCGAGCACGTCATCTCGTCGGTGTCGTAGTCGTATTCGAAGATGATGTCGTTGGTCAGCTCCGCGACGATGCGGTTCCGCTGCTGTTCCAGCTCCAATGCCCGCATGGTGTTTTTTTGCTTGCTGACGTCCACGAACACGCCCTGAAATACGGGCACGCCGTCGCGGTGTCCCACGAGGCTGGCTTGGAGATAGATCCAGACGACACCGCCGTCCCTGCGCAGGATGCGGTATTCGGTATGCACCGGGATGTTGCTTGCGAGGCTGGAACGGAACGCGCCGAGCAGGTGTGCCCGGTCGTCGGGGTGCACCACAAGCAGGGCTTCGTCGTGCACGTCCTGCTCATATTCCGCGTGGCTTCTCCCGGCAAGCGCGTAAAAACCGGCGTTTGCCCAGAGCACACGGAGGTTGTCCGTGAGTTCGAGCCGCGCCACCCCGCCTCTGACGCCGTTGATGACGGCTTCAAGCTCCTGCGAGGTTTCAGTCGCCCGGGCGCTGGCCTCTTCGGCCTCCCGTGCCCGTTCTTCCGCTATGCTGAAGCTTGCCTTGAGCCGCTGGACCATCGTGTTGAGGGCGCGGGCCAGCTTGCCGAGTTCATCCTCGCGCCGGATGTTTAGGGAACGATCGAGATCGCCCGAGGCTACGCGCTCGGCGAACTCCACCCCCTCTTGAAGGACACCGGTGACTTTACGCAGGATGAGGTAGATGAGCAGGGTGACGAGCAGCAGCGCGCCCACGCAGCTCAGGATGATGTCGCTGCGGAGGTTGCGTACCCCGGCGAGCATGGCTTCCTTGGATGCGGCGGCCACAATGATCCACCCGTTGGGCAGGGCCGTATAGGCGCTGTACATGATCTGCCCCTGCGGGTTCCTGTATTCCAGAAACCGATCTTTGTCCGCGGTGGCTTCCTTGATGAAGCGCTGTTCGGAGACATTGTCGGCGAACATCTTGTTACGGTCCCTGTGCATGATGACCGAGCCGCCCGGCGTGCAGACGAAAACGTACCCCATGCCGTTGAGGGTGACGGGATCGACGATAAGGCGCGTGAGGTGCTCCATGTTGATCGCGCCGACGAGCACGCCGGATACTTTGCCCCTGTCATAGATGGGGGTGGAGATGATGAACGCCTTTTCCTGCGTATAGGGAAGGACAAGCGGACCGTCGAGGGTTTGTGCGCCTTGCAGCGCCTTGTGGAAATAGGATGAGGTTTTCCGGCTGGTGGCGTTCTCGCCCGGATTGACGCTGGCGATCACGGTCCCCCTGCTATTGAGGACGGCCAGCCCGTCGATGCTTGGGAAGTCGAGCACGGCCCGCCGCAAATGACGGGTAAGGAGCTTGCTCCGTTCGCCCTCGGGGGATTCATCAGGGTTGCGGAGCAGCTCGATGATGGCGATGCGATCCGCCACTGTGAGCAAATGCTGGCGGGTGAGGTTCATGACGGTGGTGAGTTCGCGCCCCACGGCGTCGAGCGTGGAAATTTCAAGGATGCGGGTAGCCTCGGCCACGGAATCCCGGGCGTCGCTGTATGCCTTCCATCCGATGAAGGACGTGGCGAGCGTCACAATGACGCTGATGGGAATGATCATGCGCGCGATAAGTGACATCGTATCTTTCTCGTGTTCAAAACCAGTAGGGGGGAGGAGCCCTGAAGGGCGAAGAGGGGGTTCGAGAGAAGATACGCGGGGAAAAGGAAATGTAAACTATAATCCGGGCTGAAGCGTTGCGGGGGCGAGGGATGGCCGCCGGATCGGAGCGGCTAGGGGCGGAGAGGCCGTTTTGCTGAAAGGCGGTGTCCGGGCACCGGGATCGCCCCGCAGGGGAGCGGGTGAAACGAAAGCCCCGAAAGCCCGGCTTTCGGGGCGAACCTATCCGCGCGTCTTGCGCCAGCCGTCAAAACGTTCCTGAAATATTTTTGAATCTTGCCTGGTCCGTGTGGATACCATCCAGAGGAAGACGCAGATTGTGAGGGCCACAAGGCCCACAAGGGCGAGCAGGATGTATACGATAACCGTCAGAATGGCAAAAATCGTTTCCATAGGGTTGCCTCCATGTCCAATCTTAGCAGAGAACGGCTCCGCGTCAAAGAGGGCACAAGGGTGCGGGCGGGGAAGGCGTAAGGGGGAAGGTTCCGGACATGCAGCCGACGGGATGGGGGACGGCCCGCCATACTGCGGCGTGCCCCAACATCCTTGACTTTAGCGTGTTCAGAGCTATTGTGGAGACAGAGGAAAAGGCGTTTCCTATCACTTCATTACGGAGGCATCATCTATGGAAGTGAAGAAGATTCTCTGTGCGGTGGACTTGGAAGACACAATTGCCCCTTCCGTTGAATATGCGAAGATGATGGCGTCCATGACCGGGGCCTCCATTTTGGTTGCCTATGTCATCCCGGCTCACACGCCGTATGAGGATGTGTATCTTTCCGTCAACAACCAGCCGAATGAAGTGAACAATCCCAACGAAACCATCCAGAAGTCCATGAACGCCCTCTTGGCGGAACAGTTCGCCGGGATGGATGCCACGGGCGTCATTCTTGTGGGGCGGCCTTCCGAAGAGCTGGTAAAGCTGGCTGAAGAGAAGGGAGCCAACCTCATCGTCATGGGCACGCACGGGCGGGCGGGGTTTGATCGCCTGCTGTTCGGGTCCGTCGCCCATGAAGTGGTGCGGGCAGCGCCATGCCCTGTGATGACCGTCCGGCCCCTCATGCCGAAGAAGTAAGCGATAAGGGTGCCCTTCCGATTGGGGAAGGGCGCTTTTTTTACGCTCTGAGCCCATCCGGTCAATCGTTCTCCCCGGAAGGGGGCGCCTCCCGGCGCCTTGCCTGGGCGCTTCCGGAAAGGCGGGCTTTTTCCTGCTGCTTCAGTTTACGGTTTTCCGCGAATTGATTGACGATCATGGCGACGATGACCAGTGAGTACATGTACGCGATCAAGGCCACGAGGACGGTGGCGTTCTTGGCGACCCATGTATGGGGCGTGATGTCGCCGTAGCCGATGGTCAGGATGGTCACGTAGCTGAAATAGAACAGATCACGGAAACCCTGCCCGCCGGGCGTGAGCCCGGAAAACGAGCCCGGTTGATGGAACTCCACGGCGACGAAGACGAAAAAACCGCAGTAGCCGATGAGGAGCAGGCCGCACAGCGCCGCGAGCACGCTTTCCCGGTCCACCAGCGGGGCCGTGTAGATCTGCCGGAAGAGTTCGAGCGTCACCCACCCAAAGAACACGACATAGGCGAATACAAGATACTCTCGCAGATTCAGGGGCGTGAAGCTGTCCAGCAGGCGCCCGACGATGAGCAGGCCGCCGAGGAAGATCAACAGGGTCGAGAGGTATCCCTTCCGCCGGATATCGAAGAGGGTGATCCCCGCGATGAGCTGGATCGGCAGGTAGATGGTCTGCGCGATGCCGTCGTAGATGTCTTCGGGAAAGAAAATGTTGACGACGATCGTGCACAGGAGTGAAGCGAAGAGGAGGTCGAAACGGTATTTGTAGGCTTCCGATCGGATGTGGTGCGGATGCTCGGGCATGGGCGGCGATCCCTCGTTGGAGGATTGAGCGGGTGTGCTTCCGTTCTTAGGAGAAAAATGCGCGGCGGTATAGGGGGATATCCGGAGATCCGCCGTGAAAATGAAGCAGGTATAAAAGAGGTTGCGGCGCGGCCTGATTTGAACGTGATGAAAAGGGGAAGGGAGGCGTCCATAACCCCAGGGGCATGGCGGCGTTCCTCCGGTGGCCGGAAGCGCGGGGCGGCGGAAAAGTTGAAAAGTATGGCGGGAACATTTGCGAAATGCCGACTGGGCAGGTATGCTCCCACTGCGTCTGAGCGAGCCGGGGAGAGGCGCTTTCCTTGGCGCTGTGGGGATGTGATACGGGCGGTTCCGGGGGAGATCCGCCAGACAACGGAGGGGAATGGTGAGAGCGGTCCGCACCTTTCGGGGGAGAAACGTCTACGTTTTGTGCCTCCTTGGCATTTTTGCGCTTTCGGTTCTGGTCGCGCTCTCCTTCCTGGAGTTCAGGAGCGAAAACCGGGAACGTATCCAGGCCGTCAACAACGCCTATCTTGAAGAGATTGCCCGCCAGTCCAATCTCCGTATCTCCATCAGGATGAATGCCGCCATTGCCTATACGGCCATGTTCGCGGAGCTTTTTTCATCGGTTGAGCGCCTGACCGGGCCGGATGCCGCGGCTTTGCTGCAAAACATGGCGGGCCATTACGACTTCCACGATGTCCGCGTGTTCACGCCCGATGGGAAAGGCCGCGATTTGGAAGGTTCCGTCCGCGTGGAGCCCGGCGAGCCGTGGTTCCAGGACGTGCTGCGCGGCAATCACGACGTGCGTTTCATCCGTAACGGGCATGGCCCGGACAATCTGCTCTTTTATTCGCCCATCATCAGGGACGGGGAGATCGTCGGCGCGGTAGCCGGCGTGTATGATATGTCCATCCTCTCCCGGATCATGGATATGAGCTACTTCCACGAGCGCGGCTACAGCAATATCCTGACGTCCAGCGGCGAGTCGGTCACGACCTCGCGCCACACGTCGAACATCATCGGCGGCAGTGAAAACGGGCTGGAAGCGTTTGAAGCCAACGCCGTAATGCTGGACGGCTATACCTTTGAAGGGCACAGGACGATGCTCCGTGACGGGACGTCGGGTTTTATCCGGTTCTCCGTGGGCGGATACGGGCGCACGGCCTATATCACGCCGCTGGGCATCAACGATTGGCGCCTTGTGACCATCGTGCCCGACGCCGTCACCGAGGACATCTGCGATCCGATCAACCGGGGCGCGTTGTCGTTCTCCATCAAACTTTTCCTTGCTTTTGTGATGAGCGCCATGCTTATCAGTTTCATCATCTTCCGTACCCGGCGGGAGGTAGAGGGCGTGAATCAGGAAAGAGACTCGATGGCCGACATTTCACCGGGCGGCATCGTAAAGTGTACGCGCGATGATTTCCGGATGCTCTATATCAACCAGGGATGCCTGGAGCTTGCGGGCTATTCGCGTGAAGAGCTGGAAGACAGGTTCCAGAACGTGTTTCTTGGGGTCGTGTACCCTGAAGACCGGGATCGGCTTACCGCTCTGATGCGGGAATGCGGTTCGGAGCCGCTGCAATGCGAATACCGCATCGTGACGCGTTCCGGCGAAGTGCGGTGGATTCTGCACCGTATGCGCCTTGCGGTGGAACAGCGCGGCGCGGCGTGCCTCTATTGCAGCATGACCGACATCACGGACGCCAAGGAAGCGGAGTTGAAGCTCCGCATGAGCAACGAGCGTTTCCTGATCGCCATTTCCCATACCGACGACATGCTGTTTGAATATGTATACGCCACGGGGCGGATCATGCGCATAGCCGGGAAGGGGGCCTCTCTGACGGAAGCGTCGCTGCACGAAGCGATGGATGAGATCGGCATGGACGAAGAGAGCAGGAAGGCCATGGAGGGCGTCCTGGAGACATTGCGGTCCGGGGAAGCCTCGGCCTCCGTGGTGATGCGCTCCGGAAACGGCTGCAGCCGATGGTTCCGCGTCACGCTGACCAATCTTTTCGATGACGAGGGCCGCCCATACTCCGCGCTCGGCACGCAGGAAGACATTACCGAACTGAAGGAAGCCGAGCTCCGTTTTGCCCGTGAGGAGCGGTACCGGGAGGCCATGCTGTCCAAGACGATAGCGTCTTATACCGTGAACCTGACGCGGGACAGGCTGCTGTCCCGGTACGCGGATGGTGAAGAGCTGGGCGTGGAAGAGCCGGACGCGTCAGCCGCCGCACGGTTCCGCAAGGCTGTGGAGGTGTCCGTACACCCCGAAGATCAGCAGGGCGTCCTGCGTTTCTATGCCACGGAATCCCTGTTGCAGCTGTACGCGGCGGGGCAGGGGGAAACGTCGCTGGAATACCGCACGCTGCGCGGCGACACCTTCATCTGGGTGTCCGCCTCCATTAACCTGTTGAAAGATCCGGCCTCCGGGGATCTGCTGGCTTTTGGTTACCTGACGGACATCACGGAACGGCGGCAGCGCGAGGCTGAATTGGTCTATAAGTCCGAGCGGGACTTTCTGACGAAGCTGTATAACCGGTCCGCTGTGGAAAAACGGTTTTCCGAGTATGCTGCTTCGGCCTCTGGGGACGGATTACTTGCCTTCTTCAGCATGGATTTGGACGGGTTCAAGAATGTCAACGATACGCTGGGGCATCTTGAGGGCGACAGGCTGCTGCAATTGGTCGCACGTGAGCTGGAGTCGTGTTTCCGTATGGACGACATTGTGGGCCGCTTGGGCGGGGATGAGTTCATTGCGCTCATGTATGGCGTCTCAACCCGGGAAATCATTGAGCGCAAGGCTGAGGAGCTGTGTGCGCGCATCCGGTCCATCCGCATGGCGCACCCCCGTTACAGCGGGGTTTCGGTAAGCATCGGCGTGGCCATTGCCCCGGAACACGGGGATTCGTTCGAAGAGCTGTATGCCAAGGCTGATGTCGCCTTGTACCACGCGAAGCAGGGCGGGCGGGATCGCTTCGTCATATACGGCGGGGAATAAGGCCCGGATTCCGCAAAGAAGGCGGGCACGGGCTGTTGACAGGAGTGCCGTGAGCATGGAAAATCGGTTGTTTGATGGGTGCCGCCGTCCGAGGGCTGGCGGACTGAATGATTTGTATTGCCGGGAGACAGGATGTTGACGCTGGAAGAGATTCGTGCACATTTTCGACGGCATGACCCCGTGTCCTCCTCGTTGGGGATTGAGGTGCTGGACGTGGGAAGGGAGTACAGCCTTGTCGAGATGCCGCCGCATGGATGCCAGCTCAACGGCATGGGAGCGGTGCACGACGGAGCCGTTTTCGTTCTGGCGGATGTGGCGTTTGCGGCGCTTTCCAATGCGAACGGCCTATACTGCACGAATGCCCAGACCTCCATTTCGTTTGTGCGTTCCGGCCGCGTGGGGCCCCTGCGTGGGGAAGCGCGCGTGCTCCGTTCGGGAAAGCTGCTTTCCACATACGAGGTCCGGGTAACCGATGCCGAAGGGGGCCTTGTGGCCGTGGCGACCATAACAGGCTATGGCGTCGGCGCGCGGCTTCCTCTGGGGGATGCATAGCGTTTGCGGGTTCCGCATCGGGTGTTTCCGTTGCGGGGTGTACTCAAAGAAGGAGGAGGGTGCCGTGTCTGTCGCCGCCATGTGGTTTATTCTGGGCATAATCTTGCTGGCCGTGGAGCTGGTGTCTCCCGTGTTCGTGCTGTTTTTTTTCGGCCTTGGCGCGTGGGCGGCGGGGGTGACGGCGCTGTTCGTGGACGATCTGGCCATTGAAGTGGTCGTCTTCGGAGCCTCGTCCGTTGTGTTTCTCCTTTCGCTGCGTCGGTTGTTTGTCCGCAGCTTTCGAGGAAAGACGCAGATTTCATCGGATGCCGCGTCGGTGGGGCTGCCGAATCTGCACGCCGGGAAAATGGGGACGGTAACCCGGCCCATTCCGGTAAACGGGGTAGGGGAGATTTCGGTGGGCGGCAGTTTTTGGCGCGCGGTGTCCCCGGAAGCGCAGCCGGAGGGGGCGCAGGTGCGTGTCTTGGGGCATATCCCCGATGACGAACTGACGCTTGAAGTGGTTTCCGGTGGGGAAAACTCCCGGAATCCTGCGTAGCTATTCAAACATGGAGAGCATAATATGCTTGATTTGATCGGTTCTTCGTTGACGGTTTTCGTTTTCTTGGCATTGCTGGTTATTTTCGTCCTGTTCAAGACGGCGCTTGTCGTGCCGAACCAGCAGGCGGTGGTGGTCGAGCGGCTCGGCAAGTTCCACGCCGTTCTGTTCGCAGGCTTCCATATCCTCATCCCCTTCATTGACGCCGTGGCCTACCGCCGCTCCCTGAAAGAAGACGTTCTGGACGTGCCCAAACAGACCTGCATCACGAAAGACAACGTGAGCGTGGATATCGACGGCGTGCTTTACCTTCAGGTGGTGAACCCCGAGAAATCCGCCTACGGCATCAGTGATTACATGTTCGGTTCCGTGCAGCTTGCCCAGACGGCTTTGCGTTCCGCCATCGGCAAGCTGGAATTGGACAGGACTTTTGAGGAGCGCAGCACCATCAATCAGGAAGTCATCTCCGCGCTGGACGCCGCCACCGCGCCGTGGGGCATCAAGGTGCTGCGGTACGAGATCCGTGACATCACGCCGCCTTCCGGGGTCATGCAGGCGATGGAAAAGCAGATGCGCGCCGAACGTGAAAAGCGCGCGCTCATCGCGCAGTCCGAGGGCGAGATGCAGGCCCGGATCAATATGGCGGAAGGCGCTAAGGCCGCCGCCATCGCCGAATCCGAAGGCAAGTTGCAGGCGATGAAAAATCAGGCCGAAGGCGACGCCGTACTGATCCGGGCGGTTGCGCAGGCCACCGCCGACGGCCTTGCCACCGTCGCCGACCAGATGGAAAAGCCGGGCGGTACGCAGGCGGCGAACCTGCGCGTTGCGGAAAACTATCTGGAACAGTTCGGCAAGCTCGCCAAGGAGGGCAACACTATGATCCTGCCCACGGATCTGGCGAACATTTCCGGCCTCGTCAGCAGCCTCACTTCGGTGATCAAGCAAGCCAAGGCGTAAGAAAGAAATCACGAACAGGGCGGCTTCGGCCGCCTTTTTTGTTGTCTCCACGGGGGGCGGCGCGTAGGTGCGGGCGAGGCTTCGCGGGGCTCACCGGGCCTGCATGGTGGAGCCGTGAGCCTGGAACGGCGGTATTGTTTTGATTATAGCCCTTTATACTAAAAGGTTTTTTCCGTGCCCCATGCTACGGTCCTTCCATACCAAAGCATTGGAGGCTTATTATGCAGAATAAATGGCATGAACACTCCGTTGGCAACATCGTGGTGAATTTCCCTCTGTCTTCCGCCATATTCCGTGCTGCGGGCATCGACTACTGTTGCGGCGGTGGGCGTCTGCTCGGCGAAGTCATCAAGGAACAGCGCCTTGTCGACAGCAATATTTATAAAGCGCTGGATGAGCTTGCCGCCCGTACGGAAAAGCCCGCTGAGCCTTTTTCCGAAATGAGCGCCGAACGGCTCGTGGAGTTTATCCTGACGAAGCACCACAGCTATCTGTGGGGAGCACTTCCGGAAGCGCATGAACTGATTGTGAACGTGCTCAAGGCCCACGGAAGGCGCCATCCCGAGCTGTACGACGTGTATAAACTGTTTGGCCAGTTGTCGCATGAGATGGAACCGCACCTGATCCGTGAAGAAACGGAACTCTTCCCGGCCATCGCCAACAGTGAGGCGAAGGAACACTGCCAAGCTCTGGTGCATATCCTGGAAGAGGAGCACGAAGCCGCGGGGACTCTGCTCAAAAAGCTCCGCCATGCCACAAACGACTACAGCGTCCCCTGCGACGGATGCGATACCTTCCGCGAACTGTACAAGAAACTTACTGAAATCGAAGAAGATACCTTGCAGCACTACCATCTTGAAAACAACATCCTCTTCAAGAAAATTCTTGCGTAGTCCGTTGGAATCGTAAGAGGTTTACTCCTGTGGCGGACAATCCGCCCGTCCGGCGTCTTCGCCGTGACTCAGAGGATGGCATCTCCAGTTACGGGGTGGCGCTGAACCGAAGTCGAGCGGGAAAACGGAAGGAAGAGTGGTTTTTGCTGAAATTTCTTCCGAAAGGGCGTTTTTTCGCTTGCCAGCTCTGAATGTTTTGGGTATACCTCCCTTCCATGCCGAAGTGGTGGAATTGGTAGACACGCTAGGTTCAGGGTCTAGTGAAGGTTCCTTCATGGGAGTTCGAGTCTCCCCTTCGGCACCATTTTTTAAAGCCGTTGCAGTAACATGCTGTGACGGCTTTCTTTTTTTGTTTGAAGCCGTTGAGTGAAGGGCTGGAAAGCCCTGCATGAGAGCAAAGTGTGCCACTTTGTGCCACAAGCTAGGTCACAACTGCCGAAAATCGGCAAGGACCAGCTATGTGAACGTCCCACGGCGGAACCCCCACTAGAAAAAATTCCTCATCATCCTCACCTTCATTTCCCGCCTATCTTTACCGACGCGGCGATATCTTCTATTTTCGTCTGAGAATACCCACAGGAAAGCAAGGGAAAGACGTTCCTTCCGAGTTCCGGATAAGCCTGCGTACGTCCTATGTACGCAAGGCAAATTCTTTGGCGCGGCATATCTATTCTGAGCTTCAAGCGCTTTTACAACGTGGTGTGGACTATCAGACTATCCGTAAGCGTCTCAATGGGCTCCTTCGTGTCCTTTTGGAAAAAAACAATAGGCAGCCTGATTCTCCTATCGTTGATGTTTCAGGCATCGATGAGATCAGCCATGAGGAATACTCTTTACGTTTTTTTCAAAATACACATCAGTTATTATTGAAAAGCAAAGAAAACCTTGAATGGAATATTAATAAAATTATTCCTTTACTGATTTATTCAGGATTATTTACAGAAAAAGAATTGGCAAAGGATGAAGATAAAATTCTAGCTACAAAATGCTATATGAAAATGATGACTATGTTTAGTAGTCTTTTCAAAACAAGATAATTTGGAAAATACGAATTTGATGAACACTTCTGGAAAGAGGGTTTAATTGGTAGAAAACAAAATTTTTATGATATTGAACAAGAAAAAATTAAAAGATATTTGTTATCTGAAACAATAGAAAATTATATCACTACAAAAGTGTCTGATGGTGCATGGAAAGAGCATGTCATTCAGGAGCATAAAGGTAGACTGTCTTTTGCTTTAGATATCCTTGGTGATAGATATATTGATAGTATTAATCGAAAGGATATTCGAGAGTTTAGAGATAAACTATGCAAACTCCCTCCCCATAGATTTAATCGAAAGGAGTATAAAGGAAAAAGCGTAGATGAAGTTATTGCAATGAATTCTCATAAGAGGTTGAGCGTGACACGTATCAATATAATTATTGAAGCTGTTTCAAGCTTATTTGAATGGTGCATCGATGAAGGTATATTAAGCAGTCATAATCCTGCAAAGGGATTACAGATTAAAGATGAAAGGTCTGTGATAGAGTTTAGAGAACCGTTCAGCGTTGACGATTTAAATAAAATTTTTTTATCAGATGCGTTTAAAGATAAAAGTCGTGTAAATGAAGCTTACTATTGGTGTCCGCTTATAAGTATCTATTCTGGAATGCGTTTAGAGGAAATAAGTCAACTGAGTGTAGATGACGTTTATTTTGTAGATGGGATATGGGTTTTTGATGTGAATACTAATCCATCACGGGATGGGAGAAATGATAAGCAGGTAAAGAACAAGAATGCAGTCAGGATTGTTCCTATGCATAATAAATTGATAGAGCTTGGATTTATTGAATATTTTGATAGTGTCAAGAGAAAAGGAGAAGAAAGAGTATTTTTTAAATTAAATAAAACTGAAAGAGCTCCACGATATGGAAAGCAGGTAGGCAAGAATTTTAGAGAAATAATTAAGAAATGTGGAGTACAGGGGAAGAAGAGCTTTCATTCATTACGGCATACATTCAGTGATTTTTATAAAAAACGTCATCTTCAGAACGATGTATTCAGACAGGTGTTTGGCCATGATATTCCTGAATTGGCGGCGAAACAGTATGGTTCGAGGTTCAGTCCCAAACAGTGTTTTGACGAAGTAATCAATAAACTAGAATATAAATTAGAGCGTGGCGCATATATTGTAAAATAGAAAGGTTTTTGTGATGATGTATAATTATTATTGTGCGTATGATAAATATAATTATTATCTTAATGTGATTAAGAGCATATTTGATTTAGAACAATGTGATTTTGAAAATAGATATATTGTTCATAGAGCATTTTTAGAACATCCAAGTGTATTTATTAAGGCACTATTCCAATATAAAATATATAATTGTAGAGATTGGATTCGTAATGATAGATATAGTATTTTTATAAGTGAGGATCGAAATATTCCTTTTGGATTATGGAAAGATAATGTTAAAAGAATATATTGTTCAGATATTATTACGTTGTATGCTGGTGTAATGAATATATGTTATAAAGATGCAGTATCAGAATTGATTTTATATATTGATAAACATAGGAAAATATTTTCAGGATATAGTGATAATAATAAGATTTTGGTTCAAGAAAAAACTGGAATATATATTTGTGGTGATACACAATGTGATGATTTTTCTAATTTTGTTTTAGAATGTGTATGCAATGAACCAAAAGAATATATTTACTATAAAAATAACGAAAGAATGATTGGACGTAAAATATGTTTCAAGAATAATAAAGGAAATCTGATTTCATACTTTGATACACTTTGGAGGAAACATAACTCAGTTGAAGTATATCATATTCATTTGCCTCCTGATATACCGTATATGAATTATGGAATGGAATATCTCACTGACGAAAAAATTGATGTGTACTTCCACGAAACTGAAGAAGATGTTATCTGTAACAGGGATAATCGATATCAATCAATTCGATTTGGAGATGTAGTACATTTGGCTTCTCCGTATGGAAATCAATATCTTGATAAAACAGATTTTTCTGAGCTTCAAGATAGAAAAATCATTGTAGAATGGAATGGGATGCGTTTAAAAGAAAATTTTTTAGATTCACTTTTCAAAGAAACACAAAAATATAATATTAATATTGATTTTCATAATAGAAAAATTCCATATGGAGGAATGATAATTAATTATAATGAATTAATTAAAAAGGATGAATATATTGAACGAGAACCTATAAATGAAGAAATAAAAACTACATCATCTTTGCTTGAGGCAGGAGAAGTCGTATCTTGTAATAGCGATACACAAGAGAAGCTTTTGCACCCTATAATTGAAAAAGGAAGAATTGTATGGATTTATGCTAAATCAGGTTCTGGAAAAACTCATTTTGCTGTAAATATTGCTTATGCTGTTAGTAAAGGAAATACAAAAATAGGTGATTTATTTTCAGATAAATCACATAGTGTTCTTTATATTCATGGTGAAATGCGTCAAAGTGATATTATTAATATATGTAATGATATTAAAAGAGGTTATGGTGAAGAAAATATAATAAATAGTGCACCTTTTGGAATATATTCCTTTGCTCAAAGTAGGAAAAATAGCAAAACAATCTTTGATGAAATACCTTTTTCTATAAATAATTGTTTATATGATAAATATGATTTGATAATATTTGATAGCTACTTTTCATTGAATGGTAATAGATATGATGCCATGCCTTTTATAAGATTTTTACAATCGTTAGTAGAAAAGAATATTGCCATTGTTGTTATTGATCATACAAATACTGATGGAGAATTGCAAGGAAGTATCAATAAATATCGTTGTGCAGATTTAGTAATGAAAATAATACGAAATGATGACATCATTACAGTGAATTATCCGAAGGCAAGATTTTGAGTTATAAATGAAAATACGGATTACAAATATAAAATTATATATGGAAATGATTTATTTAAAATAGAAAAAATTGATTATAAATATGAAGATTGTATATCTGAATATAGCTTAAAATATATAAACCATATTCAATTATGTCTTTATATTTTAAATAAAACATATAATGTTTCTCAAAAATGCTTATGTGATATGGTTAAAAAAAGTAAGCAAACAGTGAATGCTTATATTAAAAATGTAGAAAAACAATTGAAAGGTGATGCTGTTTCTCAATATAAAATTGATGATTTGTATTTATTTAAGAAAAAAATAATTGAGTATAACGATTTATCTCAAGAAAAGATTGAATCTATACTCAATACTATTATTCAAGGTAACTCTGATGATTTGCCAGTAGAAGATATGGAGTGATTGAATTTTTTGGGTACGTTGTTTTATTATGTTAAACAGATCGAAAAAATTAGGCCAGACTAGAAGGTGGGCTCTTCTCTATTTTTTGACAGGCCTCTCAGAGAAAGGCGTTGGCCATGATTTCAATCCTACCACCAACCCCAACGACAAGCCTAGAACGGAAATAGTCTCAATCTCAAAAGTAAGAGCGTCAATACGGAGTGGATTCTCCGCCCTTGCGGTGATGTCGATAGATTACGATTTCTTGTGGTCCGTGCATGACAACAGAATCAGCCAATCTTCTATCTGTGTACAGTATGTATGAAGCTGTTCCCAACATCTATGCGCAGTTCAAAAATCCCTCAGGCAATCTCTTGCAATCGCCAAAGTTTTCCTGTTCCACACGGTCAATTCGGCGAAGGGGGCGGATGTGGGGCATAAAATGGGGTTTAAAACAAGTTCGACGGTAAATGGAAGTCCATACACGCTGACACGTGTATGGACTTTTTTATTTTTACTTTTTATATGGTTAGACTAAAAATCTATGAGTCCATAGGGTCCATGGGGGGGGCAAAATTGGGCTACAAAGGAGGCAAAGGGCATGGCGTCGAAAGTGTCTCCTTTTCACCAGCGTCTGCCCCTCTTGTGGAGAGCTGGCGGATACCGTTCCGACAAGTTCTTCCACGGCGCACCAGTAGGCAAAGTTCAAAGACTTCACTTTGTGATGTCGCAGGAGCATCAAACAACGACCTATTTAGTCTTTTGGGTTTCTTGGGTTTGTCTGGAATGAGAGATGCAATTCGTTCTTATTATTCAGTGATAATAGTTATTTCCCTTTTTTTGTGTGAAAAATACGTTAATAAATATATGCTCACTATAAAATCAATTTATTATGTTTTTAATTGTAGTATAAATGTCCTGATTGATCCTTTTCTGACTATAATATGTAGTTAAAAATATATCAAAAGGATCACGTCATGGAAACTCAAAATGTAAAAGTTTGTTATGTTGTAAACACGAATGCAGAAGTAAAATCAATTTATAAAATTGATGACACGCCGGATAAAAGAAATGATGCGAGAGATCAGGGTGCAACAGCTTTTTCTGCGTATTCATATTCTTTTTATCCTGAAAGATGGAAAGAAGAGCCAGTACGTTATGGTGATTTGAGTGTCTGTATTTATGATAATGATGACGCTGAAAAAGCATTTGAATATTTTAAAAGTTTTATTGAAATTATAAGTAGTGTTTATGATATTAATCCAGATATATTTAGATATATCATTACCTGCGATAATAGATACTACCTTATTATTCCAGCATGGTGCTTTGGAGGTGAAAACGGAGATATTTATTTGCCTAGAATATATAAAAGTATGGTTTTTAAAATGTTAGATTCGTACAGAAATTATTGTTCGAATATATTGAATATTGATATATCGTTATATAGCATGGGAAAATTAGGATTCATTTATGACGAAAATGCAAGATTGAGCAATGGAAGATATGCTGTTCCCGTGAAATGGTGCGAAATAGATTCGCTTCCTTTTATAGAGCTTATGAAATTAACCTTACAGGAACGAGTCATTTCTGATGTCAATATTGATCACAATATAAACGATAAATTGAAGAAACTTTTTATATCATCTCAAAATGAGATACACTCAAACGATTCTTATAAAAATTTAATGAAGAAATTTGAGTATCTTTATGAATGTGACTTCATTCAACATTGCATTAAAGATATTGAGATCATAAGCGATGTGGAAAGGATGTATCTATTTATTGTTTTGATGAAGTTTGGGAAGGAAGGAGCTAAAATATGCCATGAACTGGCAATGTGTCGTGAAAATTACTCATATGATACGACAGAAAAAGAAATCAGACGTGCTACATTCGTATATGAACCTATAACATGTGATAAAATCAATAAAATTTATTCATGTGAATCTGTTTGTGATGTTACGATGCCAATGCTATTGTTTCAAAAATCAATCATAGATAACAATCCAAATATTTCCTGTTACAGGAATCTTGATGATGGATTATATTTTCTTACAAATCCTGATGATGAAAGCAGCAAACAAAAAATCAGCAGTAAAATAGAGGTAAAAGCACAGACACGAGATATTAAGAGCATTTCATGGGGAAAATTGATTGAATTTTTAGATGGTGATGATGTCAAGCATGAGCTGGTCATCAAAAATGCTGAGTTTAAGGGAAATGGCGAATGTGTTCTCGAAAAGCTTCTGAACGAAGGGCTATGGATTGAACCAACGAGAAAGAGCAAGGAACGAGTCTTGGGATATATCCAGACTATGCAACCGGATTGCAGGGTAAAGCTTGTAGATCGTTCAGGATGGTTGGGGAGGGATTACATTCTTTATGATAAATCATTCGGAGCCAGCACTACTGAAAAATTCATGCCTTCATATACGCTTCATAAAAACCCATATGCCGTGTCCGGCACTCTTGAAGAATGGAAGGATAACATTGCAAAGATGTGTGAGGGCAACCCCCTGATTGAATTTGTGTTGTCTTTTGCTTTTGTCGCTCCTTTACTCACGCCATGCAATAAGGATGGATTCGGTATTCATTTATTCGGCCATTCCTCAAGTGGGAAGACCACGACATGCCGTGTGGCGTCTTCTGTTTATGGAAAAGGAGATCAGCATGGATTTATGACTCAATGGAGAACGACAGATAATGCTTTTGAATCATTGGCTGCCCAGAGGAACGACAGTTTGATTTGTCTCGATGAAATAGGTCAGGCTCCTTCAAAGTCCGTTGGTGAGATTGTTTATATGGCTATGAATGGTGTCGGCAAGGGAAGGGCAACACGTGAAGGCAATGCAAGAAGTCGTCATGAATGGCGTATAACATTACTCTCCAATGGTGAAAAGACTTTGAATGACAAGATAAGCGAAAATGGTAAGGACAAGATGATGGCTGGTCAATCTGTCCGTGTCATTGATATAGAAGCTGATGCAGAAATGAATATGGGAATATTTACAAAACTCCCACAAGGAATGGATAGTAAGACATTCAGTACGTATTTATCTCATTCAGCAATCAAATATTATGGTAGTCCCATTGAAGACTTTTTAACTATATTAACGACTGATAAGGAACGATATGCATCTTTTGTCTTAGAAAAATGTGAGCATTTTATTCAGGAATACTGTCCCAAGGACGCTTCAGGACAAGTGGTGCGCGTTGCCGATCACTTTGGAATGATAGCCGGAGCGGGTGAACTTGCGATTCAGTTCGGGATTTTGCCGTGGGATTGTGGAACCGCGATTGCCGCTTCTGAGTATTGTTTCAAAAAATGGCTTGAGCGTCGTTCGAGTGTAGGGGATCTCGAAGTTGAAGAGGTACTCAAACGGATTAAGATTTTTATTCGAAAATACGGAGACAGTGGTTTTAAGGAGATAACTTACAGTAATGTGGGGTCTTGTTATGCGGAGTTCTTTGGGTATAAGTTTAAAGAAAATGATACGATGATTTATTTTATCTTGTCAGAGCCTTTTGAAAGGGAAATTCTTCGGGGCGTATCCAAGAAGAGTGTAAAAAATAAACTTGTAGAGTTGGGCTGGATAGCAAGAAATAGTAATGGAAATATCATGGAGACGAAACGAATTCCGGACAAGAACGCGAATATGAGAGGATGGGCTTTGATTCCATTCAAGTGGGAAAATGAAGTTGTCCAGAATGATGTTGAAAAAGGTAAAGTTCATCAGTTTAGTCTTGATTCTAAAAAGATGAGTGAAGAAAATATATTTTAAATAGTATCTGTGCGATGTGCGATTCCGAATGAAAACTGTGCGACGAATTTGCCGACAGGGTAGTGAAAAATAGCCTGTCGCACGTCGCACAAGTCGCACAGTATATTTTTTATATAGAGAAAAAATTAGTTTATAGAAAAAAGAGTTGCATTCTTTATGAATGCAACTCTTTTTTGTAACCTGATTGAATAGCGTTTGATATGAAAAAAAATGGTGTTTTGATGTGCGTAGCACGTCGCACACATATTACAGAATAAAATTAGACAGAACATAGATATTGGATAGATTTTTGATGCAGAATATGCCTGAAAATGGGAAAATATTGTCATGAAATGATTCTCATAATGCACGTCGCAGAAAGTATATTAAAAATACTGTGCGTGCTGTGCGACGTGCGACAGAGAATGTATAGAATATGTAGATAGTATTATATATCTAAATGTAATTACATAATAAAAATAAGTTATTCTTTTTTTTATTAAAATAATGAATATTAATATAGTATGTAGAAAAAGACAAAATATTTTACAAAAGGAAAGTAACATGATGTTAGAAGAGCAATTATTTTTTGAAAAGTTAGAAAATGAATTACCACCTGTGTTCACAAGAAACGAAGTCTCAAAACTTACAGGTGGTCTGATTAAGCCTAAAACACTATCCAATCTTGATGCACTGTCTAAAGGACCAACAATCAAAATACGATTTGGCAAAAAAGTTGCTTATGAGAAGGATAATTTTATTCATTGGTTAAGATGTCAAGTTCAACATTGATAGATATTGTTTTATTGCGTAATTAGTAAATTATGTTATAAATAAGGACGTATGGTATGAAATATTGTGAAGATGATCTTCCTGTTAAAATAGTTTTTGCTAATGATTTGCTTAAATTTTTTGGTGATGCTCTCGTTGCCATGCTCAATGAAGAAAACCATCCTGCCATACCATCTTCTGTGCGAGAAATGCTTACGGAATGTGCTGAGCTAGGAGGATTGGAATTATTGGATTTGTATCAAGAAGTTGTCGATCTTATAGATGAATATAGAAGAAGCAAATAAATCTAACTTGAAAATGAAAACATTCTCCTGTATCGTTGTTTAAAACGATACAGGAGGTACATCATGGCTCTTGAAGATAAGGATCTGTTCAATGCTATTTTTAATAAATATAGCGATCAACCTATAGAATTTGTTATGGAACAATACGAGAAGGCGAAAATTCTTAACCTTGAAATCGAACGTAGGCAGAGTTTGCGGAGTTGTGTTGATATCACACCTTCATCTGTCGCACAGAATGCCGAGGAACTCAAACAAATAGAAACGACAGTTGATTCTACTCCTAAAAAAAAATTTACCAAACGTGATCTTGTCATCAAACCTAACGAAGCCATTACGGATGAGGCAATTAAATGTTGTCTGTGTGGAAAAGAACGTTCTTCTCTTACTTTGAGACATCTTGCTACGCATGGTATCAGTGTTGATGAATATAAAAAATTGTGTGGATATGCTCCTGGACAAAAACTAATGTCAAATAATCATGCTAAAAAAGTTTGCGATAACGTTATGAAGGCGCAACAAGCAAGAGGAAAAGTAAAAAAGGATGTCATTATAGAAAAAAATCAATAAAGAATATGAAAAATCAGAATAATTTATATATTTATTAAAAGCTATGCTGTCGTACTTTAGATGTACACAGCATAGCTTTTTTATTTTTGTCTGATATGAGGATATGTCATGCAGCAGGATTCTATCAAAAAATCTTAGAATTATTCGTATCAATTGGTGGAATAGTATAGAAAAATAGTTTGCGATAATGGAGAATCTTTTACTGGAAGTGGGTTGGAGATGCCTACCTTGGACAGTTATTTCAAAGCACATGATCAGTCAGTTTCTGTGACGCATCGCTATCCCGTAAGGCTGATTCCTGACGTATTCTGAAAATACATTTCCTCCATCTTGGGGATTCTCTTTTGTAGCGTTCTGCGATAATTTTAAATGCCCTATTTTTTCTCAGGAGAGTACCCATGACCTTCCAAGATCTTCTTGCCAAGTATCGCGCCATTTCCTTTTCAGAACGGGACAAGGGAGATCGCTTTGAACGCCTGATGCAGGCTTTTCTACAAACCGTACCGTGGTATGAAGGCAAGTTCCAGCATGTCTGGCTCTGGCGGGAGTTTCCGTACAAGGAAAACCTCGGAGGCAAGGATACGCATAGACCTCGTTGCCCAGACGGTGGAAGGCGATTTCTGGGCCATTCAATGCAAGTGCTATGATGAAAAGGCCAAGATTGACAAACCCGCTGTGGATAGTTTTCTGGCCACGTCCAGCAAGCAGTTCGTCAACGATCAGCACCAGACGACTTCTTTTGCCTTGCGCCTCTGGATTTCTACTACCAACAATTGGGGCAGCGAGGCTGAAAACGCCATCCGGCATCAGGTGCCTCCAGTACAACGCATAAGCCTCGCGGACTTGAAATCGGCTCCTGTGGACTGGAAGGCTCTGGACAGCGGTATTTCCGGTTCAGAAGCCCGTCAGCACAAAAAGTCTCCGCGTCCTCATCAGGAGAAGGCTATTGCGGTCTTTCATGAGCATTTCCAGACTAAAGATCGCGGCAAACTCATCATGGCCTGCGGCACGGGCAAGACGTTCACCTCTCTGAAAATTATGGAGAAGGAAACCGGTGGCAGGGGAGTGGTGCTGTTTCTGGCTCCGTCCATTGCGCTTGTGGGACAAACGCTCCGAGAGTGGACGGCGGAAAGTTCCATACCCATTTTTCCCATCTGCATTTGTTCCGATCCGGAAGTCAGTAAAAGCAAGAAAAAGAGCGATGATGACACGGACGGTTACAGCGTCACAGATTTGGCTTTTCCCGCATCAACGCGGGTGACGGACATCGTGCGACAGTTCCGTCTGGCTGAAAAGTTTCACAAGGATGGAGTGGTCGTTGTTTTTTCCACATACCAGTCAATTGCTGTTGTCGCCAATGCCCAGAAAGAATTCCAGCGGGACTTTGACCTGATCATCTGCGATGAGGCTCACCGCACCACCGGCGTCACGCTGAAGGATGAAGACGATTCCGCCTTCGTTAAGGTACATGACAACACCTTCATTCAGGCGAAAAAACGTCTGTACATGACGGCTACGCCGCGCCTGTACGCGGAGGAGAGCAAGAAAAAGGCCAAAGAAGCCGATGCCTATCTTTGTTCCATGGATGACGAGGCCATGTATGGGCCGGAAGTTTTCCGCATCGGTTTTGGCGAGGCCGTGGATAAGAACCTGCTGGCGGACTACAAGGTGCTGGTCCTGACTTTGAGTGAAAGTCAGATTCCCGCCGCTTTGCAGGAGGCCGTGGCTGATCGGAGCAAGGAAATAGATACGGATGACGCCAGCAAGCTCATCGGCTGCATCAACGCGCTCTCCAAACGGATGCTTGTTGACGAGGGGCTTTTGAAAGCCTCCGATCCCTCGCCCATGCGCAAGGCTGTGGCGTTTTGTCAGAACATCAGGACGTCTCAAAAAATCAGTGCGGTCTTCTCCAGCTTCAAGGACAACTATTACGACAGTCTGACGCAGAAAGAGCGAGAGGAAATGGTGGGCGTTGCCGCCGAACATGTGGACGGCACCATGAGCGCCACGACGAGGGATGAAAAGCTGGCGTGGCTCAATGCCTCGCCTTCCGACGGTAATGAATGCCGCATTCTGACCAACGTACGCTGTCTTTCTGAAGGGGTGGATGTCCCTTCGCTGGATGCGGTTCTTTTTCTTTCAGCGCGCAACTCCCAGATCGACGTGGTGCAGTCCGTTGGGCGCGTCATGCGTACTGCGCCGGGCAAGAAGTTTGGTTATATCATCATTCCGGTGCTCATTCCCGCCAATGTCACGCCGGAAGAAGCGCTCAACGACAACAAGCGTTTTGCCGTAGTCTGGACGGTACTCAACGCATTGCGTGCGCACGATGACCGGTTCAGCGCCACGGTCAACAAAATTGAGCTTAACCGCCATAAACCTGCCGGTGGCGGCTCCGTGCTGATCGGCGGTATTGGTGACGGCTCTGGAACAGATACGGGTGACAGAATTTCCGGAGGAGACGGCAAGGCAAAAGCCGTACAGCTTCCCCTTCCGCAATTGAAGGAACTCCAAAACGCCATTTACGCCCGCATGGTACAGAAAGTCGGTAACAAGCGGTATTGGGAGCAATGGGCTGCTGACGTAGCAAAAATTGCCCAAGGGTACATGGAGCGCATCAACCGCCTGATTGCCGCGCCCGGTCCGCATAAAGCCGCTTTTGACGATTTTCTTGACGGATTGCGCAAGAACATCAATCCATCCGTCACGCCCGGAGAAGTGATGGAAATGCTGGCTCAGCACATGATCACCAAGCCGGTGTTCGAAGCCCTATTCGATAACTACTCCTTTGTGCGAAGCAATCCCGTTTCCAAAGCTCTGCAAGGCATGGTCAACCTTCTGGAAGAACAGGCTCTGGAAAAGGATACGCTGGTTCTGTCACGTTTCTATGAATCCGTAAAAATGCGTGTTTCCGGCATCGACAATGCCGAAGGCAGACAACGCATCATCATCGAGCTGTATGACAAATTTTTCCGCACTGCCTTCCCCCTGACAGTGGAAAAGTTGGGCATCGTGTACCCGCGTCCGTGACGCAGCCGCTACAAACAAAGCTATCCACCGAATACGAACAAAAGCAGAAAGAATTGGCGGATATTTCCGCCCAGGTAGATAGCGGCGGTGAATGTTTACTGGTCGATCAGATGCCCCTGGCACAATGTAGTTATGTTACGGCGCATATTGAGGAGCTGAAAAATTTCAAACCCGTCCTCAGTTTGTCGGCGGAGTGTCAAAAACGGGCTATTGCGGAAATGGATGCAAAACAACGCGAAAAAATTCAAGCCATAATCAACCAGAAAACAGCCGCCCAAGATGCTCTGGATAAGGCCGTGCGACAGGCGGAGCGCTATGACGGTGAGCGCAAAAAGGTTCTAAAGAAACTCTCTTCGCTTGAAAAAGAAATGGATCGACTGGATCGGGCATTACAGGCATTTCAACATGCAGAACGGCTCGCTGCGGGAGACGTGCAAAACTCTAAAATCCACCAGCTCAGGGAAAGACTGGAAAAAATTGATTCGGAAATCCACTACGCAAAAAATCAGTTGGACTTTTACCGAGAGCAGTCCGCAAAAAAAGGCCAAGAGCTACAAAAACTTTTTGATGAACTCGTGCGACGAATTCTTAAGGCTGATTATTCCGGTTCGATTACAACGTCCGCCGTGGATTTCACACCACAAATACAGCAGGGCAGTGCTATTGCTGGCGCAGCTGTGGAAAGTCTGAGTTTTCTCTTGATGGACATCACTTCTATGTTGGCCGCTTCAAGAGGAATCGGGTACCACCCTGGCTTTTGGGTGCACGACAGCCCGCGTGAAGCTGATCTTGATATTGGCCCCTATCATAGTCTTTTTACCGAGATGGCAACACTCACCAAAGAGAATGGTGGCAAAGATAGCGCACCTTTCCAATACATCATCACTACGACAACTGAGCCACCTGCAGAGCTGAATGATCTGATACGCCTGTCACTTGCAGCGTACCCCGAAGAAATGATGCTTTTCCGGCAGAGGCTGAGGAACATGGGAGCGTTGATTGGGGATGCTGAATAGGTGTCATTCTACGGATTTCAGTGGAAGGATGCTCCTGATGAATACGGTCCGCACGAAACCCTGTACTATCGGTTTGTCGGGTGGAGCAAACTCGGTGTGCTCAATAAAATTTTTACTAAGTAGACAAATCAGACGCCTTTTAATAGCATCCCTGATGCTCTCTCCACCTACCTCAAGACTCACCGCACAGCGGCAAGTCTGCTCAAAAAGGGCATTCTCCACATCTCATCGGTCGAATGAAAGGAGACCTAAATTCCAAACTCCATATCGTTTGTGCCGGGCATAGGCGTCCCGTCCTGCTTTTGCTGACTAAAGGGCTGGTCAGCGACCTACAAGGGGCAGCCATCCTCTCGTACCTCCTCCCCAAACAGTACGTTTCCGGCAGACGGAGGCTATGACGTAACGTGGTTGCGCGAATCTCTGAAAACTAGAGGGATGACGGTCTGCATGCACCCTGAAAAACCAGAAATGAAGCATTTTCCTTTGACAACACGCTGTATAACTAGCGGTATCTTATTGAAAATACATTCAGCAGGCTGAAGGATTAGTACCTATCACGACTCGGTATGACCCTGTGCCCATATCTTTTTCTCAGCTATCTGCCTTGCTGTTACCGTTATCTTTTATCTTAATTAATGAGTCCTGACTCTAGCCTGATGTGAGGATACGCCATGTGGCAGATTTCTATCAAAGATGTTGAAAATATCCGAATTGGACAGGCGGAAAACCTCAGCGCGGGAACAGGGTGTACGGTTGTCATTTGCGATAGAGGCGCACCGACTGGGCTGGATATTCGCGGAGGTGGACCCGCAACGCGAGAGACAGGCTTGCTTTCTCCTCTCGCAAGCGCCGACAAAATACACGCGATCGTGTTGAGCGGAGGAAGTGCGTTTGGTTTGGATGCGGCTGGTGGGGTGATGCGTTATCTGGAGGAACGGCACATCGGGTTTGACGTAGGAGTGACCAAAGTCCCCCTTGTATGCCAGTCGAGCTTGTTTGATCTGACCGTTGGAGATTGTGCTGTCCGTCCCGATGCCCATATGGCGTATGCCGCTTGCGTCGCGTCGGAAAAAGGAAACTATCGAGATGGAAACTACGGTGCGGGTACAGGGGCAACGGTCGGAAAGTATCGGGGGATGAGCTATTGCATGAAATCCGGTATCGGAAGCCATGCCGTCCAGATTGGTGAGCTGAAGGTTGGAGCACTGGTCGCAGTAAACGCGCTGGGTGACGTTTATGACTGGAAAACGGGGAAAATGGTTGCCGGTATGCTGAACGGGGAAAAGACCGGCTTTCGTCCAACCGTCGGGGATATGTATGCTGGCTATACGGTCATAGAAAACAAGTTTACCGGCAACACAACCATCGGTATCGTCATGACAAACGCTTGTTTCGATAAGTCCAGACTCTGTAAAATCGCTGGAATGGCACAAAATGGTGTTGCCCGCTCCATACACCCCGTACATACGTCAGCTGACGGAGACAGCGTCTACGCAATGTCTGTTGGCACTGTTCAGGCTGACATGGATATGGTGGGTACGCTGGCTGCCGACGTCATGTCGGAAGCCATTTTGAGCGCAGTAAAAAATGCTGAAACAGCGTATGGTTATATTTCCGTAAATGATTTTTTAACCGAATATTGACAGCCTTCCTCCCCTAGGCAAGGGAAAAAAATCAAACGATAGATAAATGATTACGCGAAAGACTACGACTGTACCAGCAAATTCCCCTAAAGTAGTCTTCGGGGGGAGCTATGAAAAACAAAATTGACGAAACAAGTCTGGATAATGCCCACAGGTTGTTTGATTCCGGTGTTCTCGACACCATGGAAGTCGGTACGACCAAGGGACTTCAGCAGATTCACAAGTATCTGTTCGATGGGCTATATGATTTTGCGGGCGTTATCCGCGAGGTAAATATTTCCAAGGGGAATTTTCGTTTTGCTAATAGTCTGTATTTGAAGGAAGCTCTTGCCGCTATTGAAAAAATGCCCGAGAGGACCTTTGAGGAAATTATTGCCAAATACGTGGAAATGAACATCGCCCACCCCTTCATGGAAGGGAATGGACGTTCTACACGTATCTGGTTGGATATGATCCTGAAAAAGAACCTTCAGAAGGTCGTAGATTGGCAGCAAATAGACAAAGATCGTTACCTGCAAGCGATGGAAAGAAGCCCTGTCAATGATCTGGAACTGCGTGTGCTTATCCAAGCGAACCTAACGGACAGGATCAATGATCGCGAAGTCATATTCAAGGGAATTGAACAGTCCTACTACTATGAAGGATTCAGAAAAGGTTAGAAGTTTTTATAAATTTATATGGGGTAGTTTACCGGAGGCATTGTAGGTGGTACCCTCGGTAGAAGGGGGGCATTGTATCGGCCCATACTCATGATGGTATTTTCTGCTGGAGATGCCGTCATGATTTAGTCTCTGTACCCTGTACGGCTATTATATTGGCAAAATCAAAAGATACGCATGACTTCATCATAGAGTGTATCCCCGGATATCTTCTAGGGACTTTGATACTTAAGATTGTTCCTGTGCAAGTATTGGAACTCATGGTGTGCGCTATGCTCGTCTGTTTCATTATTATGCGCTATCGCTCCGGGGCATCTTCGCATCGCCTTCCAGAAAGTAGTGCCATAGGCATAGGGACCGGTGTGGTCAGCGGAACCAATCTAGGGTGAGTGGGTTCACGGGCCCTGGCGGGACTTTATCCTACAGATACACATTTGGGATAAAGCCCTCTCCCTATACCATGATGGGGGACTCTTAATATTGATTTTGATGAGCAACTCTGCGAGTTGGCCTTGGGTTGCCTGTAAGCGCCGTCGACGACTTGATCTTACTTTTATGCATCCTCCTTTAAGTGCGCGGAGACCCAAAAGCATGTACAGCACGGTCACTCACCAATATGAAGATGAGATGTTCGCTCATATTCTTCAACTTATAATTTTTTAATTATTAGGTAGTTTTATCTCGAAAGTATTATATATCATGTTGATATCTTGTTTTTTATATTGTATAAATAACCAACTTTATTTATAAAAGTATAGAAATCTTCAAAACAAGGGTAGACTTTTGCTTCTTTCATGTCAAGAAAAGAAGAATCCTCAACTAGTAATGGTATTGATAGTTTATTTTTATGATAATTGAATATTATATATCCAATTTTGATATTATCGATATTTGGTCTATTTCGTTTAATAGATAATTCTAGATGTGTAGCATCCTTATTATTTTTTATAACATCATAGATGGGTTTTGATATGTCAATTCCTGTACGGTTCTTGTATTCATTTGTAAATTTTTTAATATATACTTTTCTAAATTCTAATTCTTCTTTTGAATCGCCTACTATCATCATTTAATAATAAATAGCATCAGATAGAGAAAATTTTTTTAAAGCTTCTTCTGGACTATTAAAAAATAATATATATCCAATTGAGCAAATAGAAAACAAAATTAACCATATTTTGAATAAAAAATAAAATATTTTCTTCATTTGTATTCTCGGTAGTGTGATTTATTTATTATATAAATTAATATATTAATTATTCAAATATTGAATTCTTTGTTTGAATACCG
>OKSD01000923.1_pt1 | contig 31009 bp, 27 predicted proteins | sample 1601221 | NCBI WGS metagenome assembly OKSD01 (sample SAMEA3541550, study PRJEB24748) | human gut metagenome | biome: human gut; feature: human-associated habitat; material: faeces | place: China | collected 2012
GCGGAGATCCCGGAGCCGCGCCTTGATGCTCTTGAAGCGCCGGAGGATGGAAAAATCCACATTCTGCTGGGGCACGGTGGCGACGCGAACCACGTCCCGATCGACCGGGCGGCGCTGGCTTCCTCCGGATTTTCGTATATCGCACTGGGGCACATCCACAGGCCAGAGATCCTACTGGACAAAAAGATGGCATACTGCGGTTCCCCGGAGCCGCTTGATAAGACCGAGACCGGCAGGCACGGCATCCTTTACGGCGAGATCGACCCGGAAATCGGTCAGGTAACGACACTGGACTTTATTCCGATGGCGAAGCTCCGCTACATCCCACTCATCGTCCGCGTCACGCCGGATACGACCAACACGGAGCTGTACTTAAAAATCGCCCATGAGATCGAACAGCGCGGCAATGACAATATTTTCCGCTTCAAGGTGCAGGGCATGCGCGATCCCGATATTTCCTTCGATCTGGACGCCTTAAAGCTGCGTTTCCGCATCGCGGATATCATCGATGAGACGGAACCGCAATACGATTTTTCCGCCCTGTTTGCCGAGCATCCAAGCGATATGATCGGCTTTTACATCCAGGCACTGAAAAAACCGGACATGAGTCCGGTGGAGAAAAAGGCGCTGTTTTACGGCATCCACGCCCTGCTTCTCACCACCGATGAAAGGAGTTAGCTTCCATGCGTTTTCTTGATCTTTATATCAGTGGGTTTGGAAAATTTCATGACACAGCCGTCTCCTTTGAGGACGGGTTAAACGTCATTTACGGTAAAAATGAAGCCGGCAAATCCACGATCCACACCTTTATCCGCGGCATGCTCTTCGGCATCGAGCGTCAGAGGGGGCGCGCCGCCAGAAACGACATCTACAGCAAATATGAGCCGTGGGAAAACAGCGGCACCTACGAGGGGCAGCTCCGGCTTGAATACGACGACGGCACCATTTACCGGATCGAGCGCTCGTTCCAGAAAAACAAGAAGGAATTTACCGTCATCAACGAGACGACCGGACGCGAGGAACCGGACGGCCGCGCCGTATTGCAGGAAATTTTGGGCGGCATGAGTGAAACCATGTACAACAACACCATCAGCATCAGCCAGTTAAAGAGTGCGACCGATGAAGGTATGGTTTCGGAACTGAAAAACTATATTGCTAACATGAATACCTCTGGCAATATGGCGCTCAATATCACTAAGGCGACCGCCTATCTGAAAAATCAGCGCAAACAATTTGAATCCCAGTTAAGCCCGGAGGCTTCGGTCAACTATACCTCCCTTCTTAGCGAGATCCGCGCGCTGGAACGCGAGCTTTCTTCGCCAAAATATGAGAATCAGTTACAGGAATACTCAAAGCTGCGTGACTCGGTTCGAAATGAACTGGAACATCAGAAAATAGAAAAAGAAGATTTATCCGACCGGCTGCAGAAGAGCCGTCAGGTACTGGATGAGTTTTCCTTTACGGATGAGGCGTCCATCGAGGCGTACCGCAGTCAGGCTGAAACACTCTACCAGGACTATCAGCATGCACAGGTGTCTTCCTCCAGCAAGGGATCCCGGTTTTTCCAGGTGTTTTTCTTTATCGCAGCGGCGATCTGCGCCATCTGCGCCGCATACTGCGGATATCTGGCGTTCTTCCCGCTTCCGTCCCCGTGGCTGGGAGCTGGTCCCACCGCCCTCATATTTGGCGTCGCCGCTCTTGTGCTTCTCATGCTGGGAATCTGCGTCACACGGCACCGGAGCCGCCGCAGGCAGGAGGCGGAGAAAAGTGCCTCTGTTTTATCGGAGATTTTGAGCCGCCACCTGGGCGAATCCGAGATTTCGGATGAATCCATGAAGCTTTTGTCCCAGCGGCTGGACCGCTTCATCACGCTCTGCCACGCCGTTACAAACTCGGAGGATTCACTGGTAAAACGTTCCGAACAGATCTCGGCGCTGATGGCAAAGCAGAATGACTGCAGCCTTGTCATCGAGGAACAACAGCGCGTCCAGTGGGAGTTAGAGAAAAAGCTGGAGCACCTATCCGCCTGCAAAGACCGGGCAGCGGCGCTCAAACACATTTTAAATGAAAATGAGCGCATCCATCAGGAGATCGCCTCCGTGGATCTGGCGCTTGATACCTTAAAAGAGCTTTCCACGACCATCCGGGATTCTTTCGGCCTGTACTTAAATAAGACTGCGTCCGACCTGATCGCCGGAATTACCGGCGGAATTTATTCCAGCATCAGCATCGATGAGAACTTGAATGCGTTTTTAAATACCCGCCGGAAGCTGATCCCGCTTGAACAGGTCAGCAGCGGCACCGCCGACCAGATCTATCTGGCGCTGCGCCTCGCCGCCGCCCACTTTATCCAGGGCGATGCAGACCGGCTGCCGCTCATCTTTGACGACAGCTTCGTCCTCTACGACGACGAGCGCCTGAGAACCGTCCTCAAATGGCTGCCAACCGCCTATTCCGGGCAGATTCTTGTATTTACTTGTCATGAGAGGGAGATGCGGGTGCTGAAGGCGGAAGGAGCTGCGGTGCATGAAGTGCGGTTGTAGGACTCCTTTCATACATAACCGTGACATTGCCTGTTTCCTATGACATTAAAAAGAACGCCATTTTCTGACATGTATTGGTCCGGAAATGACGTTCTTTTTGTTTCTATTTTAAAGGTCTATTTTTAGTCCCGTATTCCCGCCCGATACTTCGCCAGCAGCTTATTGATACGTCCAGTCGGATTTAACAGCTCGCTTAAGGAGGCATCGTGGTTCAGGTTATCGATGATGAGCGCGATGTATTTGCTCATATCGACGCTGATATAGTACGGTCTGGAGAGAAGCTCCGGTGTCTGGTATACCAGGTTGGTGGTCAGGACGCGGTCGATCAGACCGTTCTCATAGTACTCGTCAAACTTCTGCAGTCCGTTGGTAAACAGACCGAAGGTCGCGCATACGAATACCTTTCTCGCCTTGCGGCTCTTTAATTCCTTCGCTACATCTAACATGCTCTCGCCGGAGGAGATCATATCATCGATGATCAGGACATCCTTGCCCTCTACGCTGGATCCCAAGAACTCATGGGCAACGATCGGGTTGCGTCCATTGACGATCCTGGTGTAATCGCGGCGTTTGTAGAACATACCCATGTCGAGTCCCAGCACATTGGAGAAGAAGACAGCGCGGGACATACCGCCCTCATCCGGGCTGATGACCATCATGTGATCGCTGTCGATCTCCAGCTCTTTCTCATTTTTCAGCAGATATTTGATAAACTGGTAAATCGGCTGAACGGTCTCAAAACCCTTGAGCGGAATCGCGTTTTGGACACGCGGATCGTGTGCGTCAAAGGTAATGATATTCTCAACGCCCATATCTACCAGTTCTTCCAGTGCCAGCGCGCAGTCTAAGGACTCACGACCGGAGCGCTTATGCTGGCGGCTCTCATACAGGAACGGCATGATTACGTTGATACGGCGTGCCTTTCCGCCTGCTGCCGCAATGACACGTTTCAGATCCTGATAATGATCATCCGGGGACATATGGTTTACCATGCCGCACAGAGAATATGTCTGGCTGTAGTTGCAGACATCCACGATCAGATACAGATCATCGCCGCGCACCGACGCCTTGATCTCGCCCTTTGCCTCGCCGGAACCAAATCTCGGTGTGTTTGCCCCGATGATGTAGGAGTCTCTCTGATAACCTGAAAATGCGATCGACGTCTTGTGCTCGCTCTCGCGCTCATTTCTCCAGTCCACCAGATATTTGTCTACCTTGCCTACCAGTTCCTCACATCCCTTTAATGGAATCAGTCCCAGCGGACCTACCGGTATCGTCTCAATGATTTTCTCTTCGTACAGCATTTTCCATTTTCCTCCAGCCTGTTTACTCTCTGTTAATTCGCTTTTTTTGCATATGTTAGCGCATTCTAACGTCTCTTTTATATCATTATGTCCCTTATAAGTCAACCCATTACCGGTTTTCCAGCTTTTTTCGTATCCGGATATCCTCGCCGTAGAGCGGAATGATCTGATACTGGCTTATGATCCGTGACATGACGCGGTCGGTAAACTCGTCGCGCATCTCATTGACCGGCAGATTGGTGGAAATGATCGTGCCTTTCTTCCGGTTTAAGCGCTCGTTGACCACATAGAAGAGCTGGGAAGTCGTAAACGTATTCACCAGCTCCGTCCCCAGATCGTCGATGATCAGCAGATCGCACTCTAATAAATACTGGGAGCGGTCGCGATCCTCATCGGTCGCATCATTTGCGAAGCGGTCCCTTGAAAATATCTCATACATCTCCACCGCCGGGAGATACACGACGCTGAAACAGCGCTCAATCAGCTCTTTCGCGATGCAGTTGCTTAAAAACGTCTTTCCAAGCCCCGTTTTTCCGGTAAATAAGATATTTCCCTTTTCTTCTTTAAATCCGTCCACATAGCGGTGGCAGAACGCCGTCACCTGCTCCATATACGCGCGGGCAGTCTTGCCGCTACGTGGATCGATCTTCGTGTCATCAAAATAATCATAGGAAAAATGAGAAAAATTCTCCCGCTCCAGCACTTCCCGGATATTCGACTGGGCGTATAACAGATCGATCTCCCGCTGACGGAAACAGTGGCATTTTATGCCGTCTTTGTACCCGGTATCCTTACAGTCCGGACAATTATACTGCATCTCCAGATAGTCCGCCGGATAGCCGTAGGCGCTCATCAGCACCTGACGCTGCTCTTTCAGGTCTGCGATTGTCCCTCGCAAACGTTTCACCGCGTCCGCATCGCCCGCCAGAAGCTCTTTCGCGCTCTTGACCGCCGCGGCGGCGATCGCATCGTTCATCTCCCGGACCGCCGGTATTTTCTCATAGACCTCGTCAACCCGCGCGTCCAGCTCATGTTTCTTCTGAAGCTGTGTCCGGTTATAAACACGCATGATCGATTCATACTGCGAATTACTGAGTGCCATCGTCCCCTCCTGTCTTCTGCGCTCCGTTTATCATGCTCCATACCATCTCGTCGTAATCATATCCGTGTTCCTCCAGATTGTGGAACCGGTTGGAAGAACGGCTGCTGCCTGCAGACGCCTGCCGGCGCTTCGCCCCGCCTTCTTCCTTCCGTTTTTTATCTAGCTCTGACACATCCCGGAAGCTCTTGACCCCGGCATTTTTCCAATCCCGCAGGATCTTGTCTGCATAGTCAAACGACGGTTTATGTATCTGCCGGATCGTGCGGCTACACGCCTCGACGATCAGCTCGCGCGTGAAACCGTACTCCCAGAACCATTTTTCGATAAATTCACTCTCGACCTCCGCCGGGCTCCGGTCCGAAAGCCCCATCGCCCGCATAACCGCGAATGAACCCTTCGTGTAGCCCCTGCCGCTCGCTTTCGCCTGTTCCACATCCTTGATGCCGCGCTTATGCCAGCCGAGCGCCACCTTTTCCATATAGCGCAGGCTGGTGTGGTGGTTCTGCACGCAGTACTCAATCAGGTATTCCAGCAATTCCCCGGAAAATCCCAGATTCGAATAGAGATTTCCAAGAATCTGGCAGTCCGTCGGTGTGAGCAGCTTGTTTAAATACTGCTGGGCAATATAAATGAGCTGCTTAACGACTCATCCGAGGTCAGGCGTGACATATCGCAGGCTGCGGCTTCCCGCGCGGCAGTTTTTGTAGATGGCGCAAAGGAACCAGCGCCTGCCAGGGATTCCGTTGAAGCAAAAACCGGCGAAATTTGCTGTCCCGGCGTCTCCTGAAACGATCGCTGTGCCTCTTCACCGACTTCCGTTCCCAGCACCCCGGCTCTCTGCCAGTATGCCAGCGCGCGCTGCACGTCCGCCTCCGTGTGGTTGAGCGCGTCCGCGATCTGTCCGATCGAGACTTCCTCCTGCTGGTGGCGGAGCAGGTACAGATATACCTTCACATATTCTCCACTGGCTCCCGCCATATATGTATCAATAAATACGTCCGGAACCGGCGTCGCGCCCACCGCCAGCCGGTTTTTGAATCCTATTCCCATCGTCTAACTTCCCTCTTAGCCATTCTGTGTCCTCACATTTCCTGTTACCATTTATCTATCAGCAGCCTGCGGCTGTGTAAACCATTCAAACTGCTGTATTTTACTTTTATTTTGAAATATTCTCTATTTGTTCCATCCAAATCTTCCTGTTTTCTTACTTTTCCACCGTTTTGATTTTGTTTCCGGACTTTTCCACAATTTTGCTCCGGACAAGACAGTTTTCATCCATTTATCACAGGTTCACTGCGTCTGTTCCTATCATAACATACCTTTTTTTAAAAAGAAATACTCCTAATTATGGTTCGCGGCCGACACTTTTAGACCAATTTTTCCACTATTTTGATTGTGGATAATGTGGATAATGTGGAAAAAGCCTTCAAAAATCCTCAAAAAATAACCCTTCCTCCGACAAAATCCTTATTTTATCAACATTTTCGGCATTTCCCCATTTCCGCATTTAGGCGCAAAAAATCCACATAGTTCCTTTACATAATATGTTGAAAACTATGTGGATAATGTGGATAACTATATGTACTCTGGGAGTGCATCTATTTCGCAAGGAGGTTTTCCCCTACATTTACAACGTCTCCGGCGCCCATGGTTATCAACAGGTCGCCCTGTGTACAATGTTCCATGACAAATTTTTCTATTTCATCGAACGTCGGCAGATACCATGCTTCTTTTCCTTTTTCTTTTAGAAGTTTCACGATATCCTCTGAGCTGATGCCGAGCGTGTCCGTCTCGCGCGCCGCGTAGATATCCGCCAGAATGACTTTATCTGCCAGTGAGAGCGCCTCGGCAAACTGCGGCAGAAATGCCTTCGTCCGCGTGTAGGTGTGCGGCTGGAAGATGCACCAGAGTGTCTTGTGTGGATAGTTCTGCGCCGTCTTTAAGGTAGCCTCGATCTCATGCGGATGATGCGCATAGTCGTCGATGATGGTAAATCCATTTACCTCACCCTTCTTTTCGAATCGGCGATTGGTTCCGGTAAAATGTGCCAGTCCCACGCGGATGGCGTCCATGGAGATGCCATTTTCCAGGGAAACAGCGATGGCTGCCAGCGCATTGTATACATTGTGCTCACCTGCCACACCGAGCGTCAGGCGCTCTTTCTTCTCACCGCCGATATAAAGATCGAAGGACGGATGCGCGTAATCGTCATACTGGATATCACCGGCACTGTAATCGTTGCCGCGGCTGTGACCAAAAGTAATAACCTTGCCTTTTGCCGCTTCTATGATCCCCTGATAGTTCTCGATATCGCCGTTGATGACAATCGCGCCCTGAGCCGGTACGCGCTCGGCAAACAACTTGAAAGAATGACGGATATCCGCCAGATCCTTGAAGAAATCGAGATGGTCTTCTTCTATATTAAGGATGACCGCCATCGTCGGGTAGAAGGATAGGAAGCTGTTGGTATACTCACACGCCTCCGTCACGAAAAATTCCGGTCCGCCGACACGGATGTTGCCGCCGATCGCCGGAAGAATGCCGCCGACCGAGATCGTCGGGTCATTTTTCGCCTGCAAGAAAATTTCCGTCACCATCGAAGTGGTCGTCGTTTTGCCGTGTGTTCCGGCAATCGCGATCGCATTTTTATAGTTCCGCATCATCTCGCCCAAGAGTTCCGCACGGGTCAGCATCGGGATGCCGCGCCGTTTTACTTCCTGAAATTCCGGGTTATCCGGGTGAATCGCCGCCGTGTAGACTACCACATCGATGCCATCCTGGATATTCTCCGCTTTCTGTCCGATATATACCTTCACGCCGCGCGCCTCCAGGTTATCGGTCAGCTCCGAACGGTGTGCGTCCGAGCCAGACACGGTAAATCCCTCGTCCATCAAAATCTCTGCCAGTCCGCTCATGCTGATACCGCCGATTCCGATGAAATGGACGGATTCTGGTTTATTAAAATCAATCTGATATACATTCTCACTCATATTTGTGCATTCCTTCCCCGCCGCAGGCGGTTTTTGTTTTCGCAGACGCCATAGAAAAACGATATGGAACCGCGAGGCATTGTGTTTTCACGTCCTTTTAATTTAACTTCTTTTACATGAAATTGTCAATATAAGGCAAAAAAAAATAAAAGATACACGCCAGCCATCGCACTGCGATCCGTCTGTAACATGCATCTTTTATATCATTTAAGTTATGTCTTTTTCTTAGCGTCCCGTTGCCAGACACTTGCCGAACAGCATGGTTTTATAACGGTTTAACGCCGCCAGAAGAATGCTTCCCAGCACACCGATTGCCAGCACCTCGCCGATCCCGACGGTCAGCATCATGAACGGAATCAGATCCTCAGAGCCGTATGCAAACCGGAGCACCCACGGTACAATGATCGTGTTGGCCAGGATCGGCGGTACACATACTAAAACCTTACTCTTGCGGAGCGCATAGGAGCCGACTGCCCCGATCAGGGTTGCCAGGCTTCCGAATACGATATCCAATCCGGCTGCCCCGCAGAACAGATTGGATAAAAAGCATCCGACAAAGAGTCCCGGGATCGCTGCCGGGGTAAAGAACGGCAGGATGCAGAGTGCTTCCGAAATGCGGAACTGCACCGGTCCGAAGCTGATCGGCTGGAATGCCATCGTCAGCGCTACGTAGATGGCCGCGATCACCGCGCCATACGCCAGAAAATACGTGTTTTTCAGGTTGTTTTCTTTCATATTCAATTCTCCTTTAGTTTTGTTTTACGAGTGGAAGGTCACGAACACTCGATTCATTTTACGCCGGAAATCGGCGGCAGCCCTGTAAGACCTTGTTTTTGCGGGCTTTGCAACGGGTATGAGTATAACATAGAGCAGATAGAAATACAAGTTTTCTTTTCGCTTATCGCCACTGCAAGTTCTGCCACTGACCACACGGAACACGGGCAAAAATTTTTTCTCTATTTCTCTATCACTCTGCCATAAAAAAGCACTTTCCCTTTCTTTCTATCTCCTGTATAATAGAATCTACATGATTTTGTGCCGGATGCTGCACAGACAGTTGAATCATTCGGGAGATATTGCATTTGCACATTTGACTCAGCTCCCCGACACTCGTCAACCCCATTTCATCATCACAAAGGAAGTATGTATTTTATGAAAGCACTCTATGAACGCTGGACAGCCATCAGCCTGCCTAAACGAATTCTGGGCGGCATGATTCTCGGCGCTGTTCTGGGAATGATGATTCCGCAGGCAGTCGGAATCTCAATCCTTGGAAATCTATTTGTCAACGCATTAAAGGGCATCGCGCCCCTGCTCGTATTTTTCCTTGTTATCAGTTCCCTCTGTCAGGCAAAGCAGAGCCACGGCGGCATCATCCGCACGGTTGTCTGCCTCTATCTGTTTAATACTCTTTTAGGCGCTGTGATTGCGGTCATCGCAAGCAGATTATTCCCGATCACCCTGACACTGGCGCAGGCGGCAGAAGAGACCTCCGCACCGCAGGGAATTGCTGAGGTTCTGCAGACACTTTTATTAAACGTTGTAAAGAACCCGATCACTTCGATTGCAGAAGCGAATTACATCGGTATTCTGGCATGGGCGGTTCTGTTCGGTGTAGCACTGCGCGCTGCCAGTGAGCGAACCAAGGAAATCATGGATAATTTCGCCGGTGCACTCTCAAAGGTAGTTACCTGGATCATCAACTTTGCTCCGTTTGGTATCCTCGGCCTTGTGTTTGACACTGTGTCTACCAACGGTCTGCAGGTATTCACCGAATACGGACGGCTTCTCGCCGTACTGGTTGGATCGATGCTGTTTATCTACTTCGTAACCAACCCGATCCTCGTATACTGGTGCATCCGCCAAAACCCGTTCCCGCTGATTTTCAAGTGTCTGAAACGAAGCGCGGTCACCGCCTTCTTTACCCGGAGCTCGGCAGCAAATATCCCGATCAACATGGAAGTCTGCGAGGAAATGGGACTGGACAAAAATACCTACTCCGTTACCATCCCGCTCGGTGCGACCATCAATATGAACGGTGCGGCTGTTACCATCACCGTCATGACGCTGGCGGCAGCCAATACGCTGGGAATTCCGGTGGATATTCCGACCGCCATCATTTTAAGCGTCCTGTCGGCACTTTCCGCCTGCGGCGCATCCGGTGTTGCCGGTGGTTCCCTGCTTTTAATTCCGCTTGCCTGCTCCTTGTTTGGCATCTCCAGCGATGTCGCCATGCAGGTCATCGGTGTTGGATTTATCATCGGTGTAGTACAGGATTCGGTCGAGACAGCACTCAACTCTTCCTGCGATCTTCTGCTTTCCGCAGCGGCACAGTTTAGGGAGTGGAGAAAAGAAGGACGGGAGATTACCTATTAATTTAAATACTTAAACGCAAAAATCCCTGGTGCTGTATACACCGGGGATTTTCTTTTGCGATTCGATTATCCTATACAGTAAAAAGCGGTTAGACTCTCTCCAACCGCTTTTTTCATATCAGAATCACAGACCTTATTTATTCTTCTCGTAAATAATCCAAAGCCCCCGCAGCAGCAGCTCATCATCCAGCTCGATGTGGTGACGGCACAGCGGAATGATCCGCTTCGCCAGTCCGCCCGTCGCTACGATAGTTGCCTCCTGTCCAAGCTCTTCCTGGATCCGGTCTACCATACCGTCGATGCAGGACGCATTGCCATAGAGAGCGCCGCTCTGCATACATTCAACCGTATTCTTGCCGATCAGGCGCTTTGGCGGGTCAAGGCTGATGCGCGGAAGCTGGGCGGTCCGGCTGGTCAGGGAATTCATCGATACACCTATTCCCGGCAGAATCATGCCGCCGATGTACTGCTTGTTCTCATTCACCACACAGATGGTGGTTGCCGTTCCCATATCGATCAGAATAAGCGGCACCGGATACCGATTGATTCCCGCGACGGCACCGACGATCAGATCGGTACCGACGGAGGACGGATTGTCCATCAGCACTTCCAGACCGATATTCATATCCACATTGACGACCAGAGCTTCCTGCCCCGTCACCTTGCGGATCGCCTCCCGCATCAGGGAGGTAACCGGCGGTACTACCGAACCGATGATCGCGCCGGTGATCTCACTTACCTTGATTTCCCGCAGCTCCAGCACCATTTTCAGGGAAATCGCATAGTCAAGCTCTGTTTTCCCGCTGTCTGTCGCCATCCGCTCTGTAAAGAGGATTTCCCCATCCGCAATACAACCGAGAACCACATTCGTATTTCCGATATCCAATACCAAAATCATACTGTCTTACCCCCTGCTTTTTTCCAGAGCCGGTACAAATTTTGCCCGGTAAAGTGCTGCGCCGACTGCACCGGTGAGGATTGTGGACGATACCATTTCGCATACTGCATTGATTCCTACGAAACCGCATACGAACAGGATAATATTTTTTCCGCCGATCAGCCCCTGCATATATTCGGTATTGCCAAACAGAACCACTAAAGCCGTCATAAAGAAAACTGTATTTAAAAACGCGGAACAGAATCCGGTTACCAGACTCGCCATGTACGCATCGGTTCTGCGGCGTACAAACTGGAAAATGTAGCCTAACAGAAGACCATCCAGCATACGCGGAACGAATCTCTGTACAAATGCCAGAAACGGGTTAATGCTGAAAAGCATCGCGCCCATCGCACTGCTGCCGCCGATGCCGATGCACTGTAAAAAGCTGGTCATGCCGAAGACTGCACCGATCGCTGCGCCGCCTGCCGGTCCCAGTGTGATCGCCGCAATCGCAACCGGAATCACATTAAATGTAATCGCCAGCGGCCCAATATTCAGATATCCGAGGGGAGTGTACGCCATCAGCAGAAGAATGCCGGTCATAAGACCTAAGATGACAAGTTTAGATGTGTTGTTTGTTGTGTTCATGAAATTTTCCTCCTTGTTATTATTCCCGTTCGAAAAACCTGCTGCACCTTCTGTTCACCAGACTGCCGCTTACCTGCGCCAATATCATGTGCATAAAATCCGTACAAATTCTGTTCTTTCCGGCGATACCATCCAGAAAAGCCGCGAGCCAGGGCATTTTAATTCCCCGTCTCTTCCGGTATGATTCTCCATCTCAGATACAGATCCGTATGCAGATACGCACATTCCGGCAGAAGTTTCTTTCTTCTGCCGCTTTCCGCAGATTTGCTGCCAGCACGTTCGGTGCCTGTTTTCTATGGGATACAATACAACTGCTGCCGCCTGTCCCTGTTCACATCTAGTGAAAACCAGGTCAGCCAGCAGACACCTCCACACTATATCACATCACTTTTCAACATACAACCAACAATTCTACCAGAATATGTGCTGTTTTTTATTGTCTTTTCACAAAATACATGTTTCTTTCCTCTCCTGTTATGTGCGCTTACCAAAGACCCCAACAGAGAACGGAAGCCAAAAAAGGTTTACAATTTTTCCTCCAGATGCTATGCTGTTCGAAAATGACCCAGAAAACCAGAGTGCAAACCGAAAGGATATGTATTATGTTAACCGGAAAAACAATTATTTTGGGAGTAACCGGCGGAATCGCCGCATACAAGGCGGCAAACCTTGCCAGCCTTTTAAAGAAACAGCACGCCGATGTGCATGTCATCATGACAAAAAATGCGATGGAGTTTATTACTCCACTGACGTTTGAAACCCTGACCGTCAATAAATGCCTGACAGATACCTTTGACCGGAATTTTAAATTTGAAGTAGAGCACGTGGAACTGGCAAAGAAAGCCGACCTCGCGATCATCGCCCCGGCGACTGCCAATGTCTGCGCCAAGCTGGCACACGGGCTCGCTGATGATATGCTGACGACCACGCTCTTGGCCTGCCAGTGCCCGCGCATCATTGCTCCGGCGATGAACACACGGATGTATGAGAATCCTATTACCCAAGATAATCTCCACCTGTTAGAACATTACGGCTTTACCATCATCGAACCGGCAAGCGGTCTGCTCGCCTGCGGCGATTCCGGAAAGGGCAAATTCCCGGATGAGGGGCTGATCCTGGAATATATTCTCCGCGCGATCGCCTACCCGAAGGATCTCGCCGGAAAGAAGATCCTTGTGACCGCCGGTCCGACCCAGGAAGCGGTCGATCCGGTGCGCTACCTCACGAACCATTCGACCGGAAAAATGGGCTATGCGCTGGCACGGATGGCGATGCTGCGCGGTGCCGACGTGACACTCGTCACCGGCGAAACTTCACTGACTCCGCCTCCATTTGTCAATACTGTCCACATCAAAAGCGCACACGACCTCTTTGAAGCAGTCACCTCCCGGAGTGAGGAACAGGACATTATCATCAAGGCGGCAGCCGTCGCTGACTACCGTCCGGCAGTCGTTTCTGATGAAAAGGTCAAGAAATCCGACGGCGATCTGAGCCTGGCGCTGGAGCGCACTGAGGACACTTTAAGCTACCTCGGCACACACAAACGTCCGGGACAGCTGCTCTGCGGCTTCGCGATGGAGACCTCCCAGCTCGAGGAACGCGCCCGCGGCAAGCTGGAACGCAAAAATCTGGATCTGATCGCTGCCAACAACTTAAAGGTAGCCGGCGCCGGATTCGGAACCGATACAAACGTCATCACGCTGATCGATAAGCAGCAGACCCGCCATCTGGAGCAGATGAGTAAGGAAGCAGCGGCGATGGAAATATTGACGGTTTTACGCGATATGATGAAATAGATTTTGATTGAAATAGATAGAGAAAGAGGAAGCAACCGAGGTTGATGGACGGATGCCTCCTCTTTCATTGAATATGGAATATATCATAAGCATTATTTTTAGAATGTGGCTATTTAAAACGAATCCGCCATACTCCTATGATCAAGATAATTTCACAAAGCAATCGCAATACTTTCGTGATTCGATAAGCCGTATCCTCTTTTATCTCTGGACTCTCCTGCAAGTATTTGCATTCAATAAAAGCCCTTGCCGCAATTTCTCCAAAAACTGCCAGCGCTAAAAATAAAGAAAAGCCTGCCATGCCTTTTGCATAACTGTACAATGACAATAAGAATAAAATAGAGACGCCTAAATTGTATAATGTCAGCCAGAATTTTTTCTTCATATCGATCACCTCTCGATTCTATCTAAGCAAAAAAATCTCATAAAATATTTGTTATCGCTTTTTATTTTTACAAGATTGCTTTTCTAGTTTCTTATTCGTATAATATCAGATCTCCCCTCCGAAATATATAGACAATTTCTTACGAAATCATTACGATAAAACTCTCTGTATTTTTGTTGAAATTTTGTTCGAACGGCTATATTTTTATTTGAATAAAATAATAAAGCCGTTCGACTATATTTTATGCTGCATATCGTCAAACGGTCTTATCAACACTTGTGAAGTTTACTCTATACTCGCCTCTTACCCCTGCGTAATCAACTCCGCGATCAATCTCGCCCCATTTACAATATCGCCTATCTTCGCATACTCCCGCACGGAATGAACATCGTACATACCGCATGAAAGCACCGCGCATGGGATTCCGTGCTGCATCATCGTGTTTCCGTCGCTGCCGCCGAAGGTGCTGCCGAATTTCGGCTCGATTCCCAGGGTGCGGCAGGCCTCGGCAAAATGAACTGCCACCGGCGCGTCCGGTTCCAGATGGAAGGCTTTAACATGGAGGCGGTGTGTGAAAGAAAGCTCTGCCCCCGCCTCTTTGACGGCGGTTTCAAAGACATGGCGGACATCTTCCAGGGTCTCCATTGCCTTTTCATGGCTGTAGCTGCGGATCTCGTCCCGGCAGGTGCAGAGTTCCGGAACGGCATTCACAACCGAACCGCCCGAAATCAAGCCCACATTCAGGGTTGTTTCCTCATCCACGTGCCCCAGCTTCAATGCGGCAATCGCGCGGGCCGCCGTCTGAATCGCGTGGATGCCTTTCTCCGGCTCGAATCCGGCGTGTGCTGCACGCCCTTTGACTGCCGCCTCAAAGGAAAGGATCGTCGGTGCCTGCAGGATCGCTGTCCCGACTGGTCCAGTTACATCCAAAACGTAAGATTCCTTCGCTTTCATCTGGCTGAAATCGAACTCCGAGCTTCCTCTTGTAAACTGCTCTTCCGCCGCCGCAAATAAAATCTCAATATCCCGGTGCGGGATTCCCGCATCCTGCACGGCACGGATGCCTTCTAAGATAGCAATCACGCCGGTCAGATCGTCCGCGCCAAGCACGGTGGTTCCATCCGAAGTGATGGTTCCGTCCTCATGAAAAACCGGCTTCTTTCCGATTCCCGGCGCGACCGTGTCCATATGCCCGGACAGCAGGATCGGCGTGCCAGACATCCCGCCCTTTAACGTTCCAAACAGATTTCCCGCATTGCCTCCTATTTTCTCGGCTGTGTCATCTTCCTTTGCCTGGATTCCCAGCTCTGCGAGCTTTTCCTTCAAGCGATCCGCCATCTCGCGTTCCCCGAAACTTTCTGAGTCGATCCGCGCCAGCTCATCAAATTCAGCGCGGATGCGGGCTTCGTTTATCTCAATCTGTGCCATGATGACTTCCTCCTGTTTTCCATTCTTTTTTCTATCTATTTTTTACTCTCCCGCTAATTCCTACTATTTTTCTCTGTTTTGTGTATTATACACCGGAACATGATTGTAAGCAACGCGGAAATTTTTAAATGTACTTTCATATTCTTTTTTATATTCGCTGAAAAATCTGTTATACTAAAAATACAAAAAATTTTAATTTCAAGTCGAACGTCCGTGAGACAAATTTGCTATTACTCACCACCTGAAGAGGTGGGAGTCTTCTCGACTGAGATAAAAAGGAGAGACCATATATGTGTACAGCCGCAACTTACAAAACCGCCGATTTCTACTTCGGCAGAACCTTAGATTATGAATTTTCTTACGGGGACGAGGTAACCGTCACACCTCGCAACTATCCACTTACTTTCCGCCACGCAAGCGCGGTTTCGACCCACTATGCCATCATCGGCATGGCACATGTGGCAGGGGATTATCCGCTTTATTATGATGCTTTTAATGAGAAGGGGCTTTGCATGGCGGGACTGAATTTCGTCGGCAATGCCTCCTACCAGAAGCCGCAGGAGGATCATGACAACATCGCACAGTTTGAGTTCATCCCCTGGATTCTCAGCCAGTGCGCGTCCGTGAAAGAGGCTCGCGTCCGCCTCGCCCAGATGGTACTGACCGACACTCCATTCAACGAGCAGTTTGCCCCGGCGCAGCTTCACTGGATTCTTGCCGATAAAAATGAATGCATCGTCATCGAGCCGATGGCGGACGGGCTGCATATCTACGACAATCCGGTGGGTGTCCTGACAAACAATCCGCCGTTCCCGCAGCAGCTGTTCTCCCTCAACAATTACATGAACTTGTCCCCGAAGCAGCCGCAGAATACATTTTCTGCCGATCTGCCGCTTACAACCTACAGCCGCGGCATGGGCGCTCTCGGACTTCCGGGAGACCTCTCCTCCGCTTCCCGGTTTGCACGGGTCGCTTTTACAAAATCAAATGCCCGCTCCGGCGCATCCGAGCTAGAAAGTGTCAGCCAGTTTTTCCATATCCTAGGTTCGGTTGACCAGCAGCGCGGATGCTGCGAGGTCTCCGATGGAAAATATGAAATCACACTCTACACCTCCTGCTGCAACGCGGATAAGGGGATTTACTACTACACGACATATGAAAACCATCAGATCACGGCAGTGGATATGAACCGGGAGAACCTGGACGGGGAGACTCTTTCAAGATTTCCGCTGGTACAGGGGGAACAGATACGGTGGGAGAATTAGGACGAAGCATTTTCTTCTATCCTCTTCTTCACGCATGGCAGGCAGCCCACCGTATGAAGACTCCGGACACACGTTCCTATAAAGCAAAAAGCAGGGAGAGGAAATATTCCGCAAACATTTCCTCTCCCTGTTCAAGCCGAACGGCCGACATCAATAAACCGGATATACGTATTCATCCTCTGCCGCCTCTGCTTTTTCTACCTTCAAGACCTGAATCTCCATTCCTTTCTCTTCATCATAATGATAGGTTCCTGTGACTGTCACCCATTCATCCTGTGAAAGAGTTTCCGCCTGATCCCAGATACACAGCGGTCCGCAGGGCTGCAGATCTGCCACACAGCAGCTCATCAGCATACGGATCAAGCCAAACTGCCCCACTGTGAGTGTATCATCCCGGTAAACAGTTCCATGCATCTGGATTTCATATCCTTCGTACATCTCCGGATAATAGCTGAGCTGCACCAGCCACGGATAAAAACTGGCATCATCCACGACAATCCGCCTGTTTTCTGTATCCAGCCCAGGAGGCGTTTCGATCCTTTCTGAATCTTCCTGTGCTCCTGCTGTTTCATCTATATTGCCGCCCTGTGTTTCTTCTAGGGATTCTGTCCCGTCATCAGATGAGCCGGTATACATATCCGCTGCCTGTGTCACTGCCGCTTCACTCTCGCCAGACACAGCCTGCTTATCCGTCTTCTCATTCTGTCCGCTTTCTTCTCCCGGACGCCCCGCCTGTACCAGTCCCTGGCTGGAATAGGACATATTCCCCGATGCCCCCAGCGCCTGATATGGCAGCTGCAGCGCCATGAGTGGGATTAGAAGAACCAGCGTCCGGTTCAGATGCTGCCGGTATTCCGGTATCCCGGTCCGGGCAAAGCAGGAAAATGCCCAGACTGCCATTACCAGCGCCGCAAAATACAGATACCCTTTCATCCTGGGAGTCACAAAGAGAAGATACTGGCCTGTATACGCCATCCAGAAGAGTTTCAGTCCAAAGAGGAGGCTTATCACTGCCTCAATGAGTGCCCCCGGATTGATATAATGCCTTCTCATCCTGCCATTCCTCCTCCCAGAAGTCCTGCTGTAAGCACCACTCCAAAGCAGACTGCAAATACCGTAAGCGCCAGCCTGACAATAAACGATGCTTTAAAATATCCTCGCAGCATCATCACGTTTTTGATATCCATCATGGGTCCAAATACGAGAAATCCAAGAAGCGGAACCGTTGAAAAAGTTCCCGCCATGCTTCTCGCCACCACTGCATCCGAGGACGAGCACAGAGAAAGCAGAAATGCCAGCAGAATCGCCGCAAACAACGCCACCGGAAGGCAGGAAGCCCCCCATTCTTTTAAAACTCCCAGATTCACCGCCTGAAACAGGGTGGATACCGCAATTCCCACAACCAGATACCTGGCAACCGAGTAAAATTCCATGCGGGCATGCCACAAAAATTGTTCTGCCCTGCCCAGCCTTCCGCTTCTGCTCTCCCGATAGCAGCCACAGGTACAAAATGAAGTGTTTCCAGCTTCTCCTTTCAAATAATCCGTCGGTTTCCGGATGAAAAAGCTGGTGCCAATCAAAAAGGAACAGAGGATTCCCAGACCGGTCCGGTAAAAAACTGCCCGAAAACTCCCATTAAAAGCATAATACGTTGAAAGAAGTATAACGGGATTTACAATTGGTGCTGCCGTCATAAAACAGATGGCAGCCGGAAGCGGAACCCCTTTTTTCAGTAATCCTTGGAAAACAGGGATCGACGCACAGTCACACACCGGCAAAAAAAATCCGGCTCCAATTCCCATTCCCATCGCAAAGACCGGATTAGACGGAAATATCCGCTCCAGAACCCCTACCGGAATGAAGACCTGAATGGCCGAGGAAATCAGGACACCCAAGAGTAAAAATGGAACCGCCTGCAAAAACACTCCCATAAAAATAGTAAAATAGCGGATCAACGGCACGCCTCGCTGTTCTGCCAGTGCCACTACCATCAGTAAAAAACAGGCAAGCAGCGCAAAAGCGAGCCATTCTAACAGCGGGCTTCCCTTCTGTTTTCCCAATTCATCCAACAGGGCTTCTTTTGAATATTCCCAGACTTCTGTCGATGGCGCCAGTGCTTTGCACATATGCTCCAACTGCTTTACCGCGTTTTCATCTTCCGTATTTCTCAAGTAAATCACATCACTAGAAGCTACCTGTGAAATCGGACCTTCCCCGGTCTGTCCAAGCATCATTCCCGCCATTTCCACATCTGCCAGATACATTACCCTTTCGATATGAATCCTTCGTCGAAGCGCATTGGACAGGAGAAGCTTCTCCAGTGTTCCAAAACGTTCCATTCCGTTCCACTCCACCCAGATCTCTTCATAGCGGTGGATTTCAAGCTCCACCTCCACTCTGTCTGCTACCTCTTCCAGATGTGTCTCCAGCTCATCCCGATCCCAGCTCCGGATTTTCCAACTGCACCTCTCTGCCTCCTTTGTATCCAGTACCTCTTCTCCTTCTTCAAACTGAAAAATCAGTACATTCCGGCAATGTCTGAGACGAAGACTATTTTCTATCAGTTTCGTCTTTCCGCTGCCCAGAAACCCTTCTACGATATAAACCGGTGTTGTCATCGTCCCATCTCCTTTCCTTTGATTCCAAGAGCTGCCACAAAGCACGCGACTTCCAGAAGTACAATTGTACCACCCGATTTTGTTCCCCAATAGTACGAGATAAACAATCCAAGAATCGTTGTCCCGACCGCTGCCAAAACAGACCACAGAACCGTCATCCGATAACTGTTTCCCATCTGCATTCCAAACGCTACCGGAACCACCAGCATCGAAGAAATAATTAAGGTTCCCACGGTTCTTGATGCGATCGATACGGTACATGCTGTTAAAACAGTAAATAGAAAATTCACCTTACGCACCGGAACTCCCGAGATTCTGGCTGCATTTTCATCAAATCCTATATAAAAAAGTTCCTTCCGAAATAAAATAAGAAGCAGCAGTACCGCTGCGCTGACAGCACATACCCCCAAAAGTTCCGCTGTGCTGATTGACACGATACTTCCAAACAAAAAGCTGTTAAAGTTAGCACTGTTTTTAACAAATCCGGACAATACTCCGGCAAGACCTATTCCAGCAGACATAACGATCGCAATCGCATTTTCTGAATACCGGGGAAGACGACGCCGAATCGCCTCAATTGCCAGCGCTGCCACCACACAGATACCGCCTGCTCCGGCTACCGGGTTGATTCCAAACAGCATTCCGATCGCTACCCCTGCTAAAGAAGCATGGGCCAGTGCATCTCCCACCATCGACATCCGTTTAAGTACTACCGTCATGCCAATCAGCGGCGTAATAACAGCCAGCAAAATTCCTACTAAAAATGCCCTCTGCATAAATCCATACTCGAAAATACTCATTTTTCCTCTACCCCTCCTTCTTCCATCTTAAAAAAGCGATTTGCTCCGGAAAATACAGCTTGATTTCCGTGGGTAATCAAAAAAATTGTCATCGCCTCTTCTTGATTTCTGCGTTTTAATACCGCTGCCAACTGCCGAAGGGACTCCTGATCCACTCCGACAGCCGGTTCGTCCAGAAGGAGAAGCTGAGGTTTGGAAATCAACACACGTGCCAACATAACCCGTTGCTGCTGACCACCGGAAAGTTCCCCTATCCGCCGGTTTAACGCATCTTTCATTCCCATTTCTTCCAATGTCCGGCATATTCTTTCCTTTTTATCTTTAACAGCCCACTTTTTCCAGAATGGATGATACATTCCGGTTTCCATGATTTCCTCCACCGTTGCCGGGAAAAATGCGTTGCGGCTGGTTCCATTTTGCGGCATATAGCCGATGCGGATTCGATGAAGCGCTGCTGTCAAAGAATCACTTCCTGCTATCACAACCCTTCCTTTTGCCGACTCCAACTCTCCCGACAATACTTTCATCAATGTGCTTTTACCGCTTCCATTTTCCCCTGTCAGCACTGCATAATCGCCCTGCCGGATTGAAAAATTTAAATTATGTAACACTCTGCGGTTCCCATATTCAAATGAAAGATGATCTACATCCACTATCTTCATGCCCGCTCCCTTTTCTTTACTGATTCAGTGCTTCCACCAATGTCTCAAGATTTGATTCCATTACAGAAAAATAATCCGCCCCTGCTTTTAATTCCTCATCACTAAGCCCTTCTAATGGATTTAACATCTTTGTCTGCGCTCCGATTTCTTTTGCAATTGTTTCCGATATCTTCGGACTTACTAGCTCCTCAAAGAAGATGGTCTTAACCTGATGTTTTTTTGCAAAATCCACAATCTCCTTCATCCGGGCTGCATCCGGTTCTGAATCTGCGGATAATCCTTCGATTCCGCTCTGGTTTAAACCGTATGCCTGGCACAGATACCCAAATGCCTGATGTGCAGCTATCACATCCCGTGTTTTCACATCCGATAATTTTTCCTGATACTCTGCATCCAGATCATCCAGCTTCTTCGCATAGGTCTGGTAGTTTTTCTCATAATACTCCTGATGATCTGGATCCGCTGATACAAGTGCATCTTTTATATTTTCCATTTCCTTCTTCGCATTTTCCGGCGCTAACCACACATGGGGGTCATAGGTAATCTCTTCTGCATGCTCATCCTTCTCTCCGTTTTCTTCCTCCTCATGCTCTGAGCCTTCCAGCAGATCAATTCCCGTAGATGCTTCCACCGCAATCAGGTTTTTATTGTCCAGCGACGTAAGCACATCGGCAGCCCAGTGCTCCATTCCGGCTCCGTTGTATATAAAAATATCTGCCTCTTCCAACTTCTTGATGTCAGAAGCTGCCGGTTCCCAGTCATGAGGTTCCGTTCCCGCCGGCACCATATTCGTCACCTCCACCCGATCGCCGCCTATCTTTTGGGCAAAATCATACATCGGATAAAAGCTCGCCATGACCTTTAACTTGTCTCCATCGATGCTTATTACATCCGTCTCTGTTTCCCCGCTTCCGTCTTTCTCCTCCTGTTCGGTCTCTATATCGGACGATTCCACCGCCCTTCCGGCACAGCCCGTCATCCACACGAGTGCAGAGATTGCTATCATTCCCATAAACACACTTTTCTTTTTCATTCTGTCTGCTCCTTTCAGCTGTAGGTTATCGCATAGCATTTGCAGAAGCACCTGCCTGTCAACAGCAGGCTTTGTGTCTTCTGCTCTACACATTAATAAATGCAAGTAATTTGCGTTTATTAATATAGCACCCTTTTTTTACATCGTCAAGATTAATTTGCAAATGAGTTGCATTTTATTCTTATGCGGCTTGACGCTTCCTCCCTTCACCGCTAAAATAGGAGCTAACAGACAAAGGAGATATTGCCGTATGACTTCGATCCGAAAACCATATACAACCAAAACAAGGACTGAGATTCTCGAATACCTGAAAGAGCACGCTTCCAGCACGGTAAGCGTTGCCGATATACAAAATTATCTGAAAGAAAAACGGGCAGAAACCAATACTACCACCATTTACCGATTTTTAGACAAACTGTGCCGAGAGCACATCGTTATCAAATATCCAGATGCTGAAAATGACAAAGCCGTTTACCAATATGCCGGAGAAGGTGCCCACTGTATGGAGCATCTTCATCTTAAATGTACCCGCTGCGGACGCCTGTTTCACCTTGACTGCGATTTCATGGATGAACTCCGTCAGCATCTCCTAGAAGAGCATGGCTTTCTGCTCCAATGCAGCGGTGATCTGCTGCATGGCCTCTGCCAGGAATGCGCCGCCAAAGAAGGTTCTGAAAAAGAGCTTTAATGTTCCTGCATTTTTTAGTATACTGGTAGCATATGCACACGAATTTACCGGAAAACGGCCGTTTGAGGCGGATTTTCCCATTACCGCATATCAATATCTTTTGGAGGATTTTATCATGTCTGAAATCACAGGACGCAATGTCGGCAAAACCTGCCGCACTCATTACAAAGGAACCTTTAATGACGGAACACAGTTTGATTCTTCCTACGATCGTGGCGAACCCCTTGAGTTTGTCTGCGGTGCCGGTCAGATGATCAAAGGCTTCGATGCCGCTGTCGCTGATATGGAAGTAGGCGAGATGAAAGAGATTCACCTGATGCCGGAGGAAGCTTACGGCATGCCGGATCCGAACGCCATTCTGGAACTGGAGATCGCTAAACTGCCAGGTTCCGAGGAACTGGAAGTTGGACAGCAGGTATACTTAACCAACCAGATGGGACAGCCGTTCCCGGTCAAGGTTATCGCAAAGAATGAGGTAAATATCACGTTTGATGCCAATCATGAGATGGCTGGTAAGGAGCTTAACTTTAAGATTGAGCTGGTTGAAGTAAAATAACCGTAACACAACTGCCCTTACATTATAACAACACGCGCCGTCAGCGCCCATCCCGGGAGCTGGCGGTATTTTTTCTTGACAAATTCTCACTCCTCCACTATAATTACCCACGGTAATTATCACAAGTAACTATTTGATAAGGAGACTTTCCATATGACCATCGAAACAATCAAGCGGATGTTGGACGCCTGTTATCAGGGCAAACGAATCCGGGATATGCTTCCGCCGCTGCCGAAGGGAGTCACTTCCTCCTATATTCAATATCTGGATGTCATCCAGTCGCTGGAGCGAAACGGCATCCATGTAAAAATATCGGACATCAGCGATGCGCTGAACCTGCCTCGCCCAGGCGTGACCCGGACTGTCAAGGAGATGGAAGCGGGCGGTTATCTCCAAAAGAAAACCTCGCAGAACGACGGGCGTGTTACCTACATTTCCATCACCGAAGCGGGCAGGACGCTCTCACAGACGTACGACACCGAATACTTCAGCGCGCTCGCCCCGTCTTTAGACACCATTACTGAGGAGGACGCCCGCCAGATGATTCAGACGATGGAGACATTTTATCAGATTATGTGCAAACGGAGGGATTCCCATGAATAATGATAAAGCTGATTTTACACAGGGCAGTATCCTGAAAAAACTGATCGCTTTCATGATTCCGGTGCTCGGTGCACTGATTCTGCAGGCGGCATACGGCGCGGTCGATCTGCTGGTGGTTGGACGGTTCGGTTCGACCTCCGGTCTTTCCGCCGTTTCGACGGGCAGCCAGGTCTTAAACCTCGTCACCTTCGTCGTAATTCAGTTCGCTATGGGTATCACCGTTTTGATCGCCCGCTATCTCGGTGAAAAGAAACCGCAGCAGATCGGCGCAGTTGTCGGCGGAGCTTCGATTGTATTTACGATCATTTCCGCCGTTTTATTCGTCGTCATGGTCTTTTTTGCCCGCCCGATCGCCATTCTCATGCAGGCACCCGAGGCGGCGGTGGATCAGACCGCCAGCTACATCCGCATCTGCGGAGGCGGCATTTTCTTCATCGTCGCCTACAACCTGCTGTCCTCCATCTTCCGCGGGCTCGGTGACAGCCAGTCACCGCTTCTCTTTGTCCTGGTTGCCTGCATCGTCAATGTGATCGGCGACCTCTGGTCTTCATATGGACGCCGCCGGTGCCGCCATCGCGACCGTCTCCGCGCAGGCGCTCAGCGTTATTTTCGCGATTATTCTTTTAATTAAGAAAACTCTGCCATTTACGATCACCCGGCACGATTTCCGCTTCAACACCCAGTGTCCGAAATTTCTTTCCATCGGACTGCCGCTGGCGCTTCAGGAATTTTTAACCCAGCTTTCCTTCTTAGCCCTGTGCGCCTTTGTCAATCGACTGGGACTGGAAGCGTCCTCCGGTTACGGTGTAGCATGCAAAATCGTCAATTTCGCCATGCTTGTCCCGAGCGCCCTGATGCAGTCGATGGCTTCCTTCGTCTCCCAAAACGTGGGGGCAGGGAAAGTCAAACGTGCCAGGCACACCCTTTTTACGGGAATCGGCGTCGGTCTGTGCGTCGGCTGTATCGTCTTTACCCTGGTTCTCCTAAAAGGCGATGTCCTGTCCGGCTTCTTCTCGACGGATGCGGCGGTCATCCAGAACAGCTATGATTACCTGAAAGGATTCGCACTCGAGTCCATCGTGACCGCGGTTCTGTTCAGCATGATCGGATATTTCAACGGAAATAACCAGACACTTTGGGTTATGACACAGGGACTCATCCAGACACTTCTGGTGCGTCTCCCGCTAGCGTATTTCATGAGTATCCAGCCGGATGCCAGCCTGACCAAGATCGGTCTCGCAGCCCCCGTTTCTACGATCGTCGGCATTGTACTAAATATCGGATATTATATCTACTGGACCCGGAAACAGCAGCACCCGCCAGTAGAAGAAATCATATAAAAACACAGGAACTGCTCCGTAACAGGCAGGCACTTTCAGAGCGAAGGTGTCTGCCTGTTATCGTCACGGCACTTTCGGTTTCAAAAGTGCCTATCCTTGAATAATTGCGCTGTTCACAAAATCTTCACAGAAAATTAGCACTCACCTCTTGACAGTGCTAATTATGTGTGTTATATTACAGCTAGAACAAAGGAGAGGAACAAGGAAATGAGAACAAGCTTGTTGCCGCCGATGTTTTCACATAGATGTTAAGATGTTACTGGGCACGTATGCGTGAACAGTAACGTTAAGATAATACGAAAAGGAGAGATGACTTATGTATATGCCGAGTATTTTTAATAATAGTGTATTTGATAACTTTGATAACTGGATGGATTTTTCCTTCCCAAGCTTTAACCAGAGACTGTATGGTGCTTCCTCTTCCCAGCTGATGAAGACGGATGTCAAGGAAACCGATAAGGATTATGAAGTTTCCATCGACCTGCCGGGATTTAAGAAAGACGAACTTCAGATTGAGCTGAAAGATGGCTATCTGACCGTCAGCGGTTCGAAAGAAGTTACATCGAAAGATATGCCGGAGGAGAATCAGAAAGATGCAACGACCGCAGAATCAGATGCTTCCAAGAAGGACGCTAAAGCCGAGCAGAAAACCGTTAAATATATCCGCCAGGAACGCTACAGCGGCAATGTAAGCAGAAGCTTCTACGTCGGCGAGAACTTGGAAGAAAAGGATATCCATGCCAAATTTGAAAATGGCACTCTGACCCTGACCTTCCCGAAAGAGCTGGAAAAGAAAGCGGTTGAAGAGAAGCATTTCGTTTCCATCGAAGGTTAATAATCAGATAGGCAGCTGCGGCTCACACATTGTGTTGCCAGCAGCCAGATAGCTTCAGGAGCTGTCGCAGGAATGCGGCAGCTTCTATCATACCCAATCTTTTATCATAACCTAAATAATTGAAACTTAAATCACTGCATCTACGGAGGTGATAATCAATGGCAGAGAAAAGAGACTATTATGACATACTGGGGATAAAGCGGGACGCCAGTGCGGAGACGATCAAAAAGGCATTCCGGAAACTTGCCAAAAAGTATCACCCGGATTCCAATGCCGGTAATCCCCAGGCAGAGCAGATGTTTAAGGATGTCAACGAAGCCTATTCGATCTTAAGTGATCCAGAAAAAAAGAAACTCTACGATCGCTTCGGTCACGCCGCATTTGACCCGAACAGCGCCGCATACGGCGGAGCTGGCAGTGCCGGCGCTTCTGGAAATGGTCCATTTGGCTCCGGCTTTGGCGGTACCGGTCAGGGCGGTGCCTGGCACTATCAGAGCGGTCCGGGCGGTTATGCAGAATACCATTTTACCGGGGATGACATGGACGATATGGGTGACATTTTTGGAGATATGTTTGGCGGCATGTTCCACGGCAAGAGTTCGGGCGGCAGTTCCCGCAGCCGACATTTCACGGGCGGTTCCGGGTTTGGCGGCTCTGGGACTCATTTTACCGGTGGTTCCAGTTTTGGCGGTTCTAGCGCTCATTTTGGCGGCGGGTCTGGCTTTGGCGGCTTCGGCGGCAGTCAGGGCTTTCACAGCGCCAATTCCCGTGAGAAAGGTTCTAACCTCACGTCCGATGTAACCATAAGCTTTGATGAAGCCGTATCCGGCTGCGAGAAGCTCATCACTCTGCAGAACCCACAGACCGGCAAGCGCCAGTCTTTACAGGTTCACATCCCAGCGGGCATCGATACCGGTAAATCTATCCGTCTGAAAGGAAAAGGCATGCCGGGAACGGGCGGCGGCGAGGCGGGCGATCTTCTTTTAAATATTACCGTCACCGCGAAACCGGGATGGGAGCGCAAGGAGATGGATGTTTACTCGACCGTCCGCATTCCGTTTACCACCGCAGTCTTCGGCGGTGAGGCGCTGGTTTCCACCCTGTACGGCAATGTCCTGTGCAAGATCGCAGCCGGGACGCAGTCGGGAACCAAGATTAAATTAAAGGGAAAAGGCATTGTTTCCATGAAGAATCCGTCCATCCATGGCAATCAGTACGTGACGGTCCAGATCGATGTCCCGAACCATCTGACCCCCGAGGCAGAACAGAAACTTCGCGAATTTGAACACGCCTGCGGACTGAACAAAAACAGACAGGGCGGACCCAACGGCAGGAGCGCAGCTTGACGGCTCCTGCCGTTTTTTACTGAACGTCTGTAAAGCCAAAAATATCATAGAATTTTCGCCCTATTATTTTCATATATATGGTTGTGATTTTCATAAATATGATATTTTAATTGCGGGCAATCCACAATTTCATCACTTTTTAATTGTCATGAAATTACCGTAGCTATATATTCAACATTTTTTCGCACTTTATACCTATCTTTCTTATCTATTTTATCTGTTTTTACCTCACTTTCATTTCTTTTTTTAGATATTTCGCAATAAATATCTTGTATTTTTCGCTCGTTTTATGTTATAGTAAACACATAATTGCATCGAAAAACATAACGCATTTTATTTCACATTTATGAAAGGAGTTTATACCTTATGAGCAGACTCGTTATACCTACTAACAGCGAGGCTCAGAATGTCGTAGAAGGGCTTTACAAAGATCTGGAACGGCGCATCATCGCCAGCCCGCCAGGTCTTTGTCCTGTCGACCTGACCGCTGCATTTTTAAAAATGTGCCATGCACAGACTTGCGGCAAATGCGTTCCCTGCCGAATCGGTCTCGCGCAGCTCTCCAATCTTCTGGAAGACATCCTAAACGGAAAAGGAACCATGAAGCATTTAACCATGCTGCAGGAAACTGCCCGCGTCATCGAAAGTACAGCAGACTGTGCCATCGGCTATACCGCCGCCCAGATGGTTTTAAAAGGTCTGGACGGATTCAAAGAGGATTTTATGGAACATATTTTACATAACCGCTGCCGCAGCAACCTCGACCAGCCGGTTCCGTGCGTAGCTTTATGTCCGGCCGGCGTCGATATTCCGGGCTACATCGCCCTGACTGCCGAAGGCCGTTATGCCGACGCCGTCCGCCTGATCCGCAAGGACAACCCGTTCCCGACCGCCTGCGCGCTCGTCTGCGAACATCCGTGCGAATCCCGCTGCCGCCGCAACATGCTGGATAATTCTATCAATATCCGCGGTATCAAACGTGTAGCTGTGGATATGGCAGGATATGTACCGGCACCGGTCTGTCCAACCTCCACCGGTAAGCGCATCGCGATCATCGGCGGCGGCCCCAGCGGCCTGAGCGCTGCTTATTATCTGCAGTTGATGGGACATCAGACCACTGTATTTGAAAAACGCAAGAAACTCGGCGGCATGCTGCTGTACGGAATTCCAAGCTACCGCCTGCCACGAGAGCGCCTGCAGGATGATATCAATGTCATTCTGGAAACCGGTGTGGAAGTCCGTCTTGAAACTTCGGTCGGAAACGATCCAGGACAGCTGTCTCTGGATGAACTCCGCAAAGAATATGATGCTATCTACATCGCCATCGGCGCTCATAGTGATAAAAAGATTGGTATTGAGGGAGAAGATGCCGGCGGTGTTATCTCCGCTGTCGAATTCTTACGTGCTATCGGCGACGGCAAATATCCGGATCTTACCGGAAAGAAGGTCTGTGTCATCGGCGGCGGCAACGTAGCCATGGACGTAGCCCGTTCTTCTGTCCGCCTGGGTGCAGACAAGGTGGCAGTTGCCTACAGACGCCGCAAAGCTGATATGACAGCTCTTCCGGAAGAGGTTGAAAGTGCCATGGCTGAAGGCGTAGAGATCATGGAACTTTACGCACCGGAGCGGATTGAAGCAGACGAGGACGGCCAGGTAAAAGCTCTCTGGGTAAGCCAGCAGATGCCGGGAGAAATCCGCGGCGGACGTCCTTCACCGAAGGCTATCGGCACCGACTCTATCCCGGTTGAATGCGATATCGTCATCGCCGCGGTCGGTCAGGGCATCGAAAGCCGCTACTTCGTAGAACAGGGAATCGACGCCAAATGGGGCGTGATCCAGGCGACTGGCTGGACCTCCATCCAGAACATGCCGGGTATTTTCGCCGGCGGCGACTGTGCAACCGGTCCGGCAACCGTGATCCGCGCGATTGCAGCCGGAAAAGTAGCGGCTGCCAATATCGATCAGTATCTCGGCTACAACCATCAGATTACCTGCGATGTGGAGATCCCGGAGCCGGATCTCTCCGACCGTACTCCGTGTGGACGCGTCAACCTGACCGAACGCCCAGCCGGAGAACGCAAATGTGACTTTACACTTACCGAATGCGGCATGAGCCTCAAGGAGGCGGGCCAGGAAGCCAGACGCTGCCTGCGCTGCGATCACTTCGGTTATGGAAACTTCAAAGGAGGGCGGACCACATCATGGTAAATACGAATCTTGTATCCATCAAAATTAATAATATACCACTGCAGGTTCCAGAAGGAACCCGGATTCTGGACGCCTGCCGCGACAACGGTTTTCACGTTCCTTATCTTTGCTATCTGAAAGATATCAATGAGATCGGTGCCTGCCGTGTCTGCGTTGTAGAAGTGAAGGGAATCCACCATCTCGTTACCTCCTGCAACAACCAGGCTCAGGAAGGCATGGAGATTCTCACAAACTCCCCCAGAGTCCGTGAAGCCCGCAAGATCAACGTGGAACTGCTTCTTTCCCAGCATCACACCAACTGTCCCACCTGTGTGCGCAGTTCCAACTGTGAATTAAAACAGGTGGCAAGTGATCTGAACCTGACCGTTGACCGTTATAAAAACGAATATCCGGAAATGATCTGGACTTCTACTTTCCCACTGATCCGTGATGCAGGAAAATGTATCAAATGCATGCGCTGCGTCCAGATCTGCGACAAGATCCAGACCTTAAATATCTGGGATGTGTCCGGAACCGGTTCCCATACAACCGTCGATGTTTCCCACAATCTGGAAATCAAAGAATCCGACTGTTCTCTCTGCGGACAGTGCGTTACCCACTGCCCGACTGCCGCTCTCCAGGAGCGGGATGATGTGGAAGCCATCAATGGTATCCACGGTGAACTGGCAAATGATGACAAGGTAACCGTAGCGGTTGTCGCTCCGGCTGTCCGGGCCGCATGGGGTGAAGAATTTGGTCTTTCCCCGGAATTTGCTACTGACAGACGTTTCGTATCCACCTTAAAATCCGTTGGATTTGACTATGTATTCGATGTTGACTTTGCAGCCGATCTGACCATCATGGAGGAAAGCAACGAGCTTTTAGCCCGCTTACAGCAGCCGGATAAATACAGCTGGCCTATGTTCACCTCCTGCTGCCCTGGCTGGGTCAGCTTTGCAAAGAGCCAGTATCCGGAGCTTCTGCCGCAGCTTTCCACTGCCAAGTCCCCGCAGCAGATGTTCGGTGCTGTCATCAAAACTTATTTTGCACAGAAAAAAGGCATTGCACCGGAAAATATCACCTGTGTTTCCATCATGCCGTGTATGTCCAAGAAGCGTGAACTGACTCTTCCGGGCATGGACAGCGCCGGAACCGGACAGGATATTGATTATGTTCTGACCACCCGTGAAATCTGCCGTCTCATCAAGGCCGATCATATCGATGTATCCAGACTTCCGGAGTGCGATTTTGACGATCCTCTCGGCGAAGCAACCGGAGCCGGTGTTATCTTCGGTGCCAGCGGCGGCGTACTGGAGGCAGCTCTTCGTACCGCTTACCACACCGTAACCGGTGAAAATCCGGAGATCGGCGAACAGAGTCCGCTGAAGGTTCTGCGCCAGATCGGTTCCTTTAAGGAACTGGAAATCGATATCAAGGGTGTGAAACTGCACTGTGCAGCACTCAGCAGCCTAGGAGAGGCCAGACGCCTCATTCAGGCGATGAAACGCGGCGAATGCCACTATGATTTCGTTGAAGTCATGGCATGTCCGGGCGGCTGTATCAACGGCGGCTACCGCCGCGGAGCTGTACAGCACTTGATTGTCTCACTTCTCTATAACCTTAAG
>OKSD01000931.1_pt1 | contig 30882 bp, 28 predicted proteins | sample 1601221 | NCBI WGS metagenome assembly OKSD01 (sample SAMEA3541550, study PRJEB24748) | human gut metagenome | biome: human gut; feature: human-associated habitat; material: faeces | place: China | collected 2012
CGCACATGGCATAGGACAGGACGTCGCCGCCGGCGCCGCCGTACTCCTTGGGGAAATAAATACCCATCATGCCCAACTTCGCCATCTTCTCGACGGTTTCCATGGGGAAACGCTCTTCTTCGTCGATCTCAGCGGCCAGAGGCTTTACTTCGTTCTCTGCGAATTCGCGGTACATCTTGCGAACGAGCAGCTGTTCCTTCGTCAGATGGAAATCCATACTCTTTTCTCCTTTACAGATTTACTTTTTGTAGTTGAAGAAGCCCTCGCCGGACTTGATGCCCAACTTGCCGGCACGAACCATCTTCCGGATCAGCACGTTTGCGCGATACTTGCTATCGTGGGTCTCGTTATACAGCACGTCCATGATGTTCAGCACGATGTCCCAGCCGATCAGATCGCCCAGGTGCAGGGGGCCCATGGGGTGGTTGCAGCCCAGCTGCATAGCAATATCGATATCTTCCGCAGAGGCAACGCCCTCCTGCAGAACGCAAACGCCCTCGTTGCAATAGGGGATCAGGATCTTGTTGACCACAAAGCCGGGAGCCTCGTTGACCACCACGGGGGTCTTGCCGATCTCGGTGGACAGGGTCTTGATCTTCTCGACCAGCTCGGCGGGGGTGTTGCCGCCGGCAATGACTTCCACCAGCTTCATGGCGGGCACGGGGTTGAAGAAGTGCATGCCGATGAGCTGATGCTTCAGGCCCTGGCCCATCTCGGTGATGGACAGAGAGGAAGTGTTGGAAGCGAAGATGGCATCTTCCTTGCAGATGGCATCCAGGCGGCCCAGCAGTTCCTTCTTGGTGGCCATATTCTCAGCAACGCACTCGATGACCAGGTCGGCATCGGCGGCGGCCTCGAACTCCTCCACCAGGACGCGGCTCATGATATCATCAGCGGCTTCCTGGGTCATCTTGCCGCGGGCGACCTTCTTGTTCAGAGAGGCGGCCAGCTTGTCCTTATGACGCTGAGCGCTGGGGACGCTGGAAGCATACATCAGAGCGGTGTGGCCCTTCGCTGCGAAAACCTGAGCGATACCGCTGCCCATAGTACCTGCACCAAAGATTGCGACTTTCATGATTGTTCCTCCTAAATAAATTTTTATTTAAGTAGCGATTTTAATCATCAGGCCCGGTAAGGAGCCTGTTAATTAACCAAATGGGGTTACTTGTTCTGATAGGGCTCGTGCTTGCGCTTTTCCAGGAAGGCGCCCATGCCCTCCTTCTGGTCCGCCGTCTCGAAGCAGCTGCCAAACAGGCCCTCCTCGATGGCCACGGCCCGGTCGATATCCACCTGCATACCGTCGTTGATGGCCTTCTTGCAGGCGCGGACGGCGATGGGGGCGTTCTTGGCGATGGTCTCGGCCATCTTCTCGGCGGCGGGCATCAGCTCCTCCAGGGGGTACACGGCGTTCACCAGGCCGATGCGCAGGGCCTCGTCGGCCTTGATGTTCTTGGCGGTATAAATCAGCTGCTTGGCCATGCCCATGCCCACCAGACGGGCCAGACGCTGGGTGCCGCCGAAGCCCGGGGTGATGCCCAGACCCGCTTCCGGCTGGCCGAACACGGCGGTGTCGGCGCACAGGCGGATGTCGCAGCTCATGGACAGCTCACAGCCTCCGCCCAGGGCAAAGCCGTTGACTGCGGCGATGGTGGGGATGGGCAGCGTCTCCAGCTTGCGGAACACGTCGTTGCCCTTCTTGCCGAAGGCCTCGCCTTCCGCCTTAGTCAGGGTGCTCATCTCGCCGATGTCGGCGCCGGCCACGAAAGCCTTCTCGCCGCTGCCAGTGATGACCAGGGCGCGGATCTCGTCATCCGCCTTCACCCGCTCCACCAGCTGGTCGATATCCTCCAGTACCTGGGAATTCAGGGCATTGAGGGCCTTGGGCCGGTTGATGGTGGCAACGGCGATGTGGCCCTTCTTTTCCAACAGAACATTCGTCATGATCGTTCCTCCTTGCTTCGATCACCCGCCGCAGCGGCGGGCGCGCGACGGGATGCCGCCCATAGCGACCCCATCATGCGTACTCTTCATACAGCTTGTATTATAGTCTCTCGTCTAAAAATTATCAAGCCCTTGTTTCCCGGCTTTTTCTTTTTCAGGATATTTCACAAAAGAAATGAATTTTCTTTGCACATTTTTCAATATGACATGTTCATAATCCGGTCACAAAACCGTCCCCGGCACCAAATGGAGCATTTTTTTCGTTTACAGAACCGTGTATCTTGTGGTATATATAGAGCTGGTATTTTATTCGCGGCCATGGCCGCACAGGAGGAAATGACCCATGCGCATGAGAAAGAAAAAGAATCTGCTGCCCCGGATGGAGGCATGCTCGTCCCTGCTGGTGGCGGATCCCCGTGCTCTGCGGGGCCGCTGGCGGGAGCTGCTGCCCGATGCCCGGGAGCTGCGGGTGGAGCTGGGCTGCGGCAAGGGCCGCTTCACGGCGGAGACCGCCGCCGCCGAGCCGGACGTGCTGCTGATCGCCGTGGAAAAGGTCCCCGACGCCATGGTGGTGGCCATGGAGCGGGCCCGGGACGCGGGGCTGCACAACGTGTTCTTTGTGGACGGCGACGCCGCCTGTCTGCCGGACTTCTTCGCCCCCGGCGAGGTGGACCGCATCTATATCAACTTCTGCGATCCCTGGCCCAAAAGCAACCAGAAAAAGCGCCGCCTGACCCACGGCAATTTCCTGCAGCTGTACCGCCGGGTGCTGCCCATGGGCGGCGAGATCCACTTCAAAAGCGACAACGACAAGCTGTTCGAGTGGTCCCTGGAGGAGATCCCCCAATTCGGCTTCCGGCTGTCCCAGGTCACCCGAGACCTCCACGCCAACGGCCCCGTGGGGGTCATGACGGACTACGAGGCCAAATTCTACCAGCAGGGCGTCACCATCAACCGCTGCGTGGCCGCCATGGTCCCCTGGGAGGCCCCTGCACAGCCGGAGGAGCCGGAAGAAGCGTAACCCCGGAGAGGAGGACCCGCGCACATGATCATCGAAAGCCACGCCCACTACAGCCACAAGCGCTTCGACGGCGCCTTCCGCTATCTCACCGGCGAGCTGACGGCCCGGGAGGGACAGCGGGAGGACCTGCTGGACCGTCTGCGGGAGAGCGGCGTTGTCCTTTCCATCGAGCCCGCCATCGACTTTGAGTCCAACCGCCGGACCGCTGCCCTGTACCGGCAGCATCCGGACTTCATCCGCCTGGCGGTGGGCGTGCACCCCACCCGGACCCATCAGGCCCCCTGGCGGCAGCGCAGGCAGCTGGAGGTCTGGGCCCGGGAGCCCGGCGTAGCGGCCATCGGCGAGACCGGGCTGGACTATCACCTGCCCCGGAAGCACCGGCTGACCCAGCTGCTGTGGTTCCGGTATCAGCTGGGCTTGGCCCGGCGGCTGGAACTGCCCCTGGTGCTGCACATCCGCATGGCGGACCGGGACGCCCTGGCCATGCTGCGGCGCAGGCGGCGTCAGCTTTCCGGCGGGGTGGTCCACTGCTTCCAGGGGGACTGGGACACGGCCCGGGCCTATCTGGACCTGGGGTTCTGTCTGGGCATCGGCGGGGCGCTGCTGCGCCGGGAGTCGGAGGCCCTGCGGGACGCGGTGGCCCGCGCTCCCCTGGACCGACTGCTGGTGGAGACCGACAGCCCCTATGTGCTGCCGGACGTACCCTGGACGGGCAGCAAAAAATCCCTGAGCCGGGTGCGCAACTCCTCCCTGCTGCTGCCGCGCATCGTGGAGGAGATCGCCCGGCTGAAGCATCTGCCGCCGGAAACTGCGGAGGCGGCCATACTGGAAAATACCCGGCGGGTGTTCCACCTGTCCGGAGCGGAGAACGGAGGATAACCATGCAGTACGATTTCGATACCATTCTGGACCGGCGGGGCCGGGATGCCCTGGCCCTGGACATGATCCCCTATAACGGGGTGGAGCCCAAGGAGGGCTTTTCCCGGATCCCCATGTGGGTGGCGGACATGAGCTTCCCCACCGCGCCGCCGGTGCTGGAGGCCATCCGGGCCCGGCTGGACCACCCGAATTTCGGGTATTTTCAGCTGAGCGGCGCCTACTTTGACAGCATCATCCGCTGGCAGCAGGTGCGCCACGGCGTCACCGGCCTGGAGCGGCAGCACATCGGCTATGAAAACGGCGTTCTGGGCGGCGTCAGTTCCGTGGTCCAGGCCCTGACCTGCCCCGGCGAGCCGATTCTGGTCCACAGCCCCACCTATGTGGGCTTCACCCACACCCTGGAGCGGCTGGGCCGTCCCATCATCCACACGCCCCTGACGCAGGACGCGGAGGGCATCTGGCGCATGGACTATGCGGACATGGACCGGAAGCTGAAGGAAAACGACATCCATGTGGCTATCCTGTGCTCTCCCCACAATCCCTGCGGCCGGGTATGGGAGCGCTGGGAGCTGGAAAAGGCCATGGAGGTGTACGCCGCCAACGACTGCACCGTCATTTCCGATGAGATCTGGTCCGATCTGATTATGCCGGGACACACCCACATTCCCACCCAGTCCGTCTCCCGAGACGCCCGGGAGCGCACCGTGGCCTTCTATGCCCCCACCAAGACCTTCAGCCTGGCGGGGCTGATCGGGTCTTACCACATCATCTATAATGACCGGCTTCGCTGCCGGGTCCAGCGGCAGGGAAACCTGTCCGGCTACAACGACTGCAACGTGCTGTCCATGCACGCCCTCACCGGGGCCTACAGTGACGAGGGCATGGCGTGGGTGGACCAGCTGTGTGCCGTGCTGGACCGGAATCTGCGGTATATCCGGGACTTCCTGCAAAGCCGCTATCCCGTCGTCACCATGATGCTGCCCCAGGGGACGTATATGCTGTTCGTCAACTGCGGGGCCTGGTGCCGCAGCCACGGCATCACGCCGGATGATCTCCGCCGCCGGGGTGTGGAGCATGGCGTCATCTGGCAGAGCGGCGCGGGCTTCGGCGACGGCGACTGCATCCGCATCAACGCCGCCCTGCCCCATTCCCTGGTGCGGGAGGCCATGGACCGGCTGGAAAAATACGTGTTTGTGGGCTGAGCCGCGCCTGCGGCACGGCCCGGCAATGACCACATAAAAAGCAGGGGAGAGATTTCCAACGAAGTCTCTCCCCTGCCCTGCTTTTATTTCCGCTTTTTCTTGCTGAGCTTGCTCATGGCCCGGCGCTGGGCCGCCTCCTGCTCGTCCTTCTCCGCCTGCTCCACCAGGTCCTGGTATTTCTCCGGATGGCGGGCCCAGTCGATGCGGTAATAGGTCAGACCAATCAGCAGCAGCGCCCCCACGATGATGATGCCGTAAAACAGAATTTTTTCAAATGACATGGCAGCCCCTCCTTATTACGGTAAAGTATACAGGAAATTGCCGCCGATGGCAAGTTTTTTCGCCAGACAGGCGCAGAAAAAATCTGCGATTTTGGTTGTTTTTGCCGAAAGAGAGTTGTATAATAATTCTGTTCCCGAAAAATGGGAGCAAAACGGAAAAGCTGAATAGGAGGAACGGATATGTTCACGAATTTCAAAGAACTGGAAGCCTATGTCCTGTCTCATAAAAACAAAAAGCGCATCGTTCTGGCCAACGCCCATGACGAGCCCGCCCTCAGTGCCGTGGTCAACGCCCACCGCCGGGGCGTGGTGGACGGCACCCTGCTGGGCAAGAAGGACGAGATCCTGGCCCTGCTGCGGGAGATGAACGAGGACCCCGCCGAGTATGAGATCGTCGACTTTGACGGCCCGGAGCTGGACGCCGCCAAGGCCGCCGTGCAGCTGGTGCGGGAGGGCAAGGCCGACATCCCCATGAAGGGCATTCTCCAGACCTCCAGCTTTGCCAAGGCCATTCTGAACCGGGAAACCGGTCTAATCCCCGCCAGCGGCCGCCGTCTGGTGAGCCAGTGCGGCATTTTCGAGTATGAGGGCCGCTTCATGATGATCACCGACGCCGCCATCAACATCGCCCCCGACGTGGACACCCAGATCGGCATTGTGGAGAACGCCCTGCCTGTGGCCAACGCCCTGGGGGTGGAGCTTCCCAAGGTGGCGGTGCTGTCCGCCGTGGAAAACGTCACCGAGAAGATGCCCTCCACCGTATCCGCCGCCGAAATCGCCAAGCGCGGTATTCCCGGCTGCGTGGTGTCCGGCCCCCTGGCGCTGGACGGCGCCATCTCCATGGAGTCCGTCAAGCACAAGGGCATTCACGACCCCGTGGCGGGCCCTGCGTCTACCGGATACGGGTTCCGCCAACTGGGATTGTCCGTGCCCCATGATTCCACATTGCCAATCAGCGTCACTTCGGGATACTTGGCCTTAATGGCCTTGCGGAACTGTTCGTAACGCTCGGCATAGTGGTCGCTCTGGTCGTTATTGTTTTCCGAACTGTAATTATAGTTCTCGTTCCCGATTTCCAACAAACGGAGGTTGAAAGGTTCGGGATGGCCGTTCTTGGCCCGCAACGCGCCCCATTTCGTGGTTTCGGCATCGCCGTTGCAATACTCTATCGCATCGAGAGCCTCTTGGATGTATTCGTCTATCCGGGTATAGTCCTCCACCCAAGCATGCCCCATACCCATGTTCACCACGAACAGCGGCTCAGCCCCCAAATCTTCGGTGAGCTGCAACATTTCATGGAACCCGAAACCGTCCGACACCCTATATCCCCAATTCTGGTTCATGTGTCCGGGACGTTCCTCGATAGGACCGATGGTATTCTTCCACTCGAAACGGTTGGTTTTTCCGTTAGCATAAAATCCTTCCACGTAGCAGCCGCCGGGGAAACGTACGAACGACGGTTTCATGGCTTCCAGCTTTTCCGCCAAGTCGATGCGGCAACCGTTGTCGCGGCCTTTGTAAGTAGGCGGAAAAAGACTTACCATATCCAACACGACCGTGCCGGGCACGGAGCCTTTCAGCGCGAACCAACCCTCGCGGGCCTCTCCCGTAGCCGTGATTTCCGCCGTCAGCTTCGTCCACTCCGAGCCGACATCCACCGTGAGCTCGCGGCTACCCAGACTCTGACCGCCTTCAGTCTGCAACTCGGCTGTAAGGACACCCTTGTAAGCCGGACTTCCTTTTATCCAGAAAGACAGCTTGTAAGTCTGCCCGTTCACCACATGAATGCCCCAGAAACCCTCGTTGCGCACACCGTCGCCCGCGCCTTTGAATTCCAATTCGAGCGCATGCTCCTGCGCCTCGTTCAGCATCCCGTCGGTAACCACGGCCATACGGGCGTTCCCCACGGCCCACCATTTATCCGGGTTCGACGCATTGTCCTCGAAAGAACGGTTGTGAATCAGCTCGGCGTAAAGCCCGCCGTCGCCGGCATGGTTGATTTCCTCAAAGAAAATACCATAATGGCGACCGCCGATGGAAGCTCCCCGCTGTCCGGCATCGATATTCAATGTAACTTGTGCCATGGAAGAAGCCATACACATTCCGCAAAATGCCACGGAAACAAGCCTCTTGAAAAAAGTTCTGTCCTTCATTTCATGAAAAATATAGAGGTTAATGTTTTTAATTTACAAGACGTTGACATCTTTGCCCAAAAGTAATTAAATCCACGCTTCAAACCTAATAAAAATCTAAATAAATGTGGAAGACACACCATTTTCTCCTTTTTTCTCCTTAACTTTGCAGCCGTAAATACAAATGTGGATAGATTTGGGCGGCTTGCAACCACGGTAAAAAATGCTAAATACAGTTTTGGAACTGCACGCATACCTTCCCAATGAAACCCCATTCTTATTATTAATTTTTTAATTTAACTACGTAGAAATGGGTTACTTATTTACTTCCGAATCGGTGTCTGAAGGACACCCGGACAAAGTGGCGGACCAGATTTCCGACGCTGTATTGGACGAATTATTGGCTTTCGACCCTAACTCGAAAGTCGCATGTGAAACATTGGTGACAACGGGTCAGGTTGTCGTGGCCGGAGAGGTAAAATCAGAAGCTTACGTCGACCTGCAAGAAATAGCCCGCCGTACGATCCGCCGTATCGGCTATACCAAAGCGGAATACAAGTTCGAGGCAGAAAGTTGCGGCGTATTCTCTGCCATCCATGAACAAAGCGCCGACATCAACCGCGGCGTGGAACGCCAAGACCCGATGGAACAAGGGGCAGGCGACCAAGGTATGATGTTCGGTTATGCCACCAATGAAACGGAAAACTATATGCCGCTATCCCTCGACCTCAGCCACAAAATCCTGCGTGTATTGGCCGAAATACGGCGCGAAGGCAAAGAAATGACTTATTTGCGTCCCGATGCCAAAAGCCAAGTGACGATTGAATATGACGACAACGGGAAACCGGTCCGCGTGGACACGATTGTGGTTTCCACACAACATGACGAATTTATCCAACCGACCGACGGCAAGCAGGAAGAGGCCGACCGGAAGATGTTGGACAAGATACGCCAGGATGTCATTACGATTCTGATGCCGCGTGTCATTGCCGAGATTCACGATCCGGCCATACTCCGGCTGTTTGACGAACATATCACTTACCACGTGAACCCCACCGGCAAATTCGTGATAGGCGGTCCTCATGGCGATACCGGACTGACCGGCCGTAAAATCATCGTGGACACTTACGGAGGCAAAGGTGCCCACGGCGGAGGCGCCTTCTCCGGGAAAGACCCTTCCAAAGTAGACCGTTCGGCCGCATACGCCGCACGCCACATCGCCAAGAACATGGTGGCAGCCGGGGTGGCCGACGAAATGTTGGTGCAAATCAGCTATGCCATCGGTGTGGCACGGCCGGTGAACATCTACGTCAATACTTACGGACGCAGCCATGTCAGCCTGAGCGACGGAGAGATTGCGCAAAAGATAGACGCGTTGTTCGACCTGCGGCCGAAAGCCATCGAAGACCGCCTGAAACTCCGTAATCCCATTTATGAAGAGACTGCCGCTTACGGCCACATGGGACGCCAGCCGCAGACCGTGACCAAGGAGTTCCACAGCCGCTATATGCCTACCAAGACCCTTGAAGTGGAACTCTTCACGTGGGAGAAGTTGGATTATGTAGCTCAAATCAAAGAAGCATTCGGACTATAAGATGAACACGATTCAATCAGTGTGTGTATACTCGGCCTCCAGTACGAAAATAGCCGATTGCTATTTCCGGGCAGCACGGGAATTGGGTGAACTCTTGGCCCATCATGGTATCCGTCTGGTGAACGGTGCCGGAAACCTCGGGCTGATGAGAGCCTGTGCCGATGCCTGTCTGGAAGCCGGAGGGCAAGTGACCGGCGTGATTCCCCGTTTCATGGTGGAACAAGGCTGGCAACACCCCGGACTTACGGAACTGATTGAAACGGAAGACATGCACACCCGCAAGCAGACAATGGCCCGCCTGTCGGACGGTGTCATTGCCTTGCCGGGCGGATGCGGTACGTTGGAAGAATTGCTCGAAATCATTACGTGGAAACAACTCGGGTTATACCTCAATCCCATTGTGATGTTGAACACGGAAGGATTCTATAATCCGTTACTGGAAATGCTCGAACATGCCGCCGAAGAACATTTCATGCGCCCGGCCCATCTGGACATCTGGAAAGTGGCTTCCAGTCCAGCCGAAGCCCTCGACTTGTTGTACTCCACTCCACTTTGGGACAAAGAAGTCCGTAAATTTGCAGCCATTTAAACATGAAAGACTCACTTCAAACGGCTCTTCCGGCGCACGAGAAGGCTTCGTATCCCATCCGACAGAAATTCAATCCGAAGCAAATTATTGAAAGCCTGCCTGCCGATGCCACACCGGCCCAACAGGATTCCGCCATTCAAGCGATGCTACCTCCGCGTCCAACCGTGCGCTCGACACGTCCCGACACCCTGAACCTTCCAGGATGGCAGATACCGTCGGCCAAGACTGCCCTTTCCGTACAAGACATCCGATACGATGAAAACTTTTTCAGCACTTCTCCCCATTACCATGCTGAAATAAACATCCGCCCCACCGGCATGGATGCCGACCCGTTACCCTATTTGTTACGCCACGATGATTGGGTGACAGGTATCTTGCTCTGCTGTTTTCTGGTGGTCATAACCATCTTCGCCAACAGCAAGAAGTTTATCAAACAACGCTTACAGGACTTTTTCCTCAACCGCATGGACAAGGAGAAACTTTTCTCGATAGAGACGGGCCGCGAAATGCGCCACGCCATTTTCCTTTATTTGCAAAGCGGATTGCTCGTCAGCCTGTTTTTCTTCGATTACACACAAACCACCCGGGATCTCTTCATGTCCCCCGTGTCCTCCCATATCCTATTGGGTATCTATGTTTTGATTTGCTGGATTTACTTGGGACTCAAGCAACTGTTTTACGCGTTTGTCAATTGGATCTTTTTTGACAAAGAACGCAGAAGTACCTGGCTTAAATCATATTCATTTCTCGTTTCGGCCGAAGGGGTACTGCTTTTTCCGCTTGCTTTAATCACAGTCTTTTTCAATCTTCCGACCTACAGTGTGATATTATGTTTGTGCCTGTTACTGGGTTTCATCAGACTTCTACTCTTTTATAAAACTTTTTGTATATTTTTCCCAAAAATTCATGGTTTCTTGCATTTAATTGTGTACTTTTGTGCCCTTGAAATGCTGCCTCTTTGCGGCTTATGGCAAGCACTTACATATACAAACGACATACTATTGTAAAATATTGAACACTTATGATAAAGAAGATTCTGGTTTCACAACCCAAACCAACCTCCGAGAAGTCTCCTTATTTCGAGATTGCCTCCAAGTATGGTGTGGAAGTAGTTTTCAGACCATTTATCAAGATTGAAGGTTTGTCTGCTAAAGAATTCCGCCAACAGAAAGTCTCTATATTGGATTACACCGCCGTGGTATTCACTTCACGTAATGCCATCGATCATTTTTTCCTGTTGTGCAAAGAATTACGCGTGACGATACCCGAAGATATGAAGTATTTCTGCATTACGGAAACCATTGCACTGTATATCCAAAAATATGTGCAGTACCGCAAACGCAAGGTCTTCTTCGGCTCTACGGGCAAAGTGGACGATCTGCTCCCGTCTATGGTCAAGCATAAAACAGAAAAATATCTGGTTCCGTTGTCGGATGTACACAACGACGAAATCACGAACCTGTTGGATTCCAAGAAGCTTATCCACAAGGAAGTGGTGATGTACCGCACCGTGAGCAACGATTTCAAGAGCGACGAGAAGTTCGATTACGACATGCTGATATTCTTCAGCCCCTCGGGTATACAGGCTTTGCTGAAAAACTTCCCTGATTTCGAGCAGAAAGAGATTGCCATCGGTACGTTCGGGCCGGCCACAGCCCAGGCCGTCAAAGATGCAGGACTACGATTGGACATGGAAGCTCCTACTTCGCAATACCCGTCCATCACGGCCGCATTGGACGATTTCGTAAAGAAGCACAACTGTTGATACTCATCAAATAAGAAAGGGTGCTTTTCCGGCACCCTTTCTCCTTTATCCTACAACACCGTACCTTATGGAACAGAAACCGGACTTTTCATTTCATAAATCGGAGCGCTTGTGTAGCAAACGCATCATAGACGCTCTGTTCGCCGGAGGCAGCAAATCCATGTCGGCCTTTCCGCTCCGCGTAGTCTTCATGCCGGTTCCCGTAGAAGCCCCGGCTCCTCTTGTATCCATACTGGTGTCCGTGTCGAAACGACGTTTCAAAAGGGCTGTAAAACGAAACCGGGTGAAACGGCAGATTCGCGAAGCTTACCGCAAACAAAAACACATCTTGACATCCGTTTTGCCCACGTCATCCGGGCAGGGTCTGGTAGTGGCTTTCCTCTGGCTTTCCGACCACCTGTACGCTTCGGCCGAAGTGGACGATTGCGTGAGACGCCTGTTGGTGCGTATCTCCGAACAACTTCCGGCATCCCCGGACGAACACACCGATGATGCATCCGCCCTATGACCGTTTCCGCCATTTGTTATCCGCCGCGTTGATTGCTCCCATTCAGTTCTATCGCCGTGTGATTTCCCCCATGACTCCCCCGTCGTGCAGGTTTACGCCGACTTGTTCGCAATACGCCATCGAAGCCATCCGCAAGCATGGCCCCTTTAAAGGCATGTACTTGGCCGTGCGTCGTATCCTGCGCTGCCATCCCTGGGGAGGAAGCGGTTATGACCCCGTCCCTTAAGCCTATGGAAACATTTCTGAACCTCCATGCCCATCGACCGGCCGCATCTTCGTCGGAAACTGTCATCCGCAACCATATCCTTCCTTTGCCTCCTGCCGGACACGAAGAACCCGAATACGGCCAAGCCTTTTCCGCCGGTATCCATCCTTGGTATATCCCCGCACATCCGGAAGAAACCCTGAAAGAACTGGACCGTCTGGCCGCCTCCCCCTTCTGTAAAGCCATAGGTGAAGCCGGACTGGACAAATTCGTATCGACCTCACTTTCCCTCCAGCGTGAACTTTTCGTACGTCAGGCAGAACTGGCTGCCGCCCACCGGCTTCCCGTCATCGTCCACTGCGTCAAAGCATGGGACGAACTGCTCTCCGCACGAAAAGACATTCCGGCTGCCGCCGTTTGCATCATCCACGGTTTCAGAGGCAAGCCCCAACTGGCCGAAAGCCTTTTAGGCAAAGGATTTTACCTCAGTTTCGGTTTCCGTTTCCATCCGCAAAGCCTGACGCTCTGCCCGTCCGACCGTCTCTTCTTCGAAAGCGATGAAGACCCACGTCCCGTAGACACACTATACCGTACGGCTGCCGAACTACGCTCTTGTACTCCGGAAGAACTGCGCACACAATGTTGGGAAAATCTCGTCCGAATCGGCCCGTCGTCTAAAAAATAGGAATATAGTTGCAAGTCTCATTGAAAGGTCGTACTTTTGTACGACTCAATTTTTATTAAACAAAATAAATTCATACGATGAACTTTGTAGAAGAACTGAAATGGAGAGGCATGATTCACACCATGATGCCGGGCACCGAGGATTTACTTGAAAAAGAACAGGTCACCGCCTATCTGGGCATCGACCCCACGGCGGACTCCCTGCACATAGGCCATCTTTGTGGCGTGATGATGCTCAAGCATTTCCAACGTTGCGGGCACAAGCCGCTGGCCCTTATCGGAGGCGCCACCGGAATGATAGGCGACCCTTCGGGTAAAAGCCAGGAACGCAACTTGCTCGACGAAGAAACGTTGCGCCACAACGTGGCCTGCATCAAACAGCAACTGGCCCGATTCCTGGATTTCGACAGCGACGCTCCCAACCATGCCGAGCTGGTGAACAATTACGACTGGATGAAGGACTTCACGTTCCTCGACTTCGCCCGCGAAGTCGGCAAGCACATCACCGTGAACTACATGATGGCCAAAGACAGCGTGCAAAAGCGTCTGAACGGCGAGGCCCGCGACGGCCTATCGTTCACCGAATTCACTTACCAACTTCTTCAGGGTTACGACTTCTTATATTTATACGAACATAAAGGCTGCCGCCTCCAGTTGGGCGGAAGCGACCAATGGGGTAACATCACGACCGGCGCCGAACTGATACGCCGCACCAACGGCGGCGAAGTGTTCGCTTTGGTATGCCCGTTGGTGACAAAAGCCGACGGGACCAAGTTCGGCAAGACCGAAAAGGGCAACATCTGGCTGAACCGCGACTATACCAGCCCGTATGCCTTCTACCAATTCTGGCTCAACGTGGCCGACGACGACGCCAAACGCTATATCCGTATCTTCACCACGTTGGACAAAGAAGAGATAGACGGCCTCATCGCCCAACACGATGAAGACCCGGGACAGCGCATCCTGCAAAAACGCCTGGCCAAGGAAATCACCATCATGGTGCACAGCGAGGAAGACTACAATATGGCAGTGGAGGCCAGCAACATTCTGTTTGGAAAGGCGACTAAAGAAAGTCTGACGAAGCTGGACGAACAAACGCTGCTCGACGTGTTTGCAGGCGTACCGCAGTTTGAAGTCAGCCGCGAAACTTTGTCGGCCGGTATCAAAGCCGTAGACCTGACAGCCGAAATGACGCAATGCTTCCCCAGCAAGGGCGAGATGCGCAAGATGGTACAAGGTGGTGGCGTTTCGCTGAACAAAGAAAAACTGACGGCCTTTGACCGCATCGTAACTGCCGATGATTTGCTCAACGGCAAATATTTATTGGTGCAACGCGGCAAGAAAAATTATTTCCTGCTCATCGCCAAATAAAATTTCAAGGAAAAAATTTGTAGGATAGCGATTTTCTCGCTATCTTTGCACCGCTTTCGAGAGAAAGACATAAGGATTGGGATATGGTGTAATGGTAGCACAAGACATTTTGGTCGTCTTAGTCTTGGTTCGAACCCAGGTATCCCAACCAAAGACAGCCCCTGAAAATCATTTCAGGGGCTGTCTTTATTTTACGATTATCAGGACTCTTTCCGTCTATCTATGTTCAACGTACATTCGATGTGGACATATTTATACACCCTCACGTCACGAAATAAAAAGACATACCACACTCCGCCAAACCCACCTCATTTTGCCCTTGTTTTTTTCTGCGGCAAACGATTTTTCAATCTCAGGCGAATGATTTTCCAATCTGCGGCAAACGATTTTCCGTTCTGTACCGACCTTTTTCGTCCCCTGCCCGAGCAGAATTGCAACCAAGTTGCACGCCAAATAGTTGTGTGCTTGGCATTTTTCCCCTATCTTTGCTCTCACGAAAACGAGAACCGCCGAAACGATGAAGAAACAACTCCATGCCATCATCTTGTTATGGCTCTGCATGTTGATGCAGGCCGTTTCGGTCTATCCCCATCACCATCATGCCCATACCCTCTGTCTGGGACAGGAGATAGAATCCACCCGTCCGGTCAAGAGTACACATGCCTGTACGTCGGAATGTATCACGCATTTCCAGTTGACGATACCTTCGTCCGGCTCTTGTTTTTCCCATAAAAAAGCCGTATCCCGCCCGCCTTGCATACTTTGGGCGGCATGCGACCTTTCAACTATTCATACTTTACAAATATCGCGCAGGCCTTACAACGCTTGCAGGTCTGACTTGTATCTTTCCCGACCCATCGGCGGAAAAGGCATGAGGGCTCCTCCCCGCGCCTGAACGGAGACCAGACAACCTTTTATTTTATTCATTTCAAATTTTAATATCCCTATGAAGAAAATATATTTCTTGATGGGTGCTTTAGCCGTAAGTATGCTGAGCGCCTGCCATAACCATGACCACGAAGAGGAACATGCACACGGAACGGAAGAAACCGCCCGAGAAGACAACCACGAAGAACATGCAGACGAAATCATCCTGACGGCCGAGAAAGCCAAGGCGGCAGGCATCGCCACCGAAACCGTGAAACGCGACACATTCCGCCAAATCATTAAAACCGGCGGACAGATACTGGCTGCCCAAGGAGAAGAAACGACGGTGGTGGCCGGTACGTCCGGCGTAGTAAGGTTCGCACGGACACTGACCGCCGGTGCTCCGGTGGGACGCGGCACCGTGTTGTTCCATTTATCCTCGGACAAAATACAAGGTGGAGACCCGGTGGAACGCGCATACGTGGCCTACCAAAACGCCAAGGCCGAGTACGAACGCGCCAAACCGTTGGCTGAAAAACAAATCGTGACGCGCAAAGACCTGGAGAACCTGAAAGCGGCTTACGAAGACGCACGTATCAGTTACGAGGCACTGGACCCTCATCATACTCGGAAAGGAGTGGCCGTCACAGCTTCGACGGGCGGATATGTGAAGAACGTGGCGGTGAAAGAAGGCGACTACGTGACGACAGGACAACCGTTGATGACCCTGACCCAGAACCGGCGCCTGCAACTGCGTGCCGACGTATCGGAACGTTATTACGGCGCACTGAAACAAATCACTTCGGCCCACTTCAAGACCCCGTATGATGATACGGTCTATGCCTTGGAGAACCTGCACGGGCGTGTCTTGTCCTACGGGAAGGCTTCGGACGAGAATGCTTTCTACATCCCCGTTTTGTTTGAATTCGACAATACAGGCGACATCGTGCCGGGAAGCTTTGTGGAAACCTATCTGACCGGAGCCACACGTACCGGAGTAATCACTCTCCCCGTCTCGGCACTGACAGAGGAACAAGGACTGTACTTCGTCTACTTACAGGAAAGCAAGGAAGTGTACCGCAAGCAGGAAGTAAAAACAGGAGCCGAAGACGGACTGCGTGTGGAAATCCTCTCGGGTCTGAAACCCGGTGACCGCGTAGTCACGCAAGGAGCTTACCACGTGAAACTGGCTTCGGCTTCAAATGCCATCCCTGCCCACAACCATTCCCATTAATCCATAAGGAGAAAATATTATGCTGAACAAAATCATACAGTTCTCCCTGCAGAACCGTTTATTTATATTGATAGCCTCCGTCCTGCTGATGATAGGAGGCCTCTACCAAGCCTACCATACGGAAGTAGACGTCTTTCCCGACCTGAACGCGCCTACGGTTGTCGTCATGACAGAAGCCGGGGGCATGGCAGCCGAAGAGGTGGAACAGTTGGTCACTTTCCCGATAGAGACAGCCGTCAACGGTGCCACCAGCGTACGCCGCGTACGCTCCTCGTCCACCACGGGCTTCTCTGTCGTATGGGTGGAATTCGACTGGGACACGGACATATACCTGGCCCGTCAAATCGTATCGGAAAAGCTGGCCACAGTGGCGGAAAGCCTGCCCGACAATGTGGGTAACCCGACTCTGGGACCGCAGTCTTCCATTCTGGGAGAATTGCTTATCGTAGGACTGACAGCCGACAGCACGTCTATGCTCGACTTGCGCACATTGGCCGATTGGGTGATTCGCCCGCGCCTGATGTCCACCGGAGGAGTAGCCCAAGTAGCCGTATTGGGCGGCGACATCAAAGAATACCAGATTCTGTTGCACCCCGAACGGATGAAACACTACGGAGTGACGTTGGGCGAGGTAATGGATGTCACGCGGAACATGAATACCAACACCAACGGCGGAGTGATTTACCAATACGGCAACGAATACATCGTACGTGGAGTCGTCTCGACCGACGACGTGCGGAAAATGGGCCGGGCGGTCATCAAAACCGTAGGAGGCTCGCCTGTCATGTTGGAAGACATTGCTGACGTAAAAACTGGCAGCCAGCAACCCAAACTAGGTCTGGCCTCTGAAAAAGGTAAGCCCGCCGTATTGCTCACCGTGACCAAGCAACCGAACACGGGTACCATAGAACTGACCGGAAAGTTGGAAGAAGCCTTGCAAGACCTGCAAAAGAGCCTTCCGGCCGACGTGCGTATGTCCACCGACGTGTTCCGCCAGTCCCGCTTTATCGAAAGCTCCATCGGTAACGTCCAGGATTCGCTGCTCGAAGGTGCCATCTTCGTAGTCATCGTCTTATTCCTCTTTCTGGGCAACGTGCGCACTACGGTCATCTCGCTGGTCACCCTCCCTCTTTCGCTGCTGGTCACCATTTTGGTGCTTCACTACATGGGGCTGACCATCAACACGATGAGCTTGGGCGGTATGGCCATCGCCATCGGTTCGTTGGTGGACGATGCCATCGTGGACGTGGAAAACGTATGGAAACATCTGCGCGAAAACCGCATGTTGCCGGAAAGCGAACGGTTACGTGTACGCGATGTCGTATTCAACGCCTCCCGGGAAGTGCGCATGCCCATCCTGAACTCTACGCTCATCATTATCGTCAGTTTCGTCCCGCTGTTCTTCCTGAGCGGCATGGAAGGACGCATGCTCGTGCCGTTGGGCGTGGCTTTCATCGTATCGCTGTTCGCCTCCACCATCGTAGCCCTGACGTTGACGCCCGTACTTTGCAGCTATCTGTTGGGACACAAAGCCAAAACCGGTGGACTGCCTAAGGAAGCGTTCCTAGCCGTATATCTAAAGAAGCATTACCAGAACGGACTGTCTTGGGCTTTGGCGCACAAGAAAATCGTATTGGGTACCACGCTTACGCTTTTCGTCGCAGCCTTGGGGAGCTTCCTCACGTTGGGACGCAGCTTCTTACCGCCATTCAACGAAGGTTCGTTTACCATAAATATCAGTTCCCTTCCGGGCATCTCCTTGGAGGAATCGGATAAAATCGGACGGCAGGCCGAGGAACTGTTGCTCTCCATCCCCGAAATCAAAACCGTGGCACGCAAGACGGGACGGGCGGAACTGGACGAGCATGCTCTCGGCGTGAACGTATCGGAAATAGAAGCACCATTTGAATTGGAAGACCGTAGCCACACCGAAGTTTTAGAGGATGTGCGACGTAAATTGTCCGTCATATCGGGAGCGAACATCGAGATAGGACAACCCATCAGCCATCGTATAGATGCCATGCTGAGCGGTACGCAGGCCGGCATCGCCATCAAACTGTTCGGCGACGACCTGAACAAAATGTATCAAATCGGCAACCAAATCAAATCGGCCGTCAGCGACGTGAAGGGCATAGCCGACCTGAATGTGGAACAACAAATCGAACGTCCGGAACTGAAAATCGAACCGAAACGGGAAATGCTGGCCCGATACGGCATCTCATTACCGCAATTCAACGAGTTTGTCACGGTGAACATGGGAGGAGAAGTCGTATCGCAAGTGTACGAGAAAGGGCGCTCGTTCAACCTCATCGTCCGTTCGGCAGAAGAAAACCGCAGCACAATGGAGCGTATCCGTAATCTGATGATCGACGATGCGAAAGGCAACAAAGTGCCCTTCTCGTATGTGGCCGACATCCGGTCGTCCATGGGGCCGAACACCATCAACCGCGAAAACGTGAAACGTAAAATCGTCATCTCGGCCAATGCCAGCGGGCGAGACATGCGCAGCGTGGTGAACGACATCCGCAGCCGGATAGACGAAAAAGTGAAACTGCCCGAAGGTTACCATATCGAATACGGCGGCCAGTTCGAAAGCGAAGAGTCGGCCAGCCGGGTGTTGTTGCTCACATCGTTCATCAGCATCGTGGTCATCTTCCTGTTGCTTTACTTCCAATTCCGTAATGCAGCACAGAGCGGAGTCATCCTGCTCAATCTGCCCCTGGCATTAATCGGCGGTGTGTTCGCCCTGTTGCTGACCACCGGGGAAATCAGCATTCCGGCCATCATCGGATTCATTTCCCTCTTCGGCATTGCGACACGCAACGGAATGTTGCTCATCAGTCACTACAACACATTGCGCGAAGAAGGATTGTCGTTGCGGGAAAGCATCCTGCACGGGTCGCTCGACCGTTTGAACCCCATCCTGATGACCGCACTTTCATCGGCTCTTGCCCTTATTCCGCTGGCCCTTCGGGGGGATCTTCCGGGCAACGAAATCCAGAGTCCGATGGCCAAGGTGATATTGGGCGGCCTGCTGACCTCAACTTTCCTGAATGCCTTTATTATTCCTATTATATATGAATGGATGAACCGTAAAAGTATCCGTTCCTGAACAAAAACGATAGTCATGAAAAGAATCATTCTTATCACAACCGTTTGCGCCTGTGGCTTGCTCCCTTTGCAGGCCCAAAGCGTGGACGAAGTGCTGCAGAGTGTGGCACAACATAACAAATCCATCCAGGCACAACAAAAAAACGGAGAAGCTGAAAAGATAGGTATTGAAGCCGAAAACAGCTTGGAGGACCCTACGGTGGAATATAGTTCTTTCTTTAGCAAAGGAGTCAACGGACAGTCCGGCTCCGAATTGGTCGTATCACAAGGATTCGACTTTCCCACGGTATATAACAGCCGTAACCGTGCCGGACGAGACAAGAAAGAAGCCGTAGACTACCGTGCCGAAGCCTTGCGCCGCAACGTGCTGCTCGAAGCCAAAACCCTTTGCCTGGACATGATACGGCTGAACCGGCAAAGAGACCTGCTGGACAAACGCATGCAAAATGCCGACGAGCTGTTGGCCTTGTATGAAGAGCGGTTGAGAGCCGGTGATGCCACAGTCATCGAAGTGAACAAGATTAAGATGGAACGTATGAGCATACAGACAGAAGTCCTACAGAACCATACCGACCACCGCACGGCCTTGCAGTCGTTGCTGGCTCTGAACGGCAACATGCCGCTCACTTTCGAAGGACGGGAATATCCCACAATCCCGACAACCCTCGATTTCGAGGCTTTATGCGATGAAGTCCTCGGCCAAGATGCCGAACTCAAAGCCGCTGAGGCCGACACACGGGCAGCCGAACGCAACCTTACGGTCAACCGTCAAAAATGGTTACCTAAACTGGAAATCGGTTACCGCCGGAACACGGGAGAAGGCAGCAAAGAGCACGGTTTCCTCGTAGGAGGCTCCATCCCGTTGTTTTCCAACCGCAGACAGGTGAGAATGGCACAGGCACAATCTATCGGCACACGTTTGCAAGCGGACGAAATACGCCTGAAAGCAGAAGCCGCCTTGCATTCCGGTTTCAACGAACTTCAACAACTAGGACGAGCCATGTCGGTGTATGACCAGCCCCTGATGACACAGACTCTCGAACTGCTGAAAGAAAGCGTAAAAGGCGGCGAACTGTCCGTGACGGACTACTTTGTGGAAGCCGACCAGATTTACCGCAACCTGCAAGCCTACATGGAACTGGAATGCCAATATCAGAAAGTGGCAGCCACGCTGTATAAGAACAGGTTATAGATGCAAACATTCTGCCGGAAAAAGAAAAAGGAAAAAGATTCTCGTCAAATTGTGTGCGTATGTCAGTTACTTTTTCTAACTTTGCCGGAAAGGAAAACGCATTATTAAATCATCAAGAACATGGAAAAGAATTTTTTGCAGAATTTCTCTTTGGAAGGTAAAGTTGCTTTGGTTACCGGAGCATCTTACGGAATCGGTTTCGGCATCGCTACGGCTTTCGCACAATGCGGCGCTACCATCGTATTCAACGACATCAAGCAGGAATTAGTGGACAAAGGACTGGCCGCATATAAGGAAAAAGGTATAGAAGCCCACGGTTACGTGTGCGACGTGACGGACGAAACTGCCGTCAATGCCTTGGTTGCCCGTATCGAAAAAGAAGTCGGCGTGATAGACATCCTCGTCAACAATGCCGGTATCATCAAGCGTATCCCGATGACGGAAATGTCGGCCGCAGAGTTCCGCCAAGTCATCGACGTAGATTTGAACGCTCCGTTCATCGTATCGAAAGCCGTTATTCCCGGTATGATCAAGAAAGGACACGGCAAAATCATCAACATCTGTTCCATGATGTCCGAACTGGGTCGTGAAACCGTATCGGCCTACGCAGCAGCCAAAGGCGGTCTGAAGATGCTGACGCGCAATATTTGCTCGGAATACGGAGAATACAACATCCAATGTAACGGTATCGGTCCGGGTTACATCGCTACTCCTCAAACCGCTCCGTTGCGTGAACGTCAACCGGACGGCAGCCGCCATCCTTTCGACAGTTTCATCGTGGCCAAGACTCCTGCTGCCCGTTGGGGTACTCCTGAAGACCTGCAAGGTCCGGCCGTGTTCTTGGCTTCGGACGCTTCCAACTTCGTCAACGGTCTGGTATTGTATGTAGACGGTGGTATTTTAGCTTACATCGGTAAACAACCGAAATAAAAGTTATTTCCCCTTTTTTAAAATCCGGTGTCTTGAATTCACGACATCGGATTTTTATTATGATGAATTCCTCTCTTCTTATCTCATTTGCGGCAAAACCTACAAGAAATCCGATTCTTATGCCAAAATGATAATTATTGAATCAAAAACTCAATCTTCATTGTTTGTAACGAACTATCTTTATCTCGACTAATTCTAATGTTATATACAAAATGTTATCATGAGAAACTTTACATTGAAGCCTTTGCTATTCTGCACCGCGCTGGCAGGAATGGCATTACAAGGCACGATTAAAGCGCAAGACATTACATTTCGTGCAGCAGAAAACGAAGAAGCCGAGGCCATCGGAGTCAATACGAGCGATGGAGTACCAGTCGTAGCCGACTTCGACAACAATGGTTTTATGGATCTTTGGGCACCGGGACAAACCTATGAATGGCGCCCAACCTCGGAAGTAAACGAAGACGGTAGCGTAAAATGGGATTGGACATGGTATGACGATACCAAGCTCTCGTTCAACAACGGTGACGGCACATGGAACGTCAAAAACCGCGACAGTGGCACAGGCCTGCCCTTTGCCTACGGTGGCATCAGCAACAAGGCTTTCGACTTCAACCAGGATGGCTTGGTGGATTTCATCTATCCGAGTGTCAATGTGGGTTGGACATTCGAAGCCAAAAAAGCTCTGCTTTTGGCCATCAACAACGGTGACGGTACTTTCACCATGAAAGAAGATGCCGCGCTCTCAGAAATCAATCCCTCCCTCCAAAACAACAAATGGAACCAACAAATACAGAATACCACAATCTCTATCGCCGACTATAACAAAGACGGCTACCCGGACTTGCTGATACAGTTTGAGAATGAAAACCCGTGGGAACGTGCCGTATGGCTATTCAAGAACGTGGAGGGCGACCATTTTGAACGGGTTACCGACCCATTCATTCCTGAATTTGGCAAACCCTTTGTTCCCCAATGCGCCGGCAGCATATCCTTCGGCGATTTCAACAACGACGGATGGCCGGACATTGTATCCACCGGATGGGGAGACGGTAATGAAGAATTAGGTATCAATGGGGGAGGACAAGTACATTTTTACCGTAATATGAAAGATGGTACATTCCAGCTCGCCGACACCGATTTCGGAGAAATCAACGCCATTTCCGAGAAACTAAACTTCCCTTATGGTGAGGAACATTTCATCACCGTCGTAGACTATGACCAAGACGGCAAACAGGACATCCTTGTTTTCGGACAGACAGGTTTCCAAGGAGAAGCCATATACGCTCAAAATGGCAAAGTAGCCCTGATGCTACGTAATGTCTCAACTGATGAGAAGTTTGCTTTTGAAGAAGTTGAAACCCAACTTTATCCTTTGTCGGGCGCAAATGTCCGTTTGGCTTCATTGGCTGATTTCAACGGAGACGGTTGGATAGATTTCGTAGCCAGAGGATGGAACGGAGATTGGCATACGGCTATCTCAAGCAGTACTGGCTCATACGACGGTTACTACATCACGGAGGATGTTCCCGACGCGGAAGACAACACCGATCCTATCCGTATTAAAGAAGCCTACATGGCACACGGCGACCTGAACAACGATGGTCTGCTCGATTTGTTTACGCAAGAAAATTGTGACCGTTTGTCTTGGACTATTAATACCACCGAACCTGATTACGGTATACAAATCCCCGGAGCACCCGAGGATGTGAAAGCCGAATACAATCCGGATACGAAACAACTCACCGTAACTTGGGGTGAAAGTTACACTCCCGACACAGAGAGCAAAGCTTTCTACAATCTATATTTAAAAAATAAAGCTACGGGCAAAACCTTTATGATAGCCCCAGCCAACCCTGAAAACGGCAAACAACTTACATACACCGCATTTTCCGGTTATGTGAACCCTACTTCCTATACCTTTGAGGGAGTGGAAGAAGGCAACTACACCGTCGGAGTACAGGCCGTGACTTATTCTTGGCAAGCTTCCGAGTTCTCCACCACAGATGTCAACCTGAACGAAAACCCGACTTCCGCTTTCACCGTAGTGTCTACCGACCCGTCTGGGCGGAAAGAAATCGAATCGCTCTCCCACATCACGTTGAACTTCAATGAGGAAGCATACCCCAATGCCATGGAAGACGCACCGGCCATTACCCTGACCAACGGCGCATCGGAAGCTTTGGACATCACCCTGAAGAAAGTAAGCGGACAGGCCAAGCAGATACAAATCATACTGCCGCCCACGATTGAAGCCGGTACATACACGCTCACCGTACCCGAGAAAGCCGTCTGCCGCACCAACGGAGACTGGAACACGACCTTTACAAAGACGTTTACCACCACCGGAATAACGGCATATATACCTACTGGCATCGAAGGAGACGAAGGCAACTATGGCTCTTTGAAAGACTTTACCCTCACTTTCCCGGAACAGACAAACGCACAGGTAAATCCCGAAGCAACCACATTGGCTTATATGGTGAACAACGATAACGATTACCAAGTTCCGGCCACGCTCTCACAGGGCAACAGACCCAACCAGATCAAACTCACGTTGGACGAAGAACTGAAAACAGAAGGTTCTTATACCCTCATTATCCCGGAAGGCATGATTCAACGCGTCATCTTCACGGAAACAACGGAAGAAAACGCAGAAAACACCACGGTATTGCTCACCTCGCCCGAAATCAAGTACGACTATACCATCGGACTCGACTTCGCCCCCACTGGCATCACGCCTGCCGCAGGAAAAGTATTCTCTCTGAAAGACTTCACCATAAAGTTTGCCGAGGGGACAGTACCGCAGCTCAACGAAGAATCCGCAAGCCAAGCCTACTTGCTCAACAGCAAAAACGGCAACCAAGTAGCCGCCACGCTGGCTATCGGTACGAACACGACCGAAATCATTGCGACATTGGCCGAAGAGGTCAGCGCAGAAGGCAACTATACTCTGGTCATCCCGGCCCGCATGATACAGCAGACGAGCATGGATGAAGGCGACGGCACAGCCGAGCCTACGGTAAAAACAGAGTATGCCCCCAACTTAAAGTATGACTACACGATTGGGCATGACTACGAACCCGCATCCATCACGCCTGCTGAAGGCACGGTGAGCTCACTGCATGAATTCGTCCTCCAATTTGTGGCAGACACCACCTATGCTACAATCAATACTGAGAATGAAGACAAGGCCTACCTTGCCGACAACAACGGGGAAAGCGTAGAGGAAGCCACATTGGCCGCCGGTGACAATCCCAACGAAATAAAAGTCACTTTGGCAAATGAAGTAAACACGAAAGGTACTTACACGTTGGTTATCCCGGCCAAGATGATCCAACAATCAGCCGGAGAAGAAAATCCGACTATCGTAGACTATGCTCCGCAACTGGAATTCATTTTCACCGTTACGGACGGACAAAGCATAGAAAGTACCCTGAATGGAGCAAGCACGGCAGAAGTCTATACCATCAGCGGAATACTGATAAAGAAAAATGCCACACGTGAAGACCTGAAAGGCTTGAAGAAAGGCATTTATATCATCAACGGAAAGAACATGCTTGTGAAATAAGAGCTACAATCCGGTTTAAATAAACCGACAGAAACGACAAAGGGCTGCCCCGCCACCTGCACGGGACAGCCCTTTTTCCATCCTTTTGGAGAACATAGTATCCTCAAAAATATTTTCCTATCCTACAATGAAACCTCACCGGTCCGCCAACGATGCCAACAGTTCACGGAATGTTTTCTTCAGTATCGGGTGCACCACATCCGGCGCCACTTCGGCCAAAGGCTCCATGACAAAACACCGCTCATGCATCAACGGATGGGGTAAGGACAAATGCACTTTCCTGCCTTCCGTTCCGGGAACATCGAAATCCTCCTCTACTACCGCATCGCCATAAAGCAACAAGTCAATATCAATCGGTCGGTCGGCATACGTCCCGCCCACACTCTTGCTACGCCGCCCCAATTCACGTTCGGCCGCCTGCGTAATACGGAGAATCTCTTCCGGCGTCTTCTCTGTACACAATACTGCCACGGCATTCAGAAAAGGGTGGTCAGAGCAGAACCCCCAAGGTTCCGTTTCATAAAAAGCGGACAGGCTTTTCAATCCGCCTATCCGCTCAACCAATATCTTTACAGCCCGGTGCAACAACCGTTCACGATCGCCCAGATTGCTGCCCAAACCTAAATATAAGTCTGTCATCAATCGTTCAATATAAGCATGGCATCACCGTACGTCCCGAAACGATAACCTTCTTTCAACGCTTCTTTATACCCTTGCATCACCAGGTCGTAACCGCCGTAGGCTGCTGTCAGCATGAGCAGCGTGCTGTAAGGCATATAGAAATTAGCCACCATGCAGTCTGCCACATTGAACTCATACGGAGGGAAAATAAACTTGTTGGTCCAGCCCGTAAACTCCTTTAAATGTCCGTCCGTACCTACCGCCGTTTCTATCACGCGCTGCACTGTGGTACCCACAGCACATACGCGATGCCCGCCGTCCTTTGCCGCATTGACGATGCGACAGGCATCCGCCTCCACAAACATCTCCTCGCTGTCCATCTTGTGCTTGGTCAGATCTTCCACGTCGATATCACGGAAATTACCCAACCCGCAGTGCATCGTAACGTAAGCAAAATCCACGCCCTTGATTTCAAGCCGCTTCATCAGCTCCCGCGAGAAATGAAGTCCGGACGAAGGGGCTGTCACTGCTCCCTCGTTACGGGCAAAAATACATTGAAAACGTTCCATATCCTCGGGTTCGGCCGGACGCTTCACAATATGTTTGGGCAGCGGAGCCTCGCCGAGCGCATATAAGGCTGCCTTGAACTCATCGTGCGGTCCGTCGTACAGAAAACGAAGCGTACGCCCGCGCGAAGTCGTATTGTCGATGACTTCTGCCACCATGGAATCATCTTCACCGAAGTACAACTTGTTGCCGATACGAATCTTACGAGCCGGGTCGACCAACACATCCCAAAGACGCAAATCCTCGTTCAGTTCTCTCAACAAGAACACTTCGATACGGGCACCCGTCTTTTCCTTGTTGCCGTACAGACGGGCCGGGAACACCTTGGTATCGTTGAAGATAAATACATCCTTATCGTCGAAATAGTCGAGAATGTCTTTAAAATACTGGCGATGCTCGATATCTCCACTCTTCTTATGCAACACCATCAAACGGGATTCGTCACGATGGTGCGCGGGATACTGAGCAATCTGTTCTTCAGGTAACTTGAATTTGAATTGTGACAGCTTCATATAGAATAGTTCTCTTATATTGATTAATTATCTTCTGTTATCTCTATCGTCTGGCGATTCAACCATTCGGCAAAATCATCCAGTTTCAGGCAGTCTTCCACTCTGACCGTTCCGATTCGCGTACGGCGTAAGGCCGTCAGGTGGGCGCCGCTCTGCAAGGCCACCCCGATGTCGCGGGCCAACGCCCGAATGTAAGTACCTTTGCTGCACACCACCCGGATGACGATTTCCGGCAGTTCGCATCGCAACAGTTCCATTTCGTCGATGACCAACGTCTTGGCTTTCAGTTCTACCTCTTCCCCTTTACGGGCCAAATCGTACGCACGGCTTCCGTTCACTTTGCAAGCCGAGAAGACGGGCGGCACCTGTTCTATCGTACCTACGAAACGATTCAGCGTTTCCTCCACCATTTCACGGGTGATATGTTCCGTGGGATACTCCGCGTCCACAGGCTTCTCTAAGTCGAACGAAGGCGTGGTAGCCCCCAGACGGAGCGTCGCCACATACTCTTTCGTATGAGCCTGAAGTTCCTCTATCCGTTTCGTTGCCTTACCGGTACAGACAAGCAGGACTCCGGTAGCCAAAGGATCGAGCGTACCGGCGTGCCCCACTTTCAATTTCTTCACTCCTAACCTTTTGCACAACAGGTAACGTACCTTGGCCACCAACCCGAACGACGTCCACTCGTAGGGCTTGTCAAAAGCCAATATTTCTCCTTTCTTGAAATCCACTCAGGCGAATTTTAACGGTTAAAGGCAATGATGTACGATGAGCGCGACACCCACTACGGCACAGTAAACGGCAAAATATACCAACTTGCCTTTCTTGACTATGTTGATCATCCATTTGCAAGCCAGGCATCCCGACACAAAGGCCGCCACGAATCCCACGGCAAGCGGCCACATCCCGATACCCGCAGAAGCAGCCTCGACCCCATGGGTCACTCCCTTTGCCACATCGAGTATGGCTTCTCCTAAAATAGGAGGCATTACCATCAGGAAAGAAAACTGGGCCAACTTGGCTTTGTTGTTTCCCAACAGCAAGCCCGTAGCGATGGTCGTACCGGAACGGGACAAGCCGGGCAACACGGCACAAGCCTGGGAAAGCCCGATGATGAAGGCGTCACGAAGAGATATATTTTCTTTCTGACGGGGGCGGGCATAGTATGAAAACGTCAGCAGCAAAGCCGTCAGCAGCAAACAAATCCCTACTATCAGCAGACCGCTGCCGAATATCATTTCCACATAGTCCTTAAAGAAAACCCCGACAATGCCTACGGGTATCATAGAGACTAAAATATTCAAGGCATAACGTTGGGATTCGTTCATCCCCGGCCCTTTGAAGTCAAACAATCCCTTGAATATCCACACGATATCTTTCCAAAGAATCACCAACGTGCTGAACACCGTAGCCACATGGACGGCCACAGTAAACGTCAGATTGGCTTCTCCTTCTATTCCGAAAAAATGGGAAGCGATGGCCAGATGCCCGCTACTGCTCACCGGCAAATACTCCGTCAGGCCCTGCAAGAGACCCATCAACAACGCGTCTATTACATCCATGCTTAATCCTTATTGATCGTGGCGTCCGCACCGGACATTTCGTCTTTCTTTTCTCCGACACCCTCATTCTCTTCCTCCAACGGCGTGTATGCAGGCTTTCGCAAAATGGCATAAATGATGAACAAAAAGCCAAACAGACAGACTATTGGAGCCACTTTAATGCGACGTACGCTGAATACGTCCGGATTGAATACCGTTTCCGAACTCCCGGAACCGGACATAAGGATGAACCCGATGATTACAATCGCCATCCCGACGGCCAACAAAATAAAATTCACCTTGTCGAAAGCAAAATTTCTTTTATCCATAAACCTCTATTTATTATATGTTTCCTATTTAATATAAATCACCGACCTTCATCCGCAAGTACTTGTTGACGGAAACGTACGTACAGCCCAACGTAAGCAAGAGGCCGAACAACAGCACCGCCGCCCCGACGACGAGCAACATATCGACATGGATATATTGGGAAAGCGAAGGGTCGTACTGCAAAAGGGTATGCACGCCTCCCCACAACACGGCATCGGCCAACAGACCGGACAGGAACCCGAGATTGAAACTCCGTGCCATAAACGGCCTCCGGATAAATCCCCAACTCGCCCCTACCAATTTCATCGTACGGATAACGAAACGGCCGGAATAGATGCTCAGCCGCACGGTATTGTTGATGAGTGCAAAAGAGACCAAGGCCAAAAGCACGGCTAAGCCCAAAAGCACATAGCTGATACGTCGCAAATTGTCATTCACCGTGTCTACCAGCTCTTTCTGGTACATCACATCCTCCACCAAAGGATTCTTTTTCAGCTTTGCGGTGATCCACGCCAAACTGTCGGAATTGGCATAAAGGGCGTTCATACGCAATTCAAACGAGGCCGTGAACGGATTGGCTCCGAGAAACTCGGACGGATCGCTGCCCATGGCCTTTACCTGTTCTTTCAACGCCTGCTCTTTGGACACATAATCCAAAGCATACACATAACGTTCTCCCTTCAATGCCGTCCGGAATTCATGGATGTCCGAACGGCTTGCCTCACCGTCGAGCAATACGGTTACCGTCAGATTTTCTTTCACGGAATCAGACAAACGCTGGGCAAACAGTATAAAAAAGGATACGATCCCCAACAGTATCAACACCAACGTGGTACTGACACCGGTCGTAAACCACTGCATACCCAAAGAACCTTTTGCTTTTTTCTTTCCCATGACTTCTATCTGACCGTATTAGCGTAGGATACAAAAATACAACGAAACACGGGGATTGATTCTTTCTTTAACAGCATTTAACTTGATTGTCAGTCTTCTACCACCTCTCCCTTCAACGTAGCCGAAGAACTTCCGTTAACTCTCACCTTTACAAAATCACCGACATGATGCTTTCCCCGGTCGAACACGACCACCTTATTCTGCTCTGTACGTCCGAACAACTGCTCTTTGGAACGTTTGCTCACACCCTCCACCAGCACTTCATAAACCCGGCCTTCACAGCGGCGGTTGCTCTCTGCCGAGAGTTCATTCTGCAAAGCGATCAATTCGTTCAAACGCCGCACCTTCACGTCCTCCGGCACGTCGTCGGGCAAATGCTTGGAGGCATACGTTCCCGGCCGCTCCGAATACTTGAACATAAAAGCGCTGTCGTAGGCACATTCCCGCATCAACGACAAAGACATTTGATGATCCTCTTCGGCCTCGGAACAGTAACCCGAAAAAATGTCTGTGGACAAACCGCAATCCGGCACAATCCGGCGAATGGCCGCCACGCGGTCCAAATACCATTCACGGGTGTACTTGCGGTTCATCAATTTCAGGATACGGTTGCTTCCGCTCTGCACCGGCAAATGGATATGCCGGCACACATTGGGTTCTTCCGCAATGACACGCAACGTGTCGTCGCTCATATCCTTCGGATGGGAAGTGGTGAAACGCACGCGCATCCCGTCGGCCTCGTGTGCCACCAACCGCAAAAGTTCCGGAAAAGAAACAGTCTTTCCGTCGGCTCCCTCATGGAGGTAAGAATTCACATTCTGCCCCAAAAGCGTGACTTCCTTATACCCGCGCTTTTTCAAATCCCGCACCTCATTCAGGATGCTTTCCACATCCCGGCTGCGTTCCCGTCCACGGGTGTACGGGACAATACAATACGTACAAAAATTGTTACATCCCCGCATGATAGATACGAAGCCCGAAATCGCCGTCTCGTCTATGCGGGAAGGGCAAATATCCTTATACGTCTCGGTGGTAGAAAGTTCGATATTGATGGCTTTTTTGCCTTGTGATGCCTGTTCGATCAAGAGAGGCAGATCCATATAAGCATCGGGACCAACGACAATATTGACATTTTTCTCTTCCTCGAAGAGTCTCTCTCCCAGGCGTTCGGCCATACAACCCATCACACCTACCAAGAGGTGAGGGTTGCGCTTACGAATTTCCGAAAATCCCTGTACCCGGCCTCTTACTCTTTGTTCGGCATTTTCCCGTACAGAACAAGTATTTACCAGAATGACATCCGCTTCGTTCTTATCGGTTGTATGTTCAAAGCCGGCGGC
>OKSD01000936.1_pt1 | contig 30816 bp, 42 predicted proteins | sample 1601221 | NCBI WGS metagenome assembly OKSD01 (sample SAMEA3541550, study PRJEB24748) | human gut metagenome | biome: human gut; feature: human-associated habitat; material: faeces | place: China | collected 2012
CGCTTCTGAAAATAGCCTGCGTGTTCGCCCTCTGCCACATCAATGCGCAGCTTGATGAACTGCTTGCCGCCGCTGGTCTTGTCCACACCCACCGCCAGAATGCGGCACACGTAGCCGCCTGCCGGCAGGGGTGCGAAAGAGCTGCTGCCGAACGCTTTTTCATGCACATTGTTTGCGCCCTGAATTCCTTGTAACATTGCCATAATAAAAACCTCCTAAAATTATTTATCAAATCCGTAGTAATCACGGATAGAATCATCAACGCTTTTTAAGTCGTTGTCGATTTCCAACGGAAACATCTCCATCGGAGATTTTGCCGTACTACCGCCGTTGCCTTGTGTTTGGAAATAATGCCGCCCACTTGCGTCGGACTGGCAGAGCAGAACGATGGAGAAAAGCCCCTCGACTGTCAACTTTTCATCCAGCATTTTCCCAATTGTTTTTGCTTTAAGTCTGCGGTTTCCAACTGCATCATAGGAAACTTCGACATGATGCAGAAAATAAACAATGCAGTCATCCGGAGTGTTTTGCTGGATAAACCGGATAAGGTTGTAAAATCGCAGAGCCATCTCCGTAAATTTGTCATATCCTTTTTCGGTTGCCTTGTCAAAAAAATCAAAGGCAATCAAATATTGACTATCGTCAATAGCGTACCGTTTCAGGTTATGTACTGCAAGCGTTTTTACAATTGTTTGATACCCGGCGCTGTTTGCGACCGGCAAATTTTTGCGGAATGGAAGCGGCTTGCTTGCCACATTAAAAATCCCGATCTCTCCTGGATTAAAATTCCGCAAGCTGGTACTTTTTCCGCTTCCGGATTCTCCCATAATGAGCACAGGAATTCCCATAACAGCGCCCCCTTATGATATGATGATGGACTTGGAAGGCTCCAACGATGCATACTGAAACACCTCTCCGGCTTTCAGATAGCCTTTCAGCTGGTTCTTCCGGATTTCCGGGAGCTGATACTTCAAGGCATCCGCATGCCCGGTGCGTTCCAGCTCCTGAATCAGGGACAGCTCATCTGTCACCTTAACAGACGGCGCATTACTGCGCAGGGTGATGCGTGCCTGCACACCGTCCACCTTTTTCAGTTGCATGGTTTCCATACACTGCATCAGGTACTGCTTCATCCAGGCAATTCGGTTCTTCCGGCTTTTGGCACGCTGCTGCAAGCGCTTTGCTTCTGCATCAATGGCATCCGCTTCCGCTTTCAGCGATTTGATATACTGTGCCAGGTTTTCTGCTTTGAGCGTAAACTCCTGTTCCATGCCATCCAGCGTGTCAAACCATGCCTGCCGCAGTTCTGCCTTTACAAACTCCGGGTTGATCGGATTCCCTTCTGCATCAACCGGTTCTCCGTCCGCATTGGTGGGGAACTCCATTTCCTCAATTTCGTCAAACCGATCCAGCAGCTCTGCAAAATCGGCAGATAGCTCAAACAATCTTCCCATTTATTCTTCCTCCTGTTCCATATGTAGTTTCCGCAGCAGCCGGCGTTTTTCCATTGCCGTGCAATGCCGGTCCGTGCAGATCAGCTGGCGGATGCGATCGGGTTTCTCACCGGCACGCAGGCGCTCGGTGACCTGTTGCTCCAACTGCTGCATGCAGGTTGGTTCCCGTTTTGGCAGTAGCATGCCAGTACAATCGGCGCAGTGCAGGTGTCCATCCAGTCCGGGGAATAACTGCACACCGCTAATGCAGCAATGGATACATCTAGTTTCCGATTTCATTTGACAAATTCCTTTCTATGTGATACAATGTAGTTGGTTATATATTCCTTTGTTTTTCTGCTGCCAGTTGCTGCTGGCAGCGTTTTTTTATTACTATGGTGATTTCCAGGGCGGTTTCGGTTCGCTTGCGGAACACGAATTCTTCGATAGGCAGTACCAGCTTCAGCTTCTCACCGACAGCCAGCAGCTCAGCGTTTGTGAATGGTTTCACGTCTCTTGGCTCCTTTCTTGTATTGGTCTGACAGATACATCAGATCTAATATTCCTAAAACCACGGCAATACCGATGGCTAATAGGTCCTGCAATGGGGTTGTGGGTAGCATGTTAGTCCTCCTTGTCTACATCAATCCCGGTGATTTCTTTAAAAATCGCCTTGTCAAAATTCGGGATTGACATGATAATATTTTTCTGACGCTGATCCAGCGAACGCCACCAGATAGCGGCTGATTCTGAATTGTTTAATTTTTTCAGATAGCCGCCCGTGGTTTCAGATTCCGGGTGTGCTGTTTTTTCATCATCGGTCATATTCCGCAGGCGAACCCATTCAAAAATATCCCCCTGAATCTGTTTCATCAGGTAACGGGCTTTACTACCCAGCCAGTTTCGATATGTCCAACTAGACGGTTTGTTGAATAAATAAATTTTTGGTTCAACGGTATTAAAACAGCCATTTGAAAAATCCGTTTTATTCCAATCACCACTGTTCCGATTGCCGCTGTTGTGATCGCCGCTGTTCCAATAGCCGCTGTTCCGATTGCCACTGTTGTAATCGCCGCTGTTGTGATCGCCACTGTTCCGATTGCCGCTGTTGCAATCGCCGCTGTTCCAATTGCCGCTGTTCCGATTGCCGCTGTTCCAATAGCCGCTGTTGCAATCATCACTGTTCCGATTGCCGCTGTTGTGATCGCCACTGTTGTAATCGCCGCTGTTCCAATAGCCGCTGTTGCAATCACCACTGTTCCGATTGCCGCTGTTGCCGTACCCTGTGCACCATTTTCCAGTATTTACAATTTCTAACAGTTCCGCCCATGGAATTTCACGGATGATTTCCAATTTATCCGTAGCGCATTTGTCGCCATCTTCCACGACATTGCCACGTGCAACGACCTCTGCAACATGATTATTGGGGTCGAATTGGTAATAATTGAAACAATCTGATGCCTTTTTGCAAAAATGCATTCCACTGTTGCATACAGACAGGGTAACATCTTCCTCAAAATTCCCGGGGCAACTGTATTGCTTGCCCCGGCATGTCCAATCCGGGTTGAATACCTTGTAGCCTTTTACTTTGCTTTCCATGATTTAGTCCTCCTCTTCATCTTCATACGATTCCTCGCCGAGCGAAAGAATGTCTATCGCCATTGCGCCGAGAGCTTCGCCTACAGTGGCATTACTATGCCGCGCGATTGCTTCGGCAATGTTTTGCGCAGCTGTAACATAACCTTCTGCGAGGTCTCTGGCAGATACCCTTTCTGCATGTAGTTCTACGTCCACACCGTTTCTGTCTATCTCAATACGGATTTCAATATATCTCTTTTGGTTTTCCATCGTCAAATATCCCCCTCTTTTCTGTTCTTCGATTTTTCCGGGTCGAACCCGTCCGGATAACGTTCACGTAGTTTCTGTATGTTCATGCTGGCGATTTCTGACAGTGTTGCACCGACTGATGCACACGCTTCAGCGATCATCCACAGGCAGTCGCCCAGCTCTTTCTTGAAATGTTCCTTGTCGAAATCGTGTCCCTGGAATACCTTTTGCAGGATTCCGGCGACTTCGCCTGATTCACTGCACAGTCCGAAAACAGCGTGCCGCATCATTTTATCCTGCTCTCCATGTTGAAAACTGCATGTCCGCATAGCTTCTATCTGGTAGGCATCTAGGTGTGTGATTTCCGGTTTTGGATCACATTTCCATTCTTGATTCCAGCATTTTTCACAGGTAGCGTCACTGTGCAAATAGCAGTCCGGGTGATCTACAGCATTTAAATAGTCATAATAGGATGGGCACCACGGGCATACGTACCAGCCCGTCCGTTGTGCACAGACCTGCCATTCTTTCTGGCAGAACTGGCAACATGTGTATTTGTATCCGTTCCGGATTTGGTATCCGGTGTAAAATTCACTTTTCACGGCTGGACTGTCCAGTCATGCGCCAACTGTTCCAATGTCACGTTGAAAAATTGGCAGATATGGTTCAGATCGAATCCGGTGAATAGTCCAGGATCCGCAAAACGGCGGTTCAGGGTTTCTCGCTTTGCGATGCCCAGTATTTGGCACATCTCGTCCGGGCTGACTCCGCGGCGCTGCATCAGACCGGCGATGTTGCCGGCGATAATGCCCATTTGTGTTTCCTGCGGCTTATTTGGTTTGCGCGGCATTGCGGTCACCTCCTTTTTAATGCTTCAGATATTGAGACCCGATTTGAAACCAAACCGACCCAATTACACGTAAACACAAAGCGACAGTTTTAGATCCTTGGCTTATTTCGGTGCGTATCCAAGCTGTAATAAATATTAGGAACGCCCCACCTAGTACGAGAATTATAGCTAGTAATCGCGTTTTCGTCACCTCTTTCGTCTTATGTTCTCATCTCAGCCTTTTCGAATCTCAAACAAATCGTTTGGCTTTGCCCCAAGAGCGACACAAATTGGATTGATAAAGTCTATGTTTATTCGCTTACGATTGCAGAGCATATTGCTGAACTCCTGCTCACTGAATCCAGAGCGTTCTGCAACGTACTTCTGTTTCAGACCTTTTTCTTCCATGATGCGTCTGATGTTATACACTACAATGTCCATGGTGTTCACCTCGCTTCTATGATATATAACGATTGATTTTTACCAACTTGTATCCGATTTTATTTGGAGTGTTTCGTTTTTCCCTATAGCCGGATACTGTTTCAATCAATTTTCTTGATTGCAATTTTATTATATAACAAGATTCTTGATCTGTCAAGACTTTTCAATCAACTTTTTTGATACAAAAATACACAAATTATCAAGTTACTTTTTGTACACAAAGTACAATATCAAGTTACTTGTATATTTATATTGACTTTCTGCGTTTTTCGTGGTATAATGTATATATTAAACTTGATAGGCGGTGACCAAATGAGTATCGGAGAAAGAATCAAGAAAAGACGTGAAGAACTAGGTATGTCCCAGCTGGAGCTTGCCAAAAGAATCGGCGTAACGCAGGGATCAATCGGAAATTATGAAACCGGTGTCAGCAATCCCAAAATGGAGTTAATGCCTAAGATTTTCGATGCACTGAAAACAGATGCAAACTATATTTTTCACGAAGCTGTTGAAATGCAGCAAATTGATTTTACATATCCAGAAATCGTAATGGTAAAAAAATACCGTGGTCTTGATAGCCACGGAAAAAAGATTGTAGATTATGTGTTGAATGAAGAATCGGAACGCTGCACGATTCCTGAACCCATTAGCCCCTCACAGCACACATGGACGATCTGTTACAGCGAATACAAGGCATCTGCCGGAACAGGCGTGATGCTGGATTCCTATGAACGTATGGAACGGCTAGACGTACTGGACACTCCAGCTGCACGCCGTGCAGACTACGGATTGATGATCTCCGGTAACAGCATGGAGCCGGCATACCAAGACGGAGATATTGTACTGGTGGAACAAGCAGATTCTGTAGAAGTCGGGGAGATCGGCATTTTCGTAGTAGACGGCGACGGGTATATCAAAAAATTTGGTGGCGACTGTCTGATTTCCCTGAATGAGGACTACGCTCCGATTCCATTGCACGAGTATAACCATGTAAAATGCTGCGGTAAGGTGATCGGTGTAGCACAGATGGCAGAGTGAGGTGAAAAATCGTGGGGATTTTCGAAAAAAAGAAAGCGGTGATGCGACAGCTGCAAAATGCAGTTGCTTTACAAAACGCACAAATTGCACAGCTGCAAGAAAATAACGAGCATCTTAAACAAGAACTTGAAAGCCTTCGTTCTTCCATTCCAAAAGAGCAGAAGGATTTCGAAATACTCGCTGAAAAGAGTAAAGCTTTAAAAGAGCAGATTGCTGATTCAGAAAAGAAACTGAATCAAACCAACGAACAAATCGCTCAAAAAGCGGATAAGTTAGATTCTACAGCATCAGAACTGCATACCCTATACAAAAGTCTGGAAGAAAAAGCAGGACAGCTGCAGGCGTGTGTAGCGAAAATTCAAAAAGCTGAAGTGCTGTATTCGGCGTATAAATCGGCAAACCGTGCGTATATCAGGAGCAATGATACCGTACTGGAAGAAGTATATACTCCTGCCGATTTGATGCCGATCGTAGAAATCGAATTGAACTGCATGGGCGTAAAAGACCTGCGGAAGCTTTACAATCACTATCAGAGCAGCATTCGGAAAGCCTTCCAACGCTATGAAGGCAGATACACTACAAAATCGAACATTGCGATATATCGGCTTATGGTGATTGCGATGGAAGCCGAACTGCAAAACATTCTTCATGCGATTTCTTACGGAAAATTGGAAAGCTCCATTGAACGTGTAAAATCTATTATCAACCGCTATTATGAAATAGCAGTCGAAGGAAATCAGAGTATTGCACCGACAATGAAAAAATTCATTGCCGAAATCGAAGATCTGTTTATCGGGGCGGTAAAAGTGGAATACGAGTACTACGTCAAAAAAGAACAGATCAAGGAAGAACAACGGGCTTTGCGGGAACAGATGAAGCAAGAAGAAGAAGAACGAAAAGCACTGGAAGCGGAAAAGAAAAAAGTAGAAAAAGAAGAATCCAAATATGCAAATGAAATACAGCAGCTTAAAGAACGTGTACAAGATACAGCAGACGATTCTCAAACTAAAATCTTGCTGGAAAGAATCCAACAGCTACAAGAGCAGCTGTCAGAAGTGCAAAAGAAAAAAGAAGATATTGTCAATCTGCAAAACGGAAAAGCCGGTTATGTATATGTTATCAGTAATCTTGGCGCATTCGGCAATGATGTCTTTAAAGTCGGTATGACCAGGCGATTAGAGCCGATGGACAGAATTAAGGAACTCAGCAATGCAAGCGTCCCGTTTTCCTTCGATGTCCACAGTTTCATCTTCTCGGATGATGCCGTTGGACTGGAAAAAATGCTCCATCAGGAACTGAATGACAAGCGCGTCAACAAGATCAATCTGCGAAAAGAATTTTTCCGTACATCTATTGACGAATTGGAACAGCTTGTACTAAAGCATTATCCATCAGCGGAATTCAAGAGAACAATGCTGGCAGAACAGTATTATCAAAGTCAGTCTATGGATGAGCCTTTGGGACAAGCAGATTTTGAAGAAGTATAAATAAAAAACCGCCCCACGGCGGCAACCGTGAAGCGGCAAGAGGAAAACTATTGCTATAATAGCCCTCCAGACAAGGTCTATTATAGCATATTTCCCCACAAATTGCAAGGAGGAAATTGCGAAAATGGCAACAGCAAAAAAGCTGCCCTCCGGAAATTGGAGGGTAAATTTGTATGTCGGCACCAATGATGCCGGAAATCGGCAGTATAAATCATTTACCGCCGCAACGAAAAAAGAGGCCGAATTCCAAGCGGCTACGTATAACCTAAAGCGCAAAGAAAAGCCAAAGGATATTACAGTGGGGGATGCCATTGACGGCTATATAGCAGCAAAAGAAAACGTTTTATCACCGTCTACTATCATCGGATACAAAAACATCCGGAAAACAAAATTTCAGGAATTGATGGACGTGCCGCTGGATAAAATTACAAATATCATGATACAGGGGGCAGTGAATCGTGCTGCGCTATCACTATCGCCCAAATCTATCCGCAATGCACACGGGCTGTTGACTGCTGCGCTGTCCATGTATTTGCCTGATTTTTGTGTGCGTACCACACTGCCGGCGAAACAGCACAAAATCAAATTGCTGCCAACGGCGGCGGAAATTTTAGATGCAGTGCAGGGGACAGATGTAAATTTGCCCGTGACACTGGCGCTGTGGCTAGGGCTGCGAATGTCGGAGGTTCGCGGTATCCGGTATGGGGATATTACGGATGGCGTGCTGACTATTCAGAATGTGCGTATTGCGATGGGTGACGGTGGCAATATTGTAAAATCGCAAACCAAAACATACAACAGCACACGGCAGCTGGTATTGCCGGAACATATTATAAAAATGATTGGTAGCGGAAACCCAGACGACTACATCATCACAATGGCAGCGCAGACGATCTATCAGCATTTTGTGAAAATCATATCAGCGGCAACCGGCAAACGCATGACATTCCATGATTTGCGGCACGTGAATGCATCGGTTATGTTGGCACTGGGCGTGCCGGATAAATACGCCATGGAACGTGGCGGTTGGTCTACAAACAGCACCCTGAAATCCGTTTATCAGCACACATTTGCGCCGGAACGGCAGCAAATGGATGCCCGTATAGATAGCTATTTTAATAGCCTAATTAAATAGGTATGCAACACAAAATGCAACATAAATAATTAAAAATAACGCAATTGCTAGGGAAATAACAAATATATTTAGGGTTCGAATCCCTCTCTTTCCGCCATATTAGCACCCCAATTTTGATACAATCGAAGTTGGGGTGCATTATTCTGCCTAAATGTAGATAATACGCAGTTTTTGAAGGCAATAAGAAACGGTAGGTTTTGAGATACAAACGATACATAAGGATTCGAGTCCTCAAAATCGGGCAAAAATGAGTAGACTGACCTCAAAAGTCAACGATTACCCAAGCTATCGTTGATTTTTGCGAAAAATCGAAAATCATTTAGGGTGCATTTTGAGCTGTTTTTGGGGTTATCGTTGACTTTTGTAACGAAACTCGGAAATGGCTGTAAATAGGCAAAAAAAGAGGGGGCTGCGGATGAGCCAGTGTGAGAAGCATCACATTGGTATCCACAGCCCCTAAAAATATATATTTACACTTCAATTTCCATGCCATTCCGAAGCGTGAAGGTCAGCTTTCCGTCCGTTCCAACAGTAGCTTTCTCAACCAACAGCAACCAGAGCTTTCCGTCAAAGGTGTCAGTCACAATACCGTCATGTTCCATTGTCCGAATCAGTCCTTCGAGCAGTTCCTTGCGGGATAATCTTTCAGCCCGCTTATTCAGGAGTTCGTGCAGAACCTTTTCCATATCAGCTTTCTTTGCATTGTACTCTGCCATCTTAACCTTGTAAAAATCCTCGTCCTGTGCTTCCATAGCATTTTCCTTGATGAACTCCTGCATCGAAACTGTCAGTTCGTTGATGTGTGCATACTGAGCTTCGATTTTTTTGTCCAGTGCTGCGGTGTTGGAGAGTAGAATAACAATCTCTCGGCAAGAAGTTAGAAAATCAGCTCGGTCAGTCGCTATCTGATTGCAGACCTCAATGAACCGCTTTTTAATGTCGTCCTCATACAAATGCGGTGTTTCACACTTCACCCCATTTGAAAACTTGTGGTTGCACTGCCAGATGGTTCTCTTGTACTTGCTTGTGCTGTGCCAAACTTTAGAGCCGAAGAACCCACCGCAGCAGGCACAGACGATTTTAGCTGAGAAAATGGAACTGCCGCTGTACTCCTTTCCGAGACCTTTTCGTCTCTCTATTTCTGCCTGCACAAGTTCAAACTCCTCCGGGTCGATGATTGCTTCATGACTGTGTTCCACGAAATACTGCGGCAGCTCACCGTGATTGGGCATTTTACGCTTTGTGATATGATTCTCACTTGCGGAGTAGCTTTCCTCCTGCGCATAAGAGCCTAAGAGCGTCAGCAGGAATTCACCGTCCGGGCTGATTGAGTGGATATTCTGCTCCTCAAAATAGACATCGACATTAAGGTTTTTCAGCTCACGGACAGTTTCAAGTAGTGTGACAGTATTGCGGGCGAAACGGGAAATCGACTTTGTTATGATAAGGTCGATGTGTCCGGCTCTGCATTCGGAGAGTAATCTTTGGAAGTTCTCACGGTTGTCCTTAGTGCCGGTCAGGGCTTCGTCTGCGTAAACTCCGCAGAACAGCCATTCGGGATTGCTTTGTATTAAAGAATTGTAGTAGCTGACCTGTGCTGACAGGGAATGTAGCATCGCGTCCTTACCGTTGGATACTTTGGCGTAAGCTGCCGTTCTCAGCAGCTTTACTTTCTGTGCATTGGGGAATTGAACCCTCTCTACGATTCGTTCTTTTTTCTCCACACAGCACACCTCCTTCGCTTACCATGTTACCGTCTATTCGGAGATTAGTCAACGATTTTACGCAGATTTCAGCGATATATGCTGCACGAAGATACGCCGTATTTCTGTGCCATCATTATATCAATTTTGGCGTACTCTGCCTTTGTTATAAGGGACTTGGCTAATAGGGAGCGAACCCATGACATGACAAACTGGTAGTGAAGTAATTTGTTATAAAGATTACTGTTTTCCATGATAGACCTCCTTCGATTTGCCGTAGCAGGTACGGGAACAGTAAATGCGGTGCTTGCTTTTGTATGATAAGAAATGCTTCTTGCAGACAGGACAGATACGCTCAATCTGTGAATCTCGTGGAATCAATGTTGAATTCTCAGCCCACCACAGTTAGCGGCACTTATCGGAACAGAACTTTTTTGTTTTCCGATGTTCGGCTTGTGTTATACTTTTATGACATTGCAGGCAGAAGTGTACATTAGATCCGGTGATTCGTCCTGACATGATATTATTTCTCTTACAGAAGGATTTGATCGTATTTATGGAGAGTCCGAGCTGTTCTGCAATAGAAGGAAATGGTACTCCTGCATCACGCATAGAAGCGATTGCTTCCTTTTGCTCATTTGTCATCGCATACCTCCTCGCTGAAAATAAAGGGTCATAGTATATGAAAAAAGAAGGGCAGAGAAAAATCCCTGCCCCTCATGTGGATCACGCTTTCACGAGCGTACCCTTGTAAGTGTCATTGCCGATTTTAATGGTTGCGGTCACGGCTGTGTCCGGCTTATCCTCAGACTTTTCTTCCGCAGGTGCAGGAGCTTTCCCGAATCCGTTCAGTCCCTTGCTTTTGATAGTGGTCGGGAAATCCTTATAGCAGATATCCAGATCCACATTGCCGCTGATACCTGCGACCTTTCCTTTCTCGCTGTACTGCCAGATACCGTATGCGCCGCTGTAATTGGTCTGATCGACCCAGTGCGCCAGCCAGATCGTATACCAGGACTTGATATCATCGGCGGTATGAGTTGTGAGCGAAGATGCGGAGCCGTATAGACCGACAAAGTAACCGGCGGACTCCACACGCTTCAGAAACGCCCTCATAATTGCGGAGACCTGTTCCTTGCCGAGGTCGAACTGCTTTTTCTCCTCAAGGTCGAAGTACACAGGCATCTCGAACTGCTTTCCCTTGATGACAGACAGGAAAACATCGGCTTCCAGTTCCGCTTCTTCCGGTGTCATTGCGTAGGAGTACCAGTATGCGCCGACCGGAATGCCGACTGCCTTTGCCCAGCATAGTTCTGTTCAAACTTCTGGTCTTTCTGGGATTCCAGCTTACCATAGCCTGCACGGATAATCGCAAAATCAATGCCGTCAGCTTTGACCTTCTGCCAGTCGATATCGCCGTTGTGGACGCTCACATCAATGCCCTTCATATCCTCACCCCCGAAGTATTTGTAGAAATCATCGGTCACAGAGCTGTTGCCGTGAACTTCATCGCCGTACCACTTACCGTTGGGACGCACATCTACATGCGTGTACTGGTAGGCAGCGGTGATATTGGCAATGCCCGTGAAGCCGATATCCTGCGCCTTACAGCAGACCACCTTAGATGAAATCGGCTGTCCGTCCTGACCATAGCAGCAGATGTCCGCTGCATTGCCGAGTGTATGCTGTCTGGTACCGCTGCCCTTAACAGCCTTATCGTGAGCAGGACAGCGGAAACCGGAAGTCACGATGATCTTGGAGCAGTTGAGGGCGGCATAAAGTTGTTCGAGCTTCTGAACGAGGTTATTATTCAACTCAAATTCATGTTCTTTTCCGCACTTACAGCGGAATTCGGTAGAGTTGAAATGGGACGTGATCTGCACGGAATCGGAATACTGATACTTCATTTTTTATCATCCTCCATCTTATCGATCATTTCCTGAATATCATCGTCAATATGGGCGGCACGCTTCTGAAGCACTTCGATAGCCTTTTTGATTGCAGGCGGATACGGGATTCCCATAAGACTGGTGTTCTCAATAATCGAAAGCAGCTCATTCACACAGAAACCGATACAGGTCGCATCACGAATATACGTGGTACCGATCATGATGTCCATGCGGACGGCCACAACGACCATGAGCAGAATGCAGAACTTCTTTGCAAGTCCGACCCAGCCTGCCTTGGAGCTGAGTCTGCCAGTCTTGCTGTGTTTGCTTCTGCCCATAGATGCGGCGATCAGTCCGGTTGTGAAGTCGATAGCCATGAATAGCACAAGCGTGATCAGAGCCGAATCCCATCCTCCGAGCAGTGCCGCAAAAAAAGCCGCCGATGACTCCGGCGGCGGTACAGATATTTTCTTTCATTCAATCATCCTTCCTCAAATCGTTACATCCACTATCTTTACGGAGCGAATCATCGGGCTTGTGTTGTCCGTCACAGCCTTCCATGCAAGGTAATACTCGCCGTCACTTATGCCGCTGCATTCGTGCAGGACGTTGATATAATTGCCCACAGTGCCGAGCCATCCGAACGGAATGGAAATGGCCGTGTTATTCTGAATAGCTTCGTAGATATGTCTTGCTGTCTCTGCTTCAGACATCTGCTGATTACTTTTGGGAACGAGCCACATCTCACCGATATCCGTTGCACCGGACTTATAACTCAGCATGATCTTACGATTGCTGCTGATGTGAACCGGCTCTACGCACATAGTGTAGATAACCGCACCCCAGTTGAAGTCCGGCTGATTGTAGTAAATGGCATAGCCATTCTCCTCACAGCAGAAATGCTCGTAGGATTCTGTGAATCCTGCAAGGGAGCGATAGCCGTCATTATAGAAGGTGTACACCTTCTCACCGTAATCATGGAGAGCATCAATGGAAGCCTTGAACAGCGTGATATCCGGCTTTGTCTGCGGGATCTGCAGCACCTTTGGCACGAGCGTATTCAGCTTTTCTGTCTCCGAAGCCTGCACGCCCATAGTTAAAAGGTTTCTTGCAAGCTGATCTCTCTGCTCATCGAGAGCTGTCAGATAGTTTCCGATACTCATTCGCTCACCTCCACGATATCAGCCAGTGCAGCTTCTACACCGAAGAGGGCTTCCTCCAGTGCGGCCAGACGGGTATTGATTTCTGTGATTGATGTCTTTGCTCCCTGCATATCATAGAGGATCTCCGTCTTGAAACGCTCAAACACGCCCTCATTGACACCGACACGCTCCGTCAGATTCATAGCTGTTGTGTATGCGTCGTTCCAGCGTGCAACGTGGGATTCTGTGATACTGTTCAGCGTTGTGAGGTTGTGGTGCCAGTGTGCCTGTCCGACTACTGTTCCGATGGATGCAATATCATCGAGCATCTCCTGTGTGATATTATCCAGCACAGCCTTGTTGGAGTGAGAGTGTGCCAACGCAGAAACCTCACTCAGTCCGGTAGAAAGTCCGTGCAGAGCGTCTGCTGTCTGGGCATGAAAAGCAGCTTCAGCACGCATATACTGCTCTGTGATGGTGTCCAACACATCCTTATTGTTGTGGGTATGCGCGGCGGAACTGATAGGAAGCAGAGCCTCACGGATATCGTGGATATCATAGTTGGTTGCATCCTCAAACTGCTGTAAGCCCTGCAAATCTGCGAGAAGTGCCGCTGTCAGTGCGTTCAGAACATCGAGATTGTTATGCGTATGCGTACTCGGCCTGAGGTTCTCAACTGCTTCATTAAGCGTCTGGATCTCATAGGTGGTGCTGTCTTCAAACTGCTGCAAACCATCAAGCTCCTGCATCAGTTCCGGTGTAAGGCGGTCGAGCGTTTCCTTATTGGAATGACTGTGCGACTCCTCCGCTACAGGAGCAATCTCACGCTCAATTATCGTTGTGACCTACTATTCTTATGTAGCCAAAACAAAAGACGCTCTCTAACCGCAGAGAAGCTGTTTGATGGACAAAACGGACATCAGGCTCGTTCTGCTGGCACAGAGAACAATGCGCGTATCAAACTGTCTCCCGGACTGGTCGGCTGGGCGGACATCATCTTCTGTATGGAGAAAACACATGTCCGGAGGCTGAAAGAGAAATATTCAGATATCATAGCCGATAAAACCTTCATCTGCCTGAATATTCCCGATGATTATTCTTACATGGACGATGACCTGTGTGAGCTGTTTGAGAGTGTTGTTCCAGAGTATCTTTGAGTTTTCAACATTCGCCAACAGTTTTTCCACAAAGTTTTAAACACGAGCATATGATCTTTCACAGAAAGGAAGTATAAATGACCACAGACAATAATGAGGTTGAGCAGATATTAGACCGTAACACATACCGTCGTATCAAGAAAATGGACAGAGCTACGCTTGAAGGGCTTATACAGGACATCTTTGAGCGTGGTCGGAAGAAAGGGCTTGCTGAGGCGGGTGTGATGGTTGATGAGAGCATGGCTGATGACAGAGGTGGAACTTTAGATCTGCGTAAAGCAGAGTCGGAGATTAGAGGGATTAAAGGTATCGGCGAAAAGAAAGCCGAGGAGATTATGCTGATCTTTGAGAAGCATCTTGGGATACTGAGTGAGGATATGAATCGCAAATGATAACAAAGAATAATTTGATAAAAGAATATTCCAAAATGACGAACTTAAAACCTTCTGCGAGCAAACATGGGGTGATTACATAAGAAAACTTGATAAATCTATAATAAGCTATTTACTATCCATTCAAAGTCATGGTTTGACACAAGGATATTGGTTTGATGATGATAAAGTAATCGGGATATATCATGAAGAACTCCCGAAATTTCCACCAGTACCATTTGATATACTTGTATACCGAGGCGGTGATATGAAGATACCTGAAAGACCTTTTCTATCTGCATCCTTTTATAAAAAAAGCATTGGAGAGATTTGCTAATAACAAGAAATGCAGACTTCACAAGATCATCATAAGAAAAGACTCTCATAGAGTGCCATCACTGTATTTATGGTATCCAGGAAGCTTCAATGAACAGGAGGTAGTTTTAGATGTATCTTGCTTACATAGAAGATTTGGATATTATGATTATTTCAAAAAGCAAACAAAACACAGCTAACTTGAATCTATAGTAGCTCCTGTGAAAACTATATTCGAACTTTAATATTGAAAGATAATTAAAATGAGCTTCTTAGCTAAAGTGAGGAGTGTGATCTACAATGAATCGTGTTATTGTTAAATCTGTTCACGGAGCATTCGACTATGTTATGGAACATTACTACCCATATGGCATGGCTGCTGAGGCTGCGGAGCAAGGAGCATTGACGGATACTTATGCCGTGATTTCTATACAGGACAGCCACACAGGCGGTTTCGGAGTGACGTTTGCTGAGAATCAGTTCTGCAAAGGTGTTTTGACGCTGTATTTCGATGATATCGTCACAGAGGTAGACGGAGCGGCTCTGTTTGATGATGATATGGCAGATCAAATTATCGACTTCATAGAGGGGAAGAAAGCAGAAGTAGATACACTGTTAGTGCATTGTTACGCCAGTCTGTCAAAATCGCGTGCTGTTGGTGCATTTGCTGTTGAGATGCTCGGCGGTGACAATGGCAAGTATTTTGAAGATGACGTTCCGAATCAGTATATCTATGATGTGCTGGAGAGTGCATGGATTAGAAAACAGTTGAATATGTTGTTGGATGAATAGTTGACGGACAATTACTGTTATAGCGGTTGTGGAGTGATTTTCACAGTCGCTTTTCTATTTGATAATTATTATCCGTTTTAGGTATGGCAACGGTTGTTGCCGATGGACACTTAATGTTGAAGTGATTGCCTATTTTCAGGAGTCGCCGTATTATCACCAGTGATTGAGGTTCTCTTTCCATCAAAATCTGGTGGTTGGAAGCCGTGGTCCCCCTTCACTCTGTGCAAGATGCAACGATGCCACTCTGAAACAGTTTTGAACGGTTAAAGTGCAGAACCCCTGTATTCTGATGATAGATTGCTTGAATGTGCTTAATGCATTATTCTTTGATATGCGCGATGGCGGATAATAACGTTCATTTTCCGACGGCCTTTTTACAGTTGGCCACTTTTGAATTATGGTGAACAGCTTTCCGCAGATAAAGATTCATTATGACTTCTTTTATTATTCTTCTTGCCGTTAATTTTAGGCCAAATTCAACCCAAAGTATAGAAATGTGTATGCCGGCGCCAGAACCGCACTTTACCGATCATTGACCGCACTCCGAACCTACTGATATAATATTTACAGCACACAGAAATGTGTGACTTTTGTATCAGGAGGTTCGAATATGGACGAACTATCGGAAAATCTTGGAGTTGAACGCTCAAGGAATCAGCCAAAGAAGCATCGAAGCTAGCGTTCACAGTTCGCATCAGACTGTCAAAGCAGCACTCGATCGGGCTCAGGAATTGCACATCACATGGCCGCTCGATGATGATGTGACGAACGAGATGCTGGATGAGCTGTTCTACGGCAAACAAAGCGGCAGCGCTGTTCCTTACGCAGTCATCAACTACGAGTACATCCACCGTGAACTGTCCAAGAAGGGTGTCACGCTCACGCTGCTCTGGCAACAAGTACGGCATTACCCGCGGCGCATCCTATTGGAAGAAGGGCGGTGGCGGTCATGCTGAATAACACGCTGGAACATCTGCGCGCCATGAAACTGAGTGCTTTTGCATCTGAACTGGAGCGTCAGATGGAGGATGCAGGAAGTTACGACCAGCTTGGCTTTGAAGACAGGCTGACACTGCTGGTTGACAGCGAATGGAACCGTCGGCAAAACAACAAATTGAAAGCTCTCATCAACAAGGCAAAGCTTTCCGATTCCAGTGCTACGATAGAAGGCATCGAATACATTGAGGACAGGCATCTTGACAAAGGCAGAATGCTGCGCTTTGCAACCTGTTGGTATGTAGACGAGGGTCGTCATATTATTCTGAAAGGAGCATCCGGCACGGGAAAGACCTACATTGCCTGTGCGCTCGGGAACGCTGCCTGCCGCAAGTTTAAAAAGGTACGACATATCCGGATGCCTGAACTTCTTGATGAGCTTGACATTGCAAAAGCAAACGGAGATCTGCGGAAGGTCATCGCTGCATACAAGAAAGTGGATCTGCTGATCCTTGGCGAATGGCTGATTCGGTGTCTGACGCCGAATGAGACATATAATCTGCTGGAGATTATTGAAGTGCGGATAGAGCGCTCTATGATTTTCTGTACGCAATACCATGCTGAGAGATGGTACGAGCGATTGAATCCGGATACCGAAAACGGCAGTCCGATTTGTGACGCAATTATGGACCGGATAACAAACAACGCATATCCTGTCATGATAGACGGAGAAGTCTCAATGCGGAAAAGGCACGGTCTTCCGGAAGGAGCCGAGCCATGACGCTGACAAGGAAAGAACTGGACACGGAATGGCGGACAATGTTCCTGCGCTGCAAGGACCCTGAAGCTGCTAAGGCTGAAATCCTCACGCTATTCTCAGAAGAACCTGATGATGAACATCAGTGGACGGAACAAGATATCTACGAGCAGTTGCGGAAGATCATCCGCAAATACGAATAAAATAATCCATATGAGCGTGCCTGTCTGACATTCTCTCGGACAGGCTTCCGCTCAAGTGCGGTTCTGGCGCCAGCATACACATGGACTTGTTGATTTTTTATAATATCCCTGTTTAGACACTCCTCTCCTAATAGCAGAAAGCTCTTGAAAACAGACATAACTTGTACTATAATAGACATAATGATCACACAAGGGGGCACCTTGCTGCGGCGGTGACACCTTTTTTCTCTGCATACTTAATTACGGCTTGACGGCGAGTGGTTATCTGTGTTATGGTATTCATAGCGGATCAGCTTGATCTCCTGTTGCTTTTATCTTTGCAACTTAACTGTAACACAGGTCGTTGCTGCTCCGCTACCTTTTTTCTAAATTGTCTCACACCTATTGTAATTCTACAAAAATATCAGTTATTTTCAAAACTATATATTGACAATTACGGAAAATTATGTTATAATTATTATGTAAATATAATGTTTGATAGTCGATATGATAATAATTTTATTTTCCAATTTTAAACAAATTCATATACAGACCCTCTGCCAGTTTTGCTGGTTGTCGTCTCAGCAAAAAAAGCGAATCATCAAAATATATCAAAAGCAGTTTCGTACCTTATCCCGCTTGTTTTTCAAAAATCCCTTGCAAATAAATTTTGAAGACTGGAGGAAAACTTATGAAGAAAAAATCTATGAAGCGAGTGATTAGCATACTTCTGTCCATTGCTGTACTATGCTGTGCTGTCGGTATGGAAGGATTGCTTATCAGTGCAGGAAACCGCTACGACATTACTTTGACCATTACATATCCGAGATCAGGAGAGGCTCCGGAGATACCGTCTGATTTTGAAAGCCTTTCTTCTTTGGATCTCACCTATCTTGGGTGCGAATGGAAAACTGCCGATAATAAGGAACAGTGGGACGACGGCACAGAGTTTATCGAGTGGATGTATACATTTGTGAACAGCAGGAATTATAACAGCCTGAACACTTTTGAAGATGGGATCATGTACCATCAACGCACCTATTTTAAGATCGCAAATGTTTCTGTATCCGACGAAGAAGAGGCAGCCGTCACTTTGGTGGACTCTGCAACAAATCAGCAATTTAATTCATCTGAAGTCTATCTGATAAACGGCGAGGAGCTTATCAGCGAGCTCGGAGGAGCAGTAGCTTTACCTTCCGGTATAACGGCAAACGATTCATTAATGTATATTGACACAGGTACCCTAATTGGCTCACCTTGGGGACATATGCATACCGAAAGCTCTGAATACACATTTGACGATCAGAACCATTGGAAGGTGTGTCCGGAATGCGGAATCAAGCTGGTAGATACCGTTTGTAATCACAGCAGTTCTTATGGCATACTTGAAAGATGGACATCTGCACAGAGTGCAACTGAAACACGAGAAGGTATTTGGCAGAAAACATGCAGTTCCTGTATGTATGCATACGACACTGTAACATCTCCTGCTGTTTCTGAGCAGACCATTGTTTCCAGCTACGAGGAATTACAAGCAGCACTTGCAAAAGGCGGAAAGCAGTGGATCACCTTAAAGAAAAAAAGTTCCGAAAACACATGGATTTATCAGGAAGACATGGAAAGTGATGATATGCTGGTTCTGGATGATCCAGATGCCGACATCACGATCGATCTGAATCACTGCAGTGTGATTCGGGATACAGGCAGATACGATAATGCCTTGTTCGACATCCGGCAGGGCAAGCTGCGGATCTTCAGTACACAACTGACGGGCATTCCGGCAAATGATTGGAATATGCAATTCCGGAGTGCAGCATATACGTCCTGTTTATTCCGCGTTGGGAAAAATGGTGCTCTGCATCTGACAAATATAAGTGGTGCTACGCCTTATCAGGGCATGGCTTATGGACAGCCCATGATCATTTCCGAAGGCGATCTGCAAATCGATGGCGGGCATTACCGCAATATGATCGATACGTTCTCTCCCGACAAAGAAACTCGCGGAGCAGCAATTTTGATCGATGGCGGCACCGCGGTTATCAACGGCGGAAAATATGAAGGCACGGCATGCGGCGTGGCTGTACGGAATGACGCTCAGCTGACTGTGAATCATGGATATATCGGCAGTTCGGATACTGGCTTGTACATTGGAGGTAGTGCAAATGCAGTAATCAATGACGGAGAATTTGACCGCTATGAAACAACTTCCTCCTCTTCCAAATCTCAGAATTGTGCTGTGATGATGGAAAGTTCTGGTGATCTGACGATACACAACGGTAACTTTTACGGAGCAAAACAGGGTTTGTTCCTGAAATCGGCAGGACAGGTTACCATTTGGAACGGTTCTTTCAAAAGCAGGAATCCCAGAGAAGCCCAACAGGCAGCTATGGTGATTTCCGATATGGAAAACATGAATGTCACAGTCTACAACGGGACATTTTCAGGGACAACCGGAATACGGTCCAACGTAAAATTCTCGTTGAAAGACATTCTTCCGGACAAAAACGGCAATGGCATGAAAGCTATGGATAATGGTGTGGAGATCGATCTCAACACAGAAGCATTCATATTTGGCGAAAACCGTCTGACGATTGAAAAATCAGTTCCTATAATCACGAAACAACCTCAGAATGTAACGTTGATTTCGGGCAATGATGCAAGGTTCTCTGTAGAAGCAATTGGTGCCGTGCGTTATGAATGGGAAATATTTGATGTAGAAGATGAAACGCAGCAGCCCTATTCCAGAGAAACTGTATTGGCACACTGCTCTGGTGTCAACAGCTTTGAAGAAAGTACATTTCAGATTTATGGTGTCAGTTCCTGGTTTTTGAATAAAGCAGTACATGTATGGATCAAAGGCAAGGATGGCGGTGTCACCTCTCACACAGCATATTTTAACATCATTGTCAAACCTCCGGCAGAAGTATCTCAGCTTAAAAACGTGATCGTTGCTCCCGGCGGCACTACGTTTTTCACTTTTGAAACTTTGTATGCAGATGAATTTCGCTGGTATTTTACCAATTATGAATGGGATCAGATAGATAATGAAGAACTGTTGGAATATAAAAGCGACGGTCGCACATTGACGCTGTACAATGTTTCTGAGTTTTGGGACGGAGAAATTGTTTATTGTGATGCACTCAATGAATTGGGGTCCATTACCTCGGATAAAGCAGTTATCACAGTAGGTGTTGCAGGCGATGTAAATACAGATGGAAAACTGACCGCTGCAGATCTGGTAATGCTTCAAAAATGGCTTATCCAATCCGGATCTATCAACAATGGACGACTTGGCGATTTGGATGGTAATGGTATTCTGAACGGTATCGACTTGGCGATACTCCGAAGTATGCTGATTCGCTGACTTCAAGCAAATAAATCGGAGCATATCCTATGAGTTGTTTGAAAAAGTGATGTTTAGAATAATGCACAGACAGTGATTTATGGGCTTGTTTGACAAATTTACAATTTTTTCAAACAAGCCATAGGGAAATAAACATAAAGGCAACACCGCGCAAAGCATGTGCGGCGTTGCCTTTACTTTTTCACACGGCATTCATCCTCAAACAATGGGAAGTTAATCCTTCATAATTTAATTAAATGAAGTTTTTTATGAAAAGCAAGAACAAACACATTCTTTCAGGTGTGCTGAGTGTTGCAACGGTGTTAAGTGCGGTGATAGTTCCATTATTTGCTTTCGATTTTACACAATGGGATGCGTGAATGTTACAGCGGAGATATATTTGTTGCTGCCTTCTATAGACAGAATGAAGAAAGCTTTCTTGAAGGGATAGTAAAAGGACTTGAATACTTCGGTGGAACACCGCAGAAGATCATTTTTGACAATGCTCGCGTCGCTGTAAAGGAAGGTTTCGGACATCACGCAAAAGCGACAGATAAGTATCTTGCACTTTCGGCTCACTATTCGTTCAGACCGGTGTTCTGCAATCCTGCACAGGGACATGAAAAAGGTCTTGTAGAAGATCTGGTGGGTCTTGTGCGAAGGAATGCTTTCGTCCCAATGCCGAATATATCAACGATCGAAGAACTGAATGCAAAACTGCTTGAGTATTGCAGTATGTACAGGAGCCATAAGATATCCGGCAAAAATATGACAATCGGAGAAATGGCTGAAAACTGCAAAGAACACTGGATACCTTTGCCACCGTACCGCTTTGATCCTTCAAATACCATTCAGGTAAAGACTGATGATTTCTCACTTGTGAGATTCGATCACAACAAATATTCAGTGCCGTATCAATACAGTTCAAAAATGATAACTGTCAAAGGCAGTGGCAATAAAGTAGAGATTCTGTTCTGCGGTAAAACAATTGCTGAATATGACAGAGATTACCGCTATGATCGAACTCACTATTGTCTTGAACATTACATAGGACTTATCGAAAAACGCCCGAAAAGTGTTTACAATGCTGCACCGATAAAGGAGACTGTTCCCAAGTAACTCTATAATTTCCTGATGAAGTTGGACAGCCCAAGGAAGATAGTCAAAGTACTGAGGCTGTATATTGAGGTGGGCGATGAATTATTGAAGCATCTGGCATATACTGATCCGTATGATACGCTGCACGCCTGTGCGATCGGTAATACGGTAAAAAAGGTACCAATAGAAGCATCGGTAAGGATAATTCTTCCTGACCTTAAACGATATGATTCACTGCTGAAAGGCGGTAATGCAGTATGAACAGCATACAGAAAGAAACGATAAAGTTTTATACCAAACAGCTCAGAGTACCCACTTTCAATAACTATGAGAAAATCATAAGACAGCTTTCAGTTGATGACAGTTATGAGCAGTTCCTGAAACAGGAGCTTGCAGAACGCTCGGTAACAGGTCAGAAACGCAGGATAAAAGCTGCGACATTTCCGTCATTGAAAACACTTGATGAGTTTGATATGACAAGGCTTGAAAATGTCAGCGAAAGTACTGTACGGCAGCTCGCTTCCTGTGATTTCATAAAGCAGCGTCAGAATATCGTTATGATTGGAAACCCCGGAAGTGGAACGATGCATCTTTCGATCGCTTTGGGCATGAACGCCTGTGAGGCGGGGTATCGGGTAAAATTCTATACGGCTGTCAATCTTGCTGCTGAGCTTGCAGAAGCTGTACAGATGAACAGACTGTCCAGGCTGGAAAAGAGCCTCAGCAAGATAGACCTGCTGATAATTGATGAGCTTATAGCATTTCCACAGAGACCTCTTTAAACCTTGTGTAAACCTCCGGAATGGTGTATCATAAAAATAGCAATTCGGAGGGATGATCATGCCAAGGTACAAAGACAGCCCGGAAGTACGGGCGGCAAAACAGGAAAGAAAAGACAGGCTGAGAGAATTTTTATTCCTGCTTGAGGTTGACGATATGCATGACCTGCGCTCGCTTTTTAAGGAGATGGCAGGCGAAGTGCTCGAAAACGGACTTGAAGTGGAGCTTGATGATGAGCTGGGTTACAGCAAATATGATTATCGCAATAAAAACACGAAAAACAGTCGAAACGGGTATAGCAGAAAGACGCTCAAAACAAGTGGCGGACCCGTGGAAATAGCAGTTCCGAGGGACAGAAACGGAGATATTGATTACCTGCATAGATGGTCTTACAGGCTTTCCCGATGTAATATCAGCCGTATATCCCCAAACGGAAATACAGCAGTGCGTTATTCATCAGATATGTAACAGCACGAAGTATGTGTCATACAAGGATATCAAGGCTCTGATGGCTGATTTGAAGAAGGTTTACGGCGCAGTTGACGAAGAAACTGCCCTTTATGAGCTCGAGCAATTCGGCGAGAAATGGGATTCAAAATATCCGAAAATATCGCAGTCCTGGCGCTCTCATTGGCCGGAATTGTACACATATTTCAAGTATCCGCAATCTGTCAGAACGCTGATTTATACAACAAATTCCATAGAAAATTTTAATCGGCAGCTACGGAAAGTGACGAAGAATAAGGCTGTTTTCCCGAACAATGACGCTCTGCTTAAAATGCTGTATCTTGCCCAGTCGGATATAACTCGCAAGTGGACGGAAAGGCGCAGGGACTGGGGAGAAATACATTCCCAGCTTGAGATTTTCTTTGCTGAGCGTTTGAACGTTTAGCAGAAATGGGGCTGTGGATAAGCCAGTGCGAGAAGTATATCTCTCCTCAGCGGTAAGCTCGGTCAGCATTTTTTCTTCATGGTAGATCCTGTTGCAGAAATCTACACCTTTAGCTGCTGCCGATGTTTCGTATGCTGATTTTTCTCTTGGCAGAGCGTTTACCCAATATCTTCTGACATGAGTAAGGCAGCCGCATCTCTTTGCCTTTTTCAGGGCATTGTATGCTGCATAACCGTCACACACAAGGAAACCATCAAATTCTCCAAGGAATCTGACTGCATTTTCACTTTTCCTTGTAAGATGATAATCAAAAATGATATTACTGCGGTCATTGATCTTTCCTTTGCAGTATACCCACATTCTTGAATCGGTCGTTGCTTTTCTGCCTTCTTCATGCAGTACCTGAAATACTGTTTCATCAGCATGGATGATCTTTTCCGATAACAACCTTTCTTTCATATTCTGCACTATGAGAGCGCACCACTTCTCAGCAGCATAGCATGCCCAGTTCGACATAGTTGCTTTAAGCAATGGGACGCCTTTAGATTTGAAGTCTTTCTCCTGCCTGTGCAGTGGTACTGCCTTGCAGAACTTCTCATAAATAATATGAGCGAGAAGCTCAGGAGAACAGTAGCTTCCCGGTATCATAAGACCGGGATGTTCCGCACGTCTGATATTGCATGGTTCTGTGCTTACTTCAGGAGCTGTACCGCACTTGATACACTTGTATACTTTTACTATGTGACGGCGAATATGAAATTTAGCAGGAGTGTATATCAGTTCATCGTATTTATCCTCACCGATCTCCGTCATATCAGATCCGCATTTATCACATTTAGGATCGTCTTCTTTATGCAATACCTCTTCAACAGGTAATTCACTCATCCAGTCACAATGAGTACGCTTTTTCTTACGCTTATGCTCTTGCCCCCATACCCGATTTGATAGACAAAAAAGAATGTAATAAAATAGAAAGAAAACGGAGGGTTCGGAATGAAAGAACGAAAACATGAAGCGCCGCCACGCTATGATGCGGCATTCAAGGAAGGCGCTATCCGGCTGGTGACCGAAGAAGGTCGCCCCATGCGAGAGGTGGCGGAAGAACTGGGCGTCTGCACGGATACCATCCGGAACTGGCTCAAGGCATCCGGCATTCAGCCGAAGGAAACCGAGCGGCAGAACCGCATAGAGCGCCGCCAGTGGGATCTGGAGGCGGAAAACAGAACGCTGCGCAATCAACTGGCGCAGAAAGACGAGGTCATCGAGATTTAAAAAAATCCGTCGGCATACTTTCCAGACCATAGAGGACAAGTACAGATTCATCCAGTCTGCATCTGCGGGAGTCTCTGTGGATCAGCTATGCCGGCTTCTGGAAATCTCCCGCAGCGGCTACTACGCCTGGCTTCATCGGGGCATCAGCCCCAGAAAACAGCAGGATCAGCGGCTGTCCCGTCAACTTATTACCCTGCATCAGCAGCAGCCAGCCTCTGGACTGGAACATGATCCGGAGGAAAATGGTCTGCTCCAGAAAGCGGATTTATCGGCTGATGCGGCAGCTGCACATCCAGTCCGCACGAAAATTCGCATACAAGCGCACCACCAACTCTAGGCATTCCCATTCTGTAGCACCGAATCTGCTGAACCGGAATTTTCAGGTTGATAAGCCAAATACCGTCTGGGTGGGCGACATTACATACATTCCAACCGGACAAGGATGGCTTTATCTGGCAATCGTAAAAGATCTCTGCACCAAGAAGGTGGTGGGGTATGCGTTTTCCAAACGCATTCGCTGTTCGCTTTTATCACGAAAATCATGGCAGTTATCAAAATGTCGCAAATGAGCTTGGGTATCCATCAGCAGCACAGCTTAGACTTTGGGGTTGAAAGAGCAGAAAAGGATTGCAAAATCACACCACATATGATAGAATATACAAAAGAGAATTTTATCAAAGCGGCAGTAGAGTTTTGTACAGATGAGAGTGGTATTGTATCCATAAGCAATAAATACCATATAGCTCCTGGCACAATAAAAAAAGCAGCAGCCGTTTTACTCAGTAAGGAGTATGAGCAACGAATGAGTTGACAAGAATCGACTATTGAAACCATGTATGAAAGCATAGAACAGCTTATGGCGGAAAAATCTGCACTTGAAGAAGAACGTGAAAGACTGAAGCAAGAAGTGAAAAAACTTCAAATGAAACGTGATGCTCTTGAAGTTGCTGGTATTATGCTAAAAAAATTTGGAGGTATCGATCTGAAAACGATGAATAACCGTGAAAAGACGATAGTGATCGATGCCTTAAAAAAAATATCGTCTTGCTGATTTGCTGAAAATGCTGGATATATCAAAGAGCAGCTATTACTATCAGCATAAAATAATTGTTAAGCCTAATAAGGATGATACATTCAGAGAAAACATTAGGCAGGTTTTTTCAGAAAATCACAAGGAATACGGATATCGACGTATTCACGCAGTTTTGTCCGAAATTGGAATTCATATTTCAGAAAAAAGAGTACGTCGTATCATGAAACAGGAAGAATTGAAGGTATATCAAAGAAATACAAAAAAGTACTCTTCTTATGATGGTGAAATTATACCTGCTGTTCCCAATCTGCTTGAACGTGACTTTTATGCTGAATAGCCTAATGTGAAATGGTTGACTGATATCACAGAATTTTCTATTCCTGCTGGTAAAGTATATCTATCTCCAATGATAGACTGCTTTGATGGTATGCCTGTCAGTTGGAAGATTGGAACATCACCTGATGCTAATATGGTTAATTCAATGCTTGATACTGCTGTTCTCTCATTGAATGAAGACGAGCATCCTATTGTCCATTCTGATCGTGGCTCACATTATCGATGGCAAGGTTGGATTGATAGAATGGATAAGTATCATCTTACACGTTCGATGTCTAAGAAGGGTTGTTCACCTGACAACTCAGCGTGTGAAGGCTTCTTCGGATTAATAAAAAACGCAATTTTCTACGGACGAGATTGGAGAGGTGTAAGCATAGATGAATTTATCACGCTTCTTAACAATTATCTTCACTGGTTTAGAGAAAAGCGTATTAAACAAAAACTTGGTTACAAAAGCCCGATTCAATATCGAGCCTCTATCGGTATTTCATTTATCTTAAACGGATCACTGAATTGCTGAATGTTAATCATTTATAATATACACTCAATGTTTTTACGGGCAAAATAGCCTGGATACATCAAATTTTGGTGTCCAACTTTTTGTCCGCACCTCCTCCTTTATCGTATTGAGCGGCTTACATACTACAATTTGCACCCTCTCCAATTTTCAATCGGAAACGATAGCTTTTAGCCCAAACAAAAATACACCCCTGTTCAATCAGAGGGTGCATTGTATCAAAATAAGCGTTTTTAGCCAGATGAAAACCTTGTTCTTCTGAACAAGGTTTTCTTTTTTCATCTCGGAAGCAAGATGGAACCTCCTACCCAACAACGATTCGCATGAACAACAGTTTCTATCTTCCACAAAAATCGACAAAAAAGTCCGACACCAAGCTGTGTCGGACTTTTTCTTGTTCTTGTTCTTGTTTCTGAGTTCAATCGATTAGTTCTTTTCTTCCTGCTGGGCTTTCAGCAAATCCCGAATTTCTGCCAGGAGTTCTTCCTCCTTGGTCGGCTTCGGCGGTTCCTTGGGCTTGTCCTCTTTCTTCCGCCGAAAGGCATTCATCACTTTCACCAGAATAAAGACACAGACAGCCGTCAGCAAGAAGGTAATCACGGCATTGAGGAAGCTGCCGATTGCAAGAAATGGTTTATTTCCCCACGGAATGGTAACACCCAGGCTGTTGAAATTGACACCTGCCAAAATCATTCCGATAAACGGCATCAGGATATCATCGACCAATGAGGTCACAATGGCTGTAAACGCCGAGCCGATGATCAGACCGACTGCCATATCCAGCACATTGCCCTTGGAAATAAACTCCTTAAATTCTCCCAGTACGCCTTTTACGCCGCCGGCAGTTTTATGGAGTGCATCTTTTGTCTTCTTTTGATCCATGGACTTCTTCACCTCCTTTTGCAAAACAGGATGCACCGGTTACGGCAATCCCGTTGTTTCAAATTCCGATCATTCTGAAGCAGACGCTTCCGAATCCAATGCATCTGCCGGTTCGGATTCCGCTTCAGCAGTCGACTCTGATTCTGCTGCGCTGTCCGTAGAACTGTCCGCAGCGCTGTCAAAGGATTGAATTTCACCGGTATCTACTGTTACAATATAGCCATCCTTGTTGTTGCCGGAGATGGTATAGGAGGCATTGGTCGGAATCAAGGCATAGGTGCCGTCTGCACTCATATCCGCCGGCACAAAATAAACCTGATACAATTCCCCGTCCCAATTTTCAATGGTCAGCGGATTCTCTGCGGAATACTGCCGCAGCTCGTCCAGGTATTCTTCCAGGCAGAGGTCATGCTCCGTCATATAGGTTGCATGCGGCTGTCCCACATAGCGGTAATGCCAGGGCTCCGGCTCAATTCCGGTAATCGGCTGCTTCTGCTCGGTATAACGCAGAACAAAGCCGTACTTGGCACAATTCTCATTGATCCAGGCGTAATCGCCGGTACCGTCATAATCTGCCAGCACGCCGTCTGTGAACAGCGACAGGTCTACCGCATAGCCGCTTTCGTGTTCGCTATGCCCCGGCAGAGAAACACGGGAGGAAGAATCGGCGCCGGTTTGCTGCAAATCCTCATCATACAGCCCCTGCTGCTCCTCTTTCGTGCGGTATCCGCTGATTACAATAATATCATCACGTCCGCTTGCAACATAGAACGCATCCATCAGCGCATTGAATCCGCTCACTGCCTCTTCCCGCAGCATCATTTCCGTGCCGCTCAGGTGGTAGTGATCGGTTTTCTTTTCATATAAGTTCACCAGATCGGTTTCCTGTCCGCTGTGATACTCTGTATCATTGTTGACCAGGATCAGATCACCGGAATAAACGGCATCCGTTTTCACGAATACATTGTCATACACCGACTGATCGCCTTCTGCCTCAGGCTGAGAGGATTCCTCCCCGGATGCTGCAAGCAGCGTACTGCTTTCCAGCATGTCAATTTTTTCAAAACTGCTCCCCACACGATAAAGATAAAACCCAACTGTTCCCACTACCGCAAGAGACAAAAAAAGATCCAATGCCACCAATCCGGCACGTACCGAACGTTCTGGCTTCTGCCCCTTTGCTTTTTCTGCCTGTTTCTGATTCATTGTTTGCTTATTTGCCATGATAACCTCCCATTGCATGCAGCATGGAACCGCCGCACCACGTATCGTAAAGGAACCGACTGCCAAAACGGCAAGTTCTTTTTTATTATAGCACACCTTTTCCCAAATTGGAATATCTTTTTTTCATTTTTGTGATATTTTACAGGAAAACCCATTCTTTTTTTATCATGTTGTTCGTAAATTGAGCGATTTCCTAAAACTTTTTGTGAAATAAAGAAAAAGGGTTTGAATTTTCTGCAAAATATGGTATAATGATCTTACTATCATGTTTCTAGGAAAGGACAACTTCATGGCGGAAAATCTCATTTCCATTTCAAATCCGGCGCAGCTGCAAACCATTTGCGGCAGCTTTGACGCGAATTTAAAACAAATTGAGCAGACGTTACAGGTTTCCATCGTATGCCGTGGGGAAACCATCAAAATCACCGGCTCCCAGGCAGGCGCTGATTTGGCAGAAGCTGTCCTGCGTTCCCTGGCGCAGCTGGCGGATACCGGACAGCTCATCACCGAGCAAACCGTACGGTATACGCTGGATCTGGTTGCCAGCGGACAGGGGGAGCAAATCGCCGCCCTCACCGAAGGCGGCGTTTGCGTTACCGCAACCGGAAAAGTGGTTCGTGCCAAAACAGTCGGCCAGCAAAAGTATGTCGATGCCATTCGAAAGAACACCATCGTATTCGGAATCGGCCCCGCCGGAACCGGAAAAACGTACCTGGCGGTTGCAATGGCAGTCAAAGCGTTTAAGCGCCATGAAGTAGACCGCATCATTCTCACCCGTCCGGCTGTGGAAGCAGGCGAAAAACTGGGATTCTTACCGGGAGATCTGCAAAACAAAGTGGATCCTTACCTGCGTCCGCTGTATGACGGTCTGTTTGAAATGATGGGCGCCGAATCCTTCCAGCGCCACATGGAGCGCGGCTCCATCGAAGTGGCACCGCTGGCGTATATGCGCGGGCGTACCCTAGAGCATGCTTTTATCATCCTGGATGAGGCGCAGAACACCACCTCCGAACAGATGAAGATGTTCCTGACCCGTCTGGGAGAAAACAGCAAAATGGTCATCACCGGCGATCTGACGCAGATTGACCTGCCGGAAAAAAAGAAAAGCGGTCTTTTCCATGCAACCAAAATTCTACGAAATATTCACGATATTTCCATTTTGGAATTCACGCAAAAGGACGTTGTGCGACATAAATTGGTTCAAGATATTATTCGGGCTTATGAAAAAGCCGATACATTAAAGGGGGATCCGCACCATGCCGAAAGTCAAAGTAATGGTAAAAAATAATCAGAAAGCAATTAAAGTGCCTGTGGGCATTCGTATGCTGATCCGACGCTGCTGTCAAGCCGTACTTACTACAGAACATTTTACACAGGATGCCGAAGTCAGCGTTTCCTTTGTCAGCAATACCGAAATCCGAAACTTAAATAAAATCTACCGCAACAAAGATCGTGTCACCGATGTGCTCTCGTTTCCGCTCGGAAGCGACGGCAAATACGATGTCAATAAAGTAACCGGCTGCGCCCTGCTGGGCGATGTGGTCATCTCCCTGGAAACTGCCATGAAACAGGCAGAAATCTATGGCCACTCCCTGGAACGGGAAATCGGTTTTCTGACCGTACATTCCATGCTGCATCTGCTCGGCTACGATCATGAAACCTCTCCGCTGGAAGAACGCATCATGCGGGAAAAAGAAGAAGCCGTCCTGAAAGAACTGGGCATTTCTAGAGAAGAAACCTTTGTCACCGAAACAGGGGAAGAATAATATGACGAAAACGGTATTTGTGACATTGGCAGGCCGTACCAACGCAGGAAAGTCTTCCCTGCTCAATGCCATCATCGGCGAGAAAATTGCCTCTGTCAGTCCAAAATCACAGACCACACGCACCCGCATTACCGGCATCAAAACCGTCGGTGAAACCCAGATGGTGTTCATGGATACACCCGGCCTGCACAAACCCAAAAACAAACTCAGCAACCATATGCTGAAAACGGTACAGGATT
>OKSD01000942.1_pt1 | contig 30691 bp, 24 predicted proteins | sample 1601221 | NCBI WGS metagenome assembly OKSD01 (sample SAMEA3541550, study PRJEB24748) | human gut metagenome | biome: human gut; feature: human-associated habitat; material: faeces | place: China | collected 2012
ACTCGAACCCCCGACCTACTGGTTCGTAGCCAGTCACTCTATCCAGCTGAGCTACTGGCGCATTCAACTCTAATATTATATCATATGCAAGCACCCTTGTCAACAAGTTAATTGAATTTTACCATTTATTTTACAAAACATTCACATCATTTCTTGTAGCTTCACACCTTTATCCACCCTTTAAATGTCATTGTTTTTCACACTTTTTGTCAATCAAGGGTTTGTAATCATTTGTAATACTTTTTCGGCAAACTGCTCTGTTTTTAACCGAAATTTTTGTAGATTATTTATCATTCTATGCCCTTGACTTATATTCTTATTGTGGTATAATAGTAAATGTTCAATATTATGTTGTGATAAAATAAGTCAACCACAATATATAGTGGTTGAGCAGGATAGAATGAAAGGAAGAGTATAGGTGAAGATAATAAAAAGAAGCGGCGCTGAGAATACGTTCGATAAGGAAAAGATAGAAAATGCCGTTGCGAAAGCTAATATCACTGTGGAGGAAAAGGATAGGCTCTCTGAGGGAGAGATAGAAGAGATAGCACAGAATATAGAGGACAAATGCTCTGAAATGAATAGGGCTATGGACGTTGAAACTATTCAGGACTGGGTGGAAGCCGATATCATGCGCCACGGCAAGTATACAGTGGCAAAGCATTATATCACTTACCGCTATGAGCGTTCTATCGTCAGACAGGCGAATACTACTGACAAGCAGATACTTTCTCTTCTTAACTTCGAGAACGAGGAAGTCAAGCAGGAAAATTCCAATAAGAACCCTACTGTCAATTCAGTTCAGAGGGATTATATGGCAGGTGAGGTCAGCAAGGATATCACAAGAAGATTTTTGCTTCCTGACGATATTGTTGAGGCTCACGAAAAAGGTCTGATACATTTCCACGACGCCGATTATTTCGCTCAGCATATGCACAACTGCTGTCTTGTAAATCTTGAGGATATGCTCCAGAACGGCACTGTCATAAGCGAGGTCATGATAGAAAAGCCACACAGCTTCTCTACAGCCTGCAATATCGCTACACAATCTATCGCTCAGATAGCTTCTTCACAGTATGGCGGACAGAGTATCACACTTTCCCACCTTGCTCCGTTCGTTCAGATATCACGTGATAAATACCGCCGTGAGGTAAAAAAAGAGTTTGCAGAGCTTAATATCCCTGCCGACGAGGATACTATAAATAAGGTAGCCGAAATGAGAGTAAAGGCTGAGATAGTTCAGGGCGTCCAGATGATACAGTATCAGGTCATCACTCTTATGACAACAAATGGTCAAGCACCTTTCGTTACTGTTTTCATGTATCTTGACGAGGTGCCGAAGGGGCAGACAAGAGATGACCTTGCGGCTATCATAGAGGAAATGCTCAGACAGCGTATCCAAGGCGTAAAGAACGAAAAGGGCGTCTATATAACACCAGCATTCCCTAAGCTAATATATGTCCTTGAAGAGGACAACATAAGAGAAGGCTCAAAATATTGGGAGCTTACAAAGCTTGCTGCAAAGTGTACCGCAAAGAGAATGGTGCCTGACTATATAAGCGAAAAGAAAATGAAGGAGCTTAAGGTAGACAAGAATGGCAATGGTCAGTGCTACCCTTGCATGGGCTGCAGAAGCTTCCTTACAACATATCTTGACGAAAACGGCAAGCCTAAATATTACGGCAGATTCAATCAGGGCGTTGTTACAATAAACCTTGTGGACGTTGCCTGCTCGTCATATAAGGATATGGATAAGTTCTGGAAGATATTTGATGAAAGACTTGAGCTTTGCAGACGTGCGCTTATGCTCCGTCACGAAAGACTTAAAGGCACTCCGTCAGACGTTGCGCCTATCCTTTGGCAGAACGGTGCATTGGCAAGGCTTAAAAAGGGCGAAACTATCGACAAGCTCCTGTTCGGCGGATATTCCACCATATCACTTGGCTATGCAGGTCTTTGCGAATGCGTAAGATACATGACGGGCAAGTCACACACAGACCCTTCAGCAACGCCTTTTGCACTTGAAGTTATGCAGCACCTTAATGACGCCTGCGCAAAGTGGAGAGCAGAAACAAACATAGATTTCAGCCTTTACGGCACGCCATTGGAGTCCACAACATACAAATTTGCAAGATGTTTGCAGAAGCGTTTTGGTGTTATCGAGGGTGTAACAGACAGAAACTACATCACAAACAGCTATCATATCCATGTTACTGAGAACATCGACGCATTTGACAAGCTCACCTTTGAGTCACAGTTCCAGGCTCTCTCACCAGGAGGAGCTATCAGCTATGTGGAAGTGCCGAATATGCAGAACAACATAGAGGCTGTCCTTGCAGTTATGCAGCATATTTACGACAACATCATGTATGCCGAGCTTAACACAAAGAGCGACTACTGTCAGAAGTGCGGTTTTGACGGTGAGATAAAGATAGTAGAAGATGACGGCAAGCTTGTATGGGAGTGTCCAAACTGCGGCAACAGAGATCAGAACACTCTGAACGTTGCAAGGCGCACCTGTGGTTACATCGGCACGCAGTTCTGGAATCAGGGCAGGACTCAAGAGATAAAGGAAAGAGTTTTGCATTTGTGATTGTCCTTAAAACCCATGTGAATTTTGAATTTAAAATGGAACATTCGAATTTAAAATGGAACATTAACAGAAAATTCACAAACACGATTTTGATTTTAAAATGGAACATTAATATATTATTCACAAACTCGAGTTTGAATTTAAAATGGAATATATTTAAAAGTTTACAAAATATTCGCTAAAAGTTATCATATTTTTATGCATGATTTGTTATTATTTAGTTAGAAAATATCGAATAGCACAAGTCATTTTAAAAATATAAATGGATTTCTTTTAGTGCGACAGTGAAGAGCGATCATGCATTGCGCATGACCGCTCTTTTTTTCGTGGGGTGAATATATGAGCAAACGTATATCCAGAGCAACGAAACTGGCAAGGGGACAAGGATCCGGCGAGGGCGCAACGTATAAACCATATGTTATGACCAATGAGTTCAATAGCTTGGGGACAACTTCCGTCATTAAGGATTGGAAAACAGGACGTGGCGTTCATTGCCTGTCACAGGCAGAAGCTTTATGGTACTACATTCTCCGCTGGGACGATAATAATATAGATATTCGGGAACAATACCCTCTTGACCGAAATATCACACGCAAGATCGCTGACAAATATGGTTTTAAACACCCAGGAAATTCTGATCATATTATGACAACCGATTTCCTTGTCACAAAGAAAAATAATAAACTGCACGCATATTCTGTGAAACCCGACCGTGACCTAAGCAAGCGTACCTTGGAAATTCTCTGTATAGAAAAGCTCTACTGGAAACACAACAATATTGAGTTTGATATGCTTTTCAAAGAGGACGTTAACACGATATTGGCGTCAAATATAAGGCTTGTCACAGAATATTATGACGAAAGCCGTGTTTTTGATAGATATAGTAACATAAGACATAATATCGCCACGAAAAAGATCAGCTGCGATATGGAAGACAACATTCTAACCAATGACGATCTGGATAAAATATGGGGTGAATACTGCAATGAATGAGCCAATTTTTGCCGTGGGCAATATCTTATCTAACAAATATAATCATACTAGATATAGAGTGATCTCTATCCTTGATGATACTGTGGTCTTATGTTTAATGGATACATCAAAATTTGAATTAGCCTTTTTTGATATCGAAATGGTAACAGATAGTATCAATGATGAAAGCATTATCATTGAAAAAGATGAAGATGCAATAATATTTGATAGTAATGTTCTTTCAAAATCAGCAAGAAAAAAGTTTGAAACCAAATTTAAGCTCTTACAGGAAGTTGTAAACATATATGGCCCGTCATATGCAAGACTCTATGGAAAACATGACAAACCAGAATTAAAAGAGCTCTTGAACAAATATGATATTGCGAAGAACTCTTTTTGGAGGCTATGTACCAGATACTTTCAAAGCGGTATGAAACCATATTCCCTGCTTGGCAAAAAGAGTTTTGGCGTCAACAAAGGCAAAACATATCAGTACACAAATAAACCGGGACAGAAGTCCAAATATGTTGAATCAAATATATATTTAGACGAACAAACACTATCAAGATTTGAAGAAGCATTAGCAGATTACAAGTCTGGAAGACAAAAGACATTACGCAATTCATTTCAAAAAATGAATATGAAATATTACACAATGACAGAACTCATTGACGGAGTATCATCATATATCCTTATGCCTGAGTCAGAACGTCCAACGTTGGGTCAGTTTTACTATTACGCTCAAAAACACCTGACAAAGGCAGAAAAAGATCTGATAAAAACCTCTGCCGCTGAACAGCGGAACAACAAAAGACTTCTCATAAGCGATTCATTGAAAGACGTTTATGGACCTGCGGATATGGTAGAGATAGACGCTTGTGAGGCTGATGTTTCTCTGGTATCTGAGCTTGACCCTGATCAGGCAATAGGCCGCCCTATCGTGTATTTTATGATAGACGTATATTCTAGGATAATACTTGCGGTGTCAGTTGCATTTGACAATAACTCTATTCTCGGCATAACAAATCTGTTTTTGAATCTAGCTGACGATAAGCTGGAATATTGTAAAAAATACGGTATTGAATTTAATGATAAAAGGCTATGGCCGTCAGGCATTATCCCAAAAAGAATAAGAGTGGACCGTGGAAGCGAATTTAAAAGCTATGAGTTTGACAGAATATGCAACGAGATCGGAATTGAAAAACAAATAGTCAGCGGTGCGTCAGGCTCTCTCAAGGGCGTTGTTGAGCAAGCCTTTCATCAAATGCACGCCAAGCAGAATGTTCACCTCGAAAATCATGGACTTATCGAGAAAAGATATGATTCTCTTCATCACAAAGAAGCCTCTCTCACCATACACGATTACACCCGAATGGTGATAAACTTTGTGTTAGCACATAATCAGCAGCACCTTGAAACATACCCTCTCACAAAAGAAATGATAGAAAAGAACATAGCTCCTGTTCCTGCAATATTGTGGGAATACGGTTCAAAAAAATATGGAATGCCGCAGCCGATACCTGTTCTTAAACAATACCTTTATAGCCTGATGACGCCTATCAAAGCGAGGCATAAGCTACAAAGGCTTGTGGTACTTTGCACCTAACGATAAACGGCTGATGTCAGAGATGTATGCCGCAGGCACAAGGCGTATGCCATTTGAAGTGAGAATGGATATGCGTGATGTGGGTGCCATATACTACATCAGAAATTCCAAACTGGTAAAGATACCACTAAACGTCCTCATTACAGGCAACAGCGACTATAAGGGACTTACAATGAAACAATATGAAGAATATTATAGTGCAAAAAAGAAAATGCAGGCTAAAGGCAGGATAGACAACGAAAAAATAGACTCTGCCGTGTATGCAAACAACGAGAGTATCGTTAAGTCAGCAAAGAAAAACGTTCACTCACGAACAACGGACATACGAAGCTCCCGTGAGATCGACAAGCAAAAAGTATCTTATGAGGGCAAGATAAGCACAAGACTTGAAAACAAAGATGAAACGTCCAAAAACATTTCAGCAGATGAACAAAAAGAAAACGGTGTGACCGAGTATCGGGATTATGCAAGCTTTGAAGAAGCTTTGCAGGACTTTTATGACAACAACTGATGTCATACTTGGGGAGATAACGAATGGCAAAATATAATTATGTAACATGTGAAGAAGGCGTGTCACAGTATGATGATTACGATCTAAACGAACATCGGATAGTTCCTGCACGATATGTTAAAGCCAAACTAGCAATAGACGCTGGCAATCCATACATAGAAGCTCTGCCATATCCGAGAACAGGAAGAAACATCATATCGTCATATAGCCAAACTATGGCCGATTTTGATTACGATAAAATAAAGAGTATGTCAACCATTGATAAGATACTTCAGATAAGATCTCTGAGGAGCATACGCTTTCCGCTTCCATTTCATGCAGAGCTTGAGCTTTCTTTCTACAATGCCTTGATAACGTCATACAGATCACGTCACATTCTTCATTCTGACAATGATAAGGTATCTTATTCCGTGGAAAACCAGGAATACGCCGCCTCAAGTATTTTGATAGGCGATTCAAGTGCTTCCACAGACGCAGGCTTTTCTCTTATCGGATATTCAGGCTGTGGCAAAAGTTCCGCAATACAAATGCTTGTATCATACTATCCGCAAGTCATTATGCACACAACAGAAAACGGAGAGTATTTTCCTCAGATAACATATCTTGTTGTCAACTGTATCCCAAACAGCAATTTTTCTGCCTTGTATGACGGTATAGGTGACGCTATCGATAAAGCGTTGGGAAATATCAAACCCATATATTCCGCAGAGATAATGAAAATAAGGACATTAGGCGCAAAAGCAGAGCGTATCCGTGAATATGTAGAAAAGTTCGCTATTGGAATCATCATTTTCGACGAAATACAGCTAATAGATTTTTCGCACACACGAGAAAACTCTTTCGATTCTCTGCTTACACTCTCAAACAGAACTAAGGTCGCAACAGCTGTTGTGGGTACGGAAGACGCAAAAGCCAAAATGTTTAAAACACTCAGAACAGCTCGAAGAGTCGGCAATGTCATTAATGGGAATATGTATTGTACGGACAGAAATTTCTTTTACTTTCTTGTAAGCGAACTTTTCCGATACCAATGGTTTGATAAACCTGTTACAGTTTCAGAGGAGATAACAGACGCTTTGTATGATGTTACAAAGGGAATCGTAGACCAGCTTATCGGCATATATTGACAAAATTAGTGTGGAAATGTATAATATTAGGTGTAATATCTTATTTGAGTACTTATGCTCGGCCTGTTTTCAACGGAGGTTGTTCTATGCCAATAGTGATATGTCCTAAATGTAAAAAAAGATTCAATGATATAGCTACTTACTGTCCTTCTTGTGGCTACCCCACAAAAAAAGCTAAAGCATTAGCGAAGGCAATGACATATCTTAAATCTTCAGCCTATTCGTATAGGGGGCTAAAAAAACAATTAGAAGATTGTGGCTACACAGAATCGCAGGCTCAATATGGGGCGCATTTATGTGGTGCTAATTGGTATGAACAAGCTATCAAATCAGCTAAAATGCATCTTAAAAGTGAACCTTTTTCATATGATGGATTATACGATCAACTGATATGTGATGGCTTTTTACACAATGAAGCTACATGGGGTGTTGATAATTGCGAAGGTAATTGGGAAGAACAAGCAGTTAAATATGCAAAAGCAACTATTAAAAGCAATCCTTTTTCTCTCAATAAATTAATTAGTAAGCTCGAAGATGATGGTTTCACACACTCTCAAGCTATGTATGGTGTTGAAAATTGTGACGCAGATTGGGACAAAGAAGCTGTTAAAGCTGCAACACTCTCTTTAAAAGCAATGACTGATTGTTCAAAAATAAAATTAGAAATACAACTTATGCATGATGGCTTTACATATAAACAAGCAAAATATGGATCAAACAATTGCGATGTAAATTGGATGCAACAAGCGCTCACATGTGCAAAGCATTATTTAAAAAGCCAACCATTTTCATACGAGGGATTGAAGTGTCAACTTCAATACGAAGGCTTTTTACAGGATCAAGCAATATATGGCGTAATAAATTGTGGTGCAGATTGGAACAAACAGGCTGTTAAATCTGCAAAATCGTTGCTTAGGCATTTACCAGTTTCACATAACGAATTGCTTCTTATGCTAAAAGAAGAAGGTTTTACACATAGCCAAATTCAATATGGCATTAATAATTGTTGTGCAGATTGGGATAACCAAGCCTTAAAAAGAGCAAAAAGTTTTATCAAAGACTTACCATTCACATATAATTTTTTGGTTAATCAGTTAATAGAAATCGGATTTACCACAAGCCAAGCTCAGTATGGCGTAGATAATTGCAAACAATTTCTAGCTGAAAAATCTAAAAAAATTGAAAAACGATTATTAACTGACTTATATTTATGCAATTATTCAACCTATAGAAGTCCCCAATATGACTATATCTACGATTGGAATAACCTAACAGAGAAAACAATAAGATACTATGTAAGAAAATATTCTTTTTTTCAATATCAATCTCAATATGAAAGAGAAAGTAGTATAGATTTTTCGAAAATAAAATCGCTGGAAGCAGCAAAGTATTACATGGAAACTGACATTTTTTCGTATAATGGATTGGTTGATCAACTCGAGACAGATGGATTTACCTATGAAGATTCCCAATATGGTGCTACGAATTGTGATGTTGATTGGAATGAACAAGCTTTAAAAAAGGCAGAACTCTATTTATCTACAGATTTATTATCATATAACGAACTAATTGAACAACTTGAAGATGATGGCTTTTTACATGAAGAAGCTCAATATGGTGCGGATAATTGTCAGAAATGGTAGTGTTAACACTTTTACAAATACAGTCAAGATGATTTATACAATGTAATTATTAGCTGCAGAATGGGAAAGAAGATACGAACAATATAAAAGATATATCCAACAAAATAACGGAAGTTCAGATATTCCAAAACGAACTATTTTTGAGGGTGAAAAACTTGGCGTTTGGGTGGTACTGCAAAGAAGGAACTACAACATAGGAAAGCTAAGTGAAGAACGCTACAAGAAGCTTTGCGATATAAATATGAAGTTTTAATAGGCTGTAATAATTTTTGAGCGGATAACTTTGGCCAGACAGTTATCTGCTCAAAATATTTTTTTGGTAAATGTATAGCTTTTTGAAAGAATAAGTGGTATAATGTAGTAAAACTACTTGTACAAAATATTTAGATTAATTGGAGAAATTACAATGACAGTTGATACAAAAAAAGAACAGGAACGTGATGAGCTTCATCGTGCCATATGGGCAATCGCAGATGAACTCAGAGGTGCAGTTGACGGTTGGGATTTCAAAAACTATGTCCTCGGCACTATGTTTTACAGATACATTTCTGAAAATATAACTAACTACATAAATGAAGGCGAACTCGAAGCAGGAAATACTGATTTTGATTACGCTCAAATGGGTGATAATGATGCAGAAGAAGCCCGTGAGGGATTAGTGCAGGAAAAAGGTTTCTTTATTCTTCCGTCAGAACTTTTCTGTAATGTAAGATCAGCAGCGAAAAATGATGAAAATCTAAATGAAACTCTTGAAAGAGTATTCCGTCACATTGAAGAATCTGCAAAAGGCAGCGAATCGGAATCAGACTTTGCAGGTCTGTTTGATGACTTTGATGTAAACAGCAACAAGCTTGGCTCAACAGTTGCAAAGAGAAACGAAAAGCTTTGTAAGCTTCTTGACGGCGTGGCAGATATGAATCTAGGTGACGTCAAAGATCACGATATAGATGCATTTGGTGATGCTTATGAATATCTTATGACTATGTATGCTTCCAACGCAGGAAAATCCGGTGGTGAATTCTTCACTCCTGCCGATGTATCAGAACTTCTTACAAGACTTGGCACAGTTGGCAAAACTGAGATCAATAAGGTATATGATCCAGCCTGCGGAAGTGGTTCGCTTCTTTTAAAGGCGGAAAAGGTACTTGGAAAAGATAAGATACGCAACGGCTTTTATGGTCAAGAAATAAATATCACAACCTACAACCTTTGTCGTATCAATATGTTTTTACACGATATTGGTTTTGACAAATTTGATATTGCTTGCGAAGATACTCTTATCGCACCTGCACATTGGGACGATGAGCCGTTTGAACTGATAGTTTCAAATCCCCCATACTCAATAAAATGGGCTGGCGATGACAATCCTCTGCTCATAAACGACCCACGTTTTGCCCCTGCAGGTGTGCTTGCACCAAAAAGCAAAGCTGATATGGCGTTCATAATGCACAGCCTTTCCTGGCTTGCATCTAACGGAACGGCTGCGATCGTATGCTTCCCTGGAATTATGTATCGTGGCGGTGCTGAGCAGAAGATCCGAAAATACTTGATAGACAATAACTTTGTTGATTGTATAATACAACTTCCTGCAAATCTTTTCTTTGGCACTTCTATTGCCACCTGCATTATGGTGCTGAAAAAATGTAAAACAGACAGCAAAACCTTATTTATTGACGCTACCAATGAATGTATCAAGGTTACGAACAATAATAAGCTTACTCCCGAAAATATAAACAAGATCGTTGGCTGCTTTGCTGAACGCAGCGAGATAAAGCATTTTTCGCATCTTGCCGATTATGATGAGGTCAAGGATAATGACTATAATCTTTCGGTTTCAACATATGTTGAGGCTGAGGACACAAGAGAAAAGATCGATATTGTCAAGCTTAATGCTGAGATCAAAGAGATAGTTGCTCGTGAACAGGTGCTTCGTGATGAGATAGACAAGATCATTGCAGAAATCGAGGTATAGGTCGTGAATAAATGGGAACTTGCACGATATATATTAGATGCAAAAAAATCAGTTGATTCGGTATTATACCTATGCAGTCATACAGAAGAACTATCAATGATTGATTTGCGCTCGGAAGTAAATGAAATAAAGCGCAAATTTTATGTAAATGGATGTGTTGTTCTTGATAAGTGCTTTCCTAAGAATAAAAAAGATATTTGTAAGGATGCAACTATTAAGCGCATTTATTACGAGAGAGATAAAAATTATGCTCATAAAGACGATGACTATAAATTGAAAGAATATGCAACAATGGATGAAATCGCTGATGAAATGAAAACACAACTTCAATGTATAGTTGATACCTGCAAGAATTTTCTTCCTGTTGAATTAACACTGGATTATGTTGCGTTTGATAGTAAATTTTTCAGAATTGCGAATGGGATAACAAAAGAAAGAGAAGAACAAATATTAAACTTTAAACATCCAAATCGAGGTAAACGATCAGTAATTCCTGATGAATATACAAGAACATTTAAAGTCTTTAATGATACAGAAGACATTAGAAATATCTCATCAAATGAGAAAAGTCAATATGCGACTATATTGTCCGTAGGGATTTGTATGGAGGAAACAATGCAACATCTTCAAGATGGTGTTGTGAAATGCAATGTTTTAAACGGATTGAATATGTGGGTATCTATCAATCAATCAAAATTAAATGAAATTAAGAAGTTAAGGGAATTAGGAATGCTAGATAATTGTGACATGCCATATATTCCCCAAAATAAAAAAGACGAAAAAAGAGTTATTCAAATATTAAAGAAGGAGGGCTTTTTGAATGAGTAAAATAAATCAGTTAATTCAAAACCATTGCCCTGCAGGAGTTGAGTATAAAAAATTAGAGGATGTCCTTACCATAAAGAATGGTCGAGATTATAAACAGTTTGGTGATGGTGATGTTCCAGTTTATGGGTCTGGCGGTATTATGACTTACATAAATACGGCTGTTTACGACAAGCCTTCAGTACTAATTCCAAGAAAGGGTTCACTTGATAAGCTATATTATGTAGATACTCCATTTTGGAATGTTGATACCATTTTCTACACGGATATTGATACTTCATTGGTCGAACCAAAATATATTTATTACTATTTAGAAGGACAGCATTTGGAAAGGTTAAACAAGGCTGGCGGTGTTCCAAGTTTAACACAGGCTGTGTTGAACAAAGTGCAGCTCCCCGTCCCTCCCCTAGAAGTCCAACGTGAAATTGTCCGAATACTTGACAACTTCACATCGCTTACAGCGGAGCTGCAAGCGGAGCTGCAAGCGGAGCTGCAAGCGAGAAAGAAACAGTATGAGTATTATAGGGATGAGTTGTTAAAGCCACAGGAAAAAATTCCAATGGTGACACTAGGTGAAATTGGACGAGTAAGAATGTGCAAACGTATTTTAAAAGAACAAACGAATTCTATTGGAGATGTACCATTTTATAAAATCGGTACTTTCGGAAAAAAAGCAGATGCCTTTATTACGCAAGAATTGTTTGAGGAATATAAAAAAAAGTACTCCTATCCTGAAAAAGGTGATATTTTAATATCTTGCTCTGGAACAATCGGCAGAACCATTATATTCGATGGAAAACCATCATATTTTCAAGATTCCAATATTGTTTGGTTAGAACACGATGAAACAAAAGTATTAAATAAATATTTAATGTATTGTTATTCTAAACAGCCTTGGAAAATTTCAACAGGAGGAACAATATCTCGACTATATAATGATAATATTTTGAAAGCTAAAATACCAGTTCCATCTTTGAATGTTCAAAAACGTCTTGTAGAAGTGTTAGACAACTTTGAAAAAATCTGCTCCGACCTAAATATAGGCTTGCCTGCTGAAATTGAAGCAAGACAAAAGCAATACGAGTATTATCGTGACGCACTTCTGTCTTTCGACAATTCATATTTTGTTAACGTAGAGAGAGAGAGAGAGAGAGAGAGAGAGAGATGAGTGGCACAGCGGATTGATCAAGCTGTGGCAGTATGTGTTTGGGTATGCACCAGTTAAGCTGAAAGATATTGCAATTTCTATCAAAGACGGAATGCATAATTTACCAAAATCGCTCTTTGATAACGGTGACTATCCAATATTATCTGCACAGAATATTCACAATGGCTTCATTGATTTTTCTACCAAAAGATACGTTGATATTAATACATTTTTAAAAGAGAGAAGAAGGACTAATATAGAAAGTGGTGATGTATTATTGACTATTGTTGCTACTATTGGACGAACAGCAATAATTAAAGATAATACTGACTTTTTACTTCAAAGAAGTGTATGTGTAATAAAGCCCAAAAGATGTGTCTTACCAAGTTATTTAAAATATTATCTTGATACATCAAAAACTCAAGCATATATGCAATCAAATGCACACGGCTCTGCTCAGGCAGGTCTGTATTTGAATCAAGTAGCAGAAATTGAAATTATGTTGCCAACTTTGAAAGAACAAGAACGAATCGTATCAATTCTCGACAGGTTCGATTCATTGTGCAATGATATTTCATCTGGCTTGCCTGCAGAGATCGAAGCAAGGCAAAAACAATATGAATATTATAGAGATAAATTACTCAGCTTTTAGTAATTAAGTAAAGGAGGCGGCTATTGTGCCATATTTCAATATTGTCGCACAGACAACAGAAAACACCGTTGTTACAGAGTATGAGCCGGCAAAAACACGTTCTAGCAACTATCAATCTGAAGCAGCATTGGAAAAAGAATTTATCCATATGCTCACAGAGCAGGGCTATGAATATCTTAAAATTCATCATGAAAAAGATCTTATCGCAAATCTGCGTACTCAGCTTGAAAAGCTCAATGACTATCATTTTACTGAAAACGAATGGGAAAGATTTTTCAAGGATTCAATAGCAAATCAAAACGAGGGTATCGTTGAAAAGACACAAACGATACAAGAAGATAATATCAAGAACTTAAAGCGTGATGACGGAAGCACAAAGAATATTACTATTATTGACAAGAAGAATATCCACAATAACTTTTTGCAGGTCATAAATCAGTATGTCATCGGTACAGCCGAGGGTGCAAAACACGACAATCGTTATGATGTCACTATCCTTGTAAATGGCTTGCCACTTGTCCACGTTGAGTTAAAACGCAGAGGTGTAGCTATCCGTGAGGCGTTCAATCAGATAAACCGATACCAGCGTGACAGCTTTTGGGCAGGGAGTGGTCTGTTTGAATATACGCAGATTTTCGTTATCTCAAATGGAACAAATACCAAATATTATTCTAACAGCACTCGATTCAATGCAATAAAAGATGCAAATAAGAATTCCGCAAAGAAAGGTAAAACCAGCAATAGTTTTGAGTTTACGTCTTTCTGGGCAGATGCAAACAATCGTGTCATTCCCGACCTGATAGACTTTACAAGAACATTCTTTGCCAAACATACGATCTTGAATATCATTACTAAGTACTGCATATTTACATCAGAAAATATGCTTATGGTAATGCGACCTTATCAAATAACCGCAACAGAACGTATTCTTAACCGAATCGAGATCGCTAATAACTACAAAAAATATGGCACTATCGCTGGTGGCGGTTATATATGGCATACAACAGGTTCTGGAAAGACGCTTACATCATTTAAAACAGCAAGATTAGCTTCATCTCTCCCCTATATTGATAAAGTGCTGTTCGTAGTTGACCGTAAGGATCTTGACTATCAAACGATGAAAGAATATGATCGTTTTGAAAAAGGCGCAGCTAACAGCAATACCTCTACCGCTATTCTGAAAAAACAGTTGGAAGATATTAATGCTCATATTATTATAACCACCATTCAGAAACTTGCAACGTTTATCAAGAAAAACAAAGACCACGACGTATATAATAAACACGTTGTTATAATCTTCGATGAGTGCCACAGAAGCCAGTTTGGTGATATGCACGCTGCCATTGTAAAAAGCTTCAAGAAATATCACCTATTTGGATTCACTGGAACACCTATCTTTCCTGCCAACACAGGAAGTGTTCGCAAGCCACAGTTCTTCACAACTGAGCAGACTTTTGGCGACCAACTCCATACATATACGATCGTTGATGCTATCAATGATAAAAATGTCCTACCATTCAGAGTTGATTATGTAAAAACAATGGATATGGGTGAAGATATTGATGACGAACAGGTGTGGGACATTGCCCGTGAAAAGGCTATGATGGCGCCTGAAAGAATAAGTCTTGTCACAAAGTATATTCTTGACAATTTTGATAGAAAGACCTATCGGGGTGATAAAACCTATATCTACAATGCACTTACCAACATATCAGAAGTAGCATCCAGCAAAAATGGCACAGTAGAGGAGATAAAACAAAAGCAACGTATAAGCGGTTTTAATTCTATTTTTGCAGTTGCGTCTGTGCCTATGGCAAAGTTATATTATCAAGAATTTAAGAAACAAATGTCAGCTGACCCTACAAAGCAACTCCGTATTGCTACTATTTATAGCTATGGTGCAAATGAAGCTGAATATGACGAGAATACAAGTGGTATTCTTGATGAAGAGAATTCAGAAGATACATCAGCACTTGACCAATCCTCAAGAGACTTCCTTGAATCAGCCATAAAAGACTATAATGAAATGTTCCATACGAACTACTCAACGGATAGTGATAAGTTCCAGAACTATTATAAAGATGTTTCTCTTCGTATGAAGAACAATGAATTGGATTTGCTGATAGTTGTAAACATGTTTCTTACAGGCTTTGATGCCACAACTTTGAATACATTATGGGTTGATAAGAATTTGAAAATGCACGGACTAATTCAGGCATTTTCAAGAACAAACCGAATCCTTAACTCAATTAAGACCTTCGGTAATATTGTGTGCTTTAGAAATCTTCAGAAGCGTGTTGATACTGCTATATCACTTTTCGGAGATAAAAATGCAGGCGGTATCGTACTTATGAAAGGATTCAAAGATTATTATTATGGCTATGAGGGTATTGACGGCAAGCCACACTCTGGCTATATTGATATGGTCGATGAGCTTACATCAAAGTTTCCACTTATAGAGCCACAGATCATAGGCGAACAAAATCAGCGAGATTTTATTTCTCTCTTTGGTGCTATTCTTCGTATGAGAAACCTTTTGTCTGCTTTTGACGAATTTGCAGATAAAGAATTGATCAATGAACGTGATCTGCAAGATTATTTAGGCAGATACCAAGACCTACGAGATGAATGGAATGAAAGACGCAGCCGAGGTGAAAGCACAGACATTATTGATGACATTGTATTTGAAGTTGAACTTATCAAACAGATAGAGATCAATATAGATTATATTCTTATACTTGTCAAGAAATATCACGATAGTCACTGTGAAGATAAAGAGGTACTTGTTTCAATCAAGAAAGCCATTGATGCAAGCCCCGAGCTTCGCAGCAAAAAAGCTCTTATTGAAACCTTTATTGCTGGTATAAATGATGTAGAAGATGTTATGTCAGAATGGCACGACTACGTTGTAGATAGACGTGAAGAAGAACTTGTTCAAATCATTAAAGACGAAAAGCTGAAAGAACCTGAAACACGAAAATTTATAGAAAATGCATTCCGTGATGGTGAGATCAAAACAACAGGAACAGACATTGATAAGCTTATGCCTCCTGTATCTCGCTTTGGTGGTGGAAATAGAGCAGTAAAGAAACAAAGTGTTATCGATAAGTTGAAAGCTTTCTTTGAAAAGTTTTTCGGTGTTGGTGGTTCAACAAGATTCACTGATGAAGATGAACCCTAATATAAAGTATGTTCCATTTTAAATTCAAAATAAAATATCGCAACTTCATAAAAAATTAAACTTGTTCCATTTTAAATTCAAAATATTTTGTGTATACTTGTAATAAAATAACGAATGTTCCATTTTAAATTAAAAAAAACTAATAAAATCGGGACAAAAACAGCCCTGTTTGTTCCATTTTAAAATCAAAATAAACAACTCAAAACTGCAAAATCCGAAGCATTAAAAACCCAAAAATTTTTTCAGCCAAAATCGCAAAATTTTGAACATTATAGCCGTTAAAACTCAAAAGTTCAAAAATCAAAACTCGTCAAAAAAATGAACATTATAGCAAGGAAAACTCAAAAACTCAAAACTGCAAAATCCGAAAATAATGAACATTATTATTGACACAAAACAGCAAACGACATATAACTATCGGGGCAATACAAAATCGTATTGCCCTGCGTTGTATGTATGAAAGGAGCGGAAAATGAATTATTGTGAGATAAAGAAAACCGATATCGCCAATGGCTCAGGAGTGAGGGTCACGCTGTTCGTATCAGGCTGCAGACACCACTGCAATGGCTGTTTTCAGCCTGACACTTGGAACTTTGACTACGGCAAGCCTTTCACAGATACCACCGCAGACGAGATAATTAACGTCCTCTCAAAGGTCTATATAAAAGGGCTTACACTCTTAGGCGGCGAGCCTATGGAGCCTGAGAACCAGCCTGAGCTTACAAAACTCCTCCGCCGTGTGAAAACCGAACTTCCTGACAAGGACGTGTGGTGCTACACAGGCTGTACCCTTGAAACTGACCTGCTTGCAGGCTCAAAGTCCCCATACAGAACGCAGTACACAGACGAAATGCTGAGCCTTATCGACTACCTCGTTGACGGCGAATTTGTTCTCGAAAAGAAAAACATCTCACTGAAATTCAGAGGATCTGAAAATCAGAGGATACTTCATAAAGAGGACGGCATTTGGCTGCCTTGCGAAGATATGTAAAACAAAACCGCTCCCCGTGACATCACGAAGAGCGGTTATTTTTATTGCGTAGGTGCGACCTAAGGTCGCCCACCTATGAAACTTTTATAAGATAACTCTACAGCCTTACTTTTCAGACTTTGTAAAGAATATCGCCTTTATAAGCTGGATAACGAGCATAGAGCCAAAGCTTAGAATGTATATCCATGCAAACTGCATACCTGTCATGTCTGCTATCTTGAAAAGTCCTTTAAGCGGTGGAACAAGCAGAACGGAGTTTAAAAATACCATTCCAAGACCGAACGCCATAAGACCGAACTTGTTGTTGAAAAAGTCCTTTGAGAAGATAACAGGACCTTTTTTCTTGCACGAGAAGCCGTGGAACAATCTTGCAGAGCAAAGCACTGCGAATGCCATCGTCATACCAAGAGCTGCGCTTGTCTTGTTTCCCATAAGGAAAGCCGAAGCTACTGCTATCGCTATAACTACGCCATACAATGCGATCTCGCCCAGGAAAGGACGTGTGAGTATAGATTCATTTGCGTTTCTTGGCTTGCGTTTCATGACCTCTTCGGAGTGAGGTTCAAGACCCAAACCGATAGCAGGAAGCGAGTCTGTAAGCAGATTAATAAACAGCAAATGTATTGCCGCAAACGGAACAGGAAGTCCAAGCAGTGAGTTGAAAAGCACCACAAGAATTGCCGCAAAGTTGCCCGAAAGCAGGAAGAGTATAGCCTTTTTAATGTTCTCGTATATGTTTCTGCCGTTTCTTATTGCCTTTACTATCGTGGCAAAATTGTCGTCCGCAAGCACCATTGATGCTGCGTCCTTTGAAACCTCTGTGCCTGTGATACCCATTGCAACGCCTACGTCAGCCTGTTTTAACGCAGGTGCGTCATTAACTCCGTCGCCTGTCATGGAAACTATACAGCCGTTTGCCTGCCAAGCCTTTACGATCCTTATTTTATGCTCAGGTGTAACACGAGCGTAAACAGCCTTGTCCTTTACAAAGTCAACAAGCTCTTCGTCTGAATAAGCGTCAAGCTCGTGACCCTCAACAGCCTTTGAGTTGTCGTCAAGAATACCTATCTCACGGGCAATAGCCGAAGCCGTAACGATATGGTCGCCTGTTATCATGACTGGCTTTATGCCTGCCTTGCGGCATTCCGCAACAGCCGCCTTTGATTCCTCTCTCGGAGGATCCATCATAGCAATAAGACCGACAAACTCCAATCCGTCCTCGTCCTCTGGACATACGGTATCCTTGTCGAATTTTTTCTCTGCAAATGCAAGTATACGCAAACCTTTTTCCGAAAGCTCTGCCACACGCTGAGTTATAACAGCCTTTTCCTCGTCGCTTGAAGTTATCCTGTTTATAAGAACGTCAGCCGCACCCTTTACATAAAGCACCTTCTCGCCGTCAATAACGTGCAGAGTTGACATAAGCTTTCTGTCTGAATCGAATGGTATCTCAGAAATTCTAGGGAGATCTTCCCTCACCTTGTCAGTGTCGATACCAAGCTTTGCGCCGAAATTGATAAGAGCCGTTTCTGTAGGGTCGCCTATCTCAACGCCGTCCTTACAGCTTGAATCGTTGCAAAGGATCATGGCTCTTGTCATAGTCTTGACCTTTTCATCGTCAATATCAACAGCGTCAGTGTCGATTATCCTGCCGTCTACCATTATTTTTCTGACCGTCATCTTGTTCTGTGTCAGTGTACCAGTCTTGTCAGAGCATATTACAGAAACGCTGCCCAAGCCCTCAACAGCTTGAAGCTTTCTTATGATAGCGTTTTCCTTTGACATTTTCTGTGTACCGAAAGAAAGCACAATAGTAACGATAGAGCTGAGAGCCTCAGGAATAGCCGCAACAGCAAGTGCGATAGCGAACATGAACGAATCCATAAGCTCGCCGCCACGAAGCACACTAAGTCCGAACACTACTGCACAAACGATAAGGATAGCTATAGAAAGCTTCTTGCCGAACTCGTCAAGCGTGTTCTGAAGAGGCGTTTTTCTCTCTGATGCGTTTTGGATAAGCGAGGCTATCTTGCCCACCTCAGTGTCCATACCAACCTCAGTGACAAGCATTTTTCCTCTGCCGTATGTGACAAAAGAGCCTGAATAAACCATGTTAGCACGTTCAGCAAGAGGCTTTTCGCCCTCTATATCGCTCATATCCTTGTCGATATTAACGCTCTCGCCTGTGAGTGCCGACTCGTTCACCTGAACAGACGCACATTCTATCAGCCTGCCGTCTGCACATATCTGGTCGCCTGCTTCGATAAGAATAATGTCGCCCACTGCGATCTCCTCAGATGGGATAATGACCTTTTCGCCGTTACGAAGCGCCTTAGCCGTCGGCGCAGAAAGCTTTTTAAGGTTCGTCAGTGACTTTTCAGCCTTGACGGTCTGAACTGTACCCAAAATAGCGTTCATTGTGATAACAACAAGAATTACCGCACAGCTCTCAACGTCTTTCATGAAAGCTGAAACTATCGCAGCAATAATGAGTATAAGCACAAGAAAGTCCTTATACTGCTCTAAAAAAATCACGGGAATGGACTTTTTCTTGCCCTCCGTGATAACATTTCGTCCGAACTTTTCGCAGTTTTTCACTGCCTGCTCGGTTGAAAGACCATTTTCACCTGATGAAAACTCAGTGTAAAGCTGGTCAAGTTTTTTCTGATACTGCTTCATAAAATACCACCTTTTTTATTTTTTCCTGTAGTCGCTGCCGATATACCCTTCAAAGCCTCCTTTTCTCATAGGCTCAGAAAAATAAACGCATAAAAAATCGGCAAGACGTTTATTGGGTAAACTGCGCCTGTGGCAATTTAATCAATAAAAGTCTCGCCGTTTAGATATGCAGCGGTCCCTCATCGGAACGTACTGACGCAAACATAAACGGATCTCTCCGCCAGCTACTCTCTTTTACTATGAGGTTATTATAACCTATATTTTTGATTTTGTCAATAGTTTTTTTATATATTTTATTGTACATTTACAACTCATTTGCTTGATCTCATTTTCAAACACCGCCCTTGATTATTATTCCAAAAGGTGATATAATAGCATTGGTGATAATAATGAAAAGGAAAATACTTGTAGGTCTGCTTACCGCCGTTATCTTTTTGGCTTGCGCCCTTGTGATAAATATAACCCCAAAGGTGGAGAAAGGTTCAGTTGTGCTGACCTGTGACGGAAGCAAATATGAGCTTCCCGGCACTGAAAAGACACGATACTGCAATGGCAAGAGCGAGAGCCTTTCCGCTGAAAAGAGCTTTGAAGATCTGCTCTCCTCTGTACCGTCATTTAATATAAAGGCAGATGTAGATAAGGACGGCAATGTTACCCTTAAAACCCCTATGTCCGTAGAAGCCACAGGGGACAGGCTCGGTGACGTGCTTTACACTGTCTACAGCTATGACGGAAAGGTGCTTGCCAAGGAGTCCAAAAAGCTGGAGCTTCCAAAAGAGGATATTGACGGCTGTCTTGTGAAAATAAAAATTACATGGGGCAAGAAAAACACAAGCTATCTTGAAGAAGATTACTGGTTTGCCGCAATGTACAATACCGAAAGATAAACATAACATCAAGATGTTGGGGCGACCTCTGGTCGCTCACTTTCTTTCTGTAAACTTTCAAACAACAAAACGTCGGACGAATTTGAAAACGTCCGACGTTTTGTTTTTTAACATATTTGAAATCCGATTATGCCCGCCATACAAATAACGCTGCCGATAAATCTCAGCTTTGTGATAGGCTCTTTTCTTATGAGCGCTATAACAAACAGCGAACACAGTATCATAGGCTGGATAAATGACGCACTCGCAAGGCTCACAGCAATAACAGCGTTCTCCGCAAGCAGACCTGCCACATTCGGAATCTTTGTAAGCACGACCACCCATGCGCCCTTTTGATTTTTCTTGAATATCTCCAAAGGCTTCGCCCTCGGCAGAAGTATGATAGCCATAAGTATAAGCGCAAAGAACAGCGCCATAGTTGAGGATATGTAATTCTCCGACGCTCTTACAACTATGCCGTAGCCGTATCTTGCCAAAAGATAAAACACCAGAGGAACAACTATCCTGCGGTAATTTATATTGCCGCTGTCCGTTCTGCCTGATTTTGCAATAAAAACAAGTCCTGCAACAGTAAGCACGATAAAAAGGAACTTGAAAATGCTCGGCTTTTCACCAAGAAAAATATCCGTTGCATAGGACATGAAAAGGGTGATACCAAGCCAAGCCTTAAGCTCAAAGGCTGATATTTCGTCAAGGATAATAGCCGAAAGCTTAAATTCAAGGATTTTCGACAAGCACAGCAGACCTATGGCCGCAAAGGATTGCCAGCTAAATGTGATAGTCCTGTCGAGGAAAGGCAGACAGCAAGCCATGAAAACAGCCGTTGCCGCCGCCATTAAGAATCCAAGCTCATCGCCGTTGAATTTTGCCGTTGAAACAGCGTACTTGTCACTAAGGGAACATATTGTGTAGCATACAACTACAAGTATAAGCAAAAACATTATTTTTCTTCTTCCTTACTATATGATTTTCTAAGACCTGTATGCTGTGAAACATACGAAATAACGGGCGACCCAAGGTCGCCCCTACGCAAAGCCGATTTATCAGTTCTTTTTATTTTTCACAAGCCATACTACCGCCAAAATACCAAGTATCACTGAGAACAGAGTAGCAACAGCAAGACATATCCAGCTTGCATACTGACTTTGTATAAATTCGTTCTGCGATTGGCTTCCTATAAGGGTATCTACCCCCGATTGCGAGCCTAACGCTGAGAACAGTATTATAAATGCCATTCTCACATTCATTACGCAGGCTATAACGCTGTAAATATGCACTATACCCTGAAAAAGACACACCCCGCAGTCGTCCTTTACATAGCTTTTCACTCCAAGCACCGCACATACCACCGACACTGCCGTGTAGATAATGAACGCCGCAAAAAGCACTATCGTTGGCACTTTTGCCCCCTCGGTTTTCACTATCATGCTCATAAGCCCAGCCATACACCCCATGAACACAGCCGCTGCCGCAAGCCCTGCAACAGACCATTTTCTGTATAAAAGCTCTGACTTTTTTATCTGCTCTTTCTTTATCTGCTTAGGCATTTTCTTCCTCCGCCTTCTTGCTTTCAAGCTCCTCCTCAGATATCTTGAAGCGTATCCTGTCTATTTTCTGCTCGTCCTCCATTTTCACTGTCATCTCAAAAGGCGGACAGCTTATAACTTCATTCTGCTCAGGAAGTCTGTCAAGCATATCCATTATCCAGCCACCGAGAGATGTTCTTTCGGTTTCGATAGTGTCCTCCGGCAGTCCTATCCTGTCAAGAAAATCCGATACCGAAAGCTCCGCCGACGCTTCGTAAACACCGTCGCTTATTTTCACAAGGGAGGTATCCTCCTCGTCGCTTTCATCATAGATCTCGCCCACAAGCTCCTCTATGATATCCTCAAGGGTACAAATGCCCTCCGTGCCGCCATATTGGTCAAGCACCACCGCCATATGCACCTTTTTGCGCTGCATCTGCTTCAGGATCTCAGAGATCTTGCGGTTTTCGGTTATGTAAAGTGGCTTGTTCATTATAAGGCTTATGTCCGTCTTGCCCTTGAGATACATTTCAAAAAAGTCAGCCTGGTGGATAAGTCCCACAATGTGGTCTATATCCTTGTCATACACAGGAAGCCTTGAAAACTTTGTCTGAACAAAGCGTTTTTTTATGCTCTCCATATCCTCATGAAGCTCAACACCCTCGATATTTACTCTCGGCACAAGTATCTCGCTTATGGTTATTTCGTCAAAATCCAGTGCCGAACGCACAAGCTCCGACTCCTGCTCTTCAAGTACGCCCTCGTCCTGAATCTCGTCTATGATATATTTAAGCTCTTCCTCAGTAACTGACGGCTCGCTGTTCTTGTTGCCCACAAGCTTTGAAACACCGCTTTTTATGCCCATAAAGATAGCCGTAATAGGTGTGATGATGAACATGAATGCGGAAAGCGGAGCCGCCATAAGAATAGAAAACCGCTCAGAATTTTCCTTTGCAAGGCTCTTAGGCAAGATCTCACCAAAAATAAGCACAAGCACTGTCATGACTACGGTAGCCAGACCCACGCTTCCCTTGCCGAATTTCTCAGTAAAAAGCACAGTCGCCAGTGATGATGAAGAAATGTTCACCACATTGTTTCCCACAAGTATGGCAGTGAGTGCCTTGTCAAAATTATCGCATATGTTCATTGCCTTCTTTGCAGACTTGTTTCCGTCGTCTGCAAGTTTTTTAAGCCTTATCCTGTTGCATGAAGAAAACGCTGTCTCCGTTGCAGAACAAATAGCAGACAGCATAAGAAGCACAGCGATGATAACAACTTTCATAAAATAAAATTATCCTTTCAGGTCAGAGTATAAATTTGCTGCCCTAGTTATAAAAATAGCACTAAAGGCAGTCATGAAAACTGACTACATATAGTTATCATAACATATTTTTTAACCAATTGCAACAGTATTATTGAAAAAACGATGTAAAAGAGTTATAATATTCTTTGTGTTCATAATATTCATATGCACAAAAGGAGATAACAAAAATGGCAAAGAAAGATAAGGACATTTTCGACAAAATAATGGACTGGAAGATATTCGGCTGGTTCAGACCTTTTTACGTCAAAAACAAGGAAATGCTTTTGTATCTGTTTTTCGGCGTACTCACCACCGCAGTCAGCTTTGTGACCGCAGGCATCTCAAAAGTGCTTTTGGAACAGGCAGGCATAGGCAAGGGCGGTGTTTCCACCACAAGCACCGTCATATCATGGATATGTGCAGTAACATTCGCATACATAACCAACAGGATATGGGTTTTCGAGTCTGAAGCAGAGGGCAAAAAGGCGATAATCTCCGAAGCGGCTTCATTTTACGGCGGCAGAATATTCACACTTCTCGTAGAAATGTTCATGATGTGGCTCGGCTACTCACTTCTCAGCTTCAACTATTGGGTAACAAAGATAGTGGCAAACGTTGTTGTGCTGATACTTAACTATGTCATCAGCAAGCTTGTGGTCTTCAGAAAGAAATAAGCATACATAAAAAGCTGTCGGCAAAAAATGCTGACAGCTTTTTTTCATCAGTTGCCACGTTGCAACCGACTAATCTCTGTACATAAGCGTGACCGCCATTCCGTTTATCACACCCACTACAACTCCGCACACAATGAAAAACACCTTGATAGGCAGGTCAAGCAGAAGCGAGATAAGCCCGAACACGATAACGAACGCCATTGCTCCGCCTATCTGCACAAGAAACTTTCTCTTCACAAGCACAGGAAAACGCTCAGCAAGCTTTGCGGTCTTGTTACCCTTGCGGTCAATTATCCTGTAAATAAGCTGAGTCAGTGCCATTGGTATTCCGATAAATAAAATTGCTGTTATAAGTTTGTCCATTTTAAATTCCTCCATTTTTCACTTAAATTATAGCTTTTTTTGTATCAAAAAAGGCTGCCCATGACGCAGTTCGTCCGTGGGCAGCCTCATTGCTGCATATAAAATTTCTTTTATCAACAATTAAAGAACTCTTACGCCAACAACGCCCTCGATAGACTTGAAAGCGTCAGCGTCAACGTCGCCTGTAACATCGAGCATTGTGTAAGCCCAGTCTTTCTTAGACTTGTTTACAAGGTTCTCGATATTTGCGCCCTTGTCAGATACAACAGATGTGATCTGTGCGATAAGTGCAGGAACGTTCTTGTGAAGCACGCAAACAAGGTGGTCGCCTGTTTTAGCAAGCTCTGCATTAGGGAAGTTTACAGAATTCTTGATAGTTCCCTTCTCGATATAGTCGATAAGCTCGTGAGCCGCCATTGTTGCGCAGTTGTCCTCAGACTCAGGTGTGGAAGCGCCAAGGTGTGGAAGAACGATAACGTTCTCCTCGCCAAGAACAACATCATCTGCAAAGTCTGTTACATACTTTGCAACCTTTCCGTCCTTGATAGCCTTTACAACAGCCTCACTGTTGATAAGCTCGCCTCTTGCAAGGTTGATAAGACGAACGCCGTCCTTCATCATTGCTATCTGAGCTTCGTCGATAGTGTTCTTTGTGTCAGGTGTATAAGGAACGTGGATAGTGATATAGTCACTGTTCTTGTAAATATCATTGATATCAGCAGTTACCTTTACAGCAGGATCAAGCTGGATAGCTGCGTTTACAGAAAGGAATGGGTCATAGCCGATAACGTCCATGCCAAGTGCAACGGCTGCGTTTGCGATCTTTCCGCCGATAGCACCAAGACCGATTACGCCAAGAGTCTTGCCCAATATCTCAGGACCTGCGAACTTAGACTTGCCGCCCTCAACTGTCTTTGGAGCGTCAGGAGTGCCCTTGAGTGATGCAGCCCATGCAGCAGCCTCAGTTATCTTTCTTGAAGAAAGAAGAAGCGCACAAATAGCAAGCTCCTTAACAGCGTTTGAGTTTGCGCCAGGTGTGTTGAATACAACGATTCCCTGCTCTGCGCACTTCTCAACTGGAATATTGTTTACGCCAGCACCTGCTCTTGCAATAGCAAGCAGGCTCTCAGGCATTTCCATATCGTGCATCTTTGCTGAACGTACCATTATAGCGGTAGGATTTTCAGCATTGTCGCTTACTGTGTACTTAGCCTTGTCAAAGATATCAGTACCGCAGGTAGCGATCTTATTTAATGTCTTTATCTCATACATTGTAAATTACCCTCTCTTATAATAAGGTTACGCTTATGCGTTCTCAGCCTCGAATTTCTTCATGAACTCAACGAGCTTTTCAACTCCCTCAATAGGCATTGCATTGTAGATAGAAGCTCTCATACCGCCAACAGTTCTGTGACCCTTAAGGTTTACAAAGCCTGCTGCTGTAGCCTCAGCAACGAACTTCTTGTCAAGCTCAGCGTCGCCTGTTACGAATGGAACGTTCATAAGAGATCTGTCCTCAGGAACAACAGTGCCCTTGAAGAGCTTGCTCTGGTCAAGATAATCATAGAGTATCTTAGCCTTCTTCTCGTTGTGAGCCTTCATAGCCTCAAGACCGCCCATTTTCTTTATCCACTTGAATACCTTGCCGCAGATGTAGATGCCATAGCAAGGAGGTGTATTGTAAAGAGAGTCAGCGTCAGCCTGAGTTTTCCACTTGAGCATTGTAGGTGTGCCCTCGAGAACATCATCAGTGATAAGATCTTCTCTGATGATAGCAATAACAACGCCGGCAGGACCAACGTTCTTCTGAACGCCGCCGTAAATAACGCCGTACTTTGTTACGTCAACAGGTTCAGACAGGAAGCAGGAAGAAACGTCTGCAACAAGTGTGTGACCCTTTGTGTTAGGCAGAGTCTTGTACTTTGTACCATAGATAGTATTGTTTTCGCAGATATAAACATAGTCAGCGTCCTCTGGGATATCCAGATCTGAACAATCAGGGATATAAGAGAAAGTCTTGTCAGCAGAAGAAGCCACAGCAACAGCCTCGCCGTATTTCTGAGCCTCCTGATAAGCCTTCTTAGCCCACTGACCTGTGATTATGTAAGCCGCTTTCTTGTTCTTCATAAGGTTCATAGGAACGGCTGAGAACTGCTGAGAAGCACCGCCCTGAAGGAACAGCACCTTATAGTTATCAGGGATACCCATAAGATCTCTGATGTCCTTTTCAGCTTCCTTGATGATGTCATCGAACGCCTTGGAACGGTGGCTCATCTCCATTACGCTCATACCTGTGCCCTTATAATCGAGCATTTCATCGGCAGCTTCCTTAAGCACTTCCTCAGGGAGTACAGCAGGACCTGCGCTGAAGTTATATACTCTACCCATTGTTAAACCCTCCATATAAATTAGTTTCTTAGTTTCATTATTTATAAAGACTATAAATATATAAATTAATAATAATATTATATGCCTTTTATAAAAAAAAGTCAAGGGCTGTCATATAAAAATACTCACTGGTCATAAGTTTTTGTACATATCAGCACATAAAACAGCCCTGAAAACGTGCATTTTTTCACCTTACCTATGCCGTTATATATAATAAGCACTGAAAAGCATGAAAAATCAGAATAATACTAAAGCGTTAAAAAGAGGTTAAAATTTTTGGTATTCCTTGAAATCTCCATATTTGTGTAGTATAATGTAATCAATAAAATGCGACAGTTGTAAAAAAATTGGGGAACAATTGTCACTCTCAGGGAAAGAGGATATATATGCAAAAGATATTTTATGTTTCAAGAAATGAGGACAAAGCCCATGATGGAAAAGCCCCGGATATGGACAGATTTCAGCGAGTTGAAAAGCTCAACAGTCTGATCGCGGCAGGCTGGGCTATAAAGGAAATGAAAAGTGAAAACAACAGCACATTCTTTGTGCTTGAGAAAGCAGACTAGACTCAAAATGGCGGTATAAGACCGTACCCTGCCAATAATGCAGACACGACGTCCCGCCAACAAGTTCGCCAGGTCTTTCAACAGACTTATAGGACGGTAGCCCCACCGTCCTTTTTTTATGTGCAGATAAATTTTGCGAAAACGTTTTATGGGTATTGCATTTTAGAGAGAAATATTGTATAATTAATGTAATCGTTTTAATGAGCACAAATGATACTATACATATTATAAAGGAGTAAAAACTATGGCTTATGTAATCGGCGTAGACTGCGGCACAAGCGGCACTAAGACGGTGCTTTTTGACGAAAAGGGCACTGTTATTTCTTCTGTAACTATTGAATATCCTATGTATCAGCCTAAAAACGGCTATGCAGAACAGGATCCTGCTGACTGGGCAAACGCAATGATAAACACTATCAAGGCTGTTATGACCAAAAGCGGCGTAAATAAAGAGGACGTTGCAGGCGTTGGTATCTCAGGTCAGATGCACGGACTTGTTATGCTGGATAAGGACAACAACGTTCTTAGGAAGTCCATAATCTGGTGCGATCAGAGAACAGCTGCAGAAGTTGAAGAAATGAACGAAAAGCTAGGCAGAGAAAAGCTCATCAAGATAACAGCAAACCCTGCCCTCACAGGCTGGACGGCTGCGAAAATTCTTTGGGTAAAGAACAATGAGCCTGATATATATGAAAAGTGCAGACACATTCTTCTGCCAAAGGACTATCTGAGATTTATCCTCACTGGCGAATATGCAACAGAGGTTTCCGACGCAAGCGGTATGCAGCTTCTTGACGTGCCAAACCGCTGCTGGTCAAAGGAAGTCTGCGATACGCTTGGCATTGATATGTCAATGCTCGGCAAGGTTTACGAGTCATGCGAAGTAACAGGCAAGGTCACAAAGAAAATGGCTGAGCTTACAGGACTTAAAGAGGGTACTATAGTAGTAGGCGGAGCAGGCGACAATGCCGCTGCGGCTATCGGAACAGGCGTTGCAGAGGACGGTAAGGCGTTCACAACTATCGGAACATCAGGCGTCGTATTTGCACACACTTCTTCTATCTCTATCGACCCAAAGGGCAGAGTTCACACCTGCTGTGCAGCAGTGCCGAACGCATGGCACGTTATGGGTGTTACACAAGGTGCAGGACTTTCGCTGAAATGGTTTAGGGATAATTTCTGCAATGCAGAGAAAGAAACAGCAAAGTGCATGGGTGTTGACGAATATTATCTCATGGATAAGGAAGCAGAGAAAGTGCCTGTTGGTGCAAACAGACTTCTCTATCTGCCATATCTCATGGGCGAAAGAACACCGCATCTTGACCCTGACGCAAGAGGAGTATTCTTCGGACTTTCCGCAATGCACACAAAGCGTGATATGCTGAGAGCAGTAATGGAGGGCGTATCATACTCACTGAGAGATTGCGTTGAGGTATTCAGAGAAATGGATATCAACGTATCCGACATGATGGCATGCGGAGGTGGCGGAAGCTCACCGCTGTGGAGATCAATGCTCGCAGATCTTTACAACTGCCCTGTAAAAACAGCTTCATCGAAAGAAGGTCCAGCCCTTGGCGTAGCACTTCTTGCAGCAACAGGTGCAGGCATTTACTCATCAGTACCGGAAGCTTGCTCCGCAGTAGTAAAGACCGACAAGATACAGCAGCCTGAAGCAGAGCGAGTACCTGAGTATGAGAAATACTACAAGCTTTACACAGAGATCTATCCTGCACTGAAAGCAGAATTTGCAAAGCTTGCGAAGATGTAATATAAAACCAAAGGCTCCGATTTGCTGTCGGAGCTTTTTCTTATATTATAATATTTCGACAAAAACGGCTCTCCACAATAATGGAAAGCCGTTTTTACATATTGGTCGGAGTGACCGGATTTGAACCGACGACCTCTACCACCCCAAGGTAGCGCGCTACCAATCTGCGCCACACCCCGACAACGTATATATTATACCCGATTTGGATACAATAGTCAAGAGTTTTCAATCAAAATAAAAAAAATTGCAAAAAAGGTATTGACATTCACATTCATTTGTGATATAATAAATAAGCACTCAAGAGAGAGCACAAAAAATATCGCGGGATGGAGCAGTTCGGTAGCTCGTCGGCGTCGCGGGGCGGTACAACTGCTACGGCGCGCTGCCGGAGCATCTGCGCAGTCCGCTGAGCTACTTCAAGACCATCATCGAAGCGGGGATTGACTTTGACGTGGTGGGTATTCAGCTGTATTTCCCCGGCAGGGACTTGGTGGCGGTGGACTTGCTGCTGAACGCCTTTGCTGCGCTGGGCAAGCCGATCCATATCACCGAAATGGGCGTCAACGGCGGCTTCCGGCAGAAAGGAAACGCGGGCAGCAGCTGGTCGCAGATGGCAATGTCCGAGGGTACTTGGCATGGCGGCTGGAACGAACACACGCAGGCGGACTGGCTGGAGCAGTTCTACGCCATCGCCGCGTCGCGCAAGGAGATTCAGGCGCTGACGTGGTGGGATTTTATCGAGCCGAGCTTCTCCGGCAACGGCGCGATGCTCTACGAGAATGAGAATCCGCGTGAGTCGTATTTCCGGCTGCTGGCGCTGAAAAACCGGATTATCCGCAAAGCATAACGAATATCCTGTTTCCAGATGAAAATGCGCCAAGATGCGCAGGCGAATCTGGAAATAGCATTCTCTGATATAGAAATAGAAAAATCCCTGCTGACTGTCTTAAAGGACATATCAGCAGGGATTTCTGATTTAAGCATCTTTAGGCATCAATCCGCCGGGATGTACTCGCCGTAGATGAACTCGTGCAGCGCCCGCACGTTCTTCGGGAAGGACTTGCTGCCCATGTTGATGACGCTCGCGCCGTCCACGTCGAGGTAGGAGTAGGTGCCGTCCATCGGGACGTGGTGCTGCTCCAAAAGAGATTCGCCGCGGGTCAGGCGGTCGGAAATACCCGAACGCAGGACGCCCAGCGCCAAATCAAAGAGCGTGCTCGCCTTCATGTTTGTCTGCACATAGGGCATACAGGCGTTCAGCAGGTTGTTGAGTTCCGTCATGCTCATGCCGCCGTCCAGCACCTTTTCCAGCAGCAG
>OKSD01000951.1_pt1 | contig 30483 bp, 28 predicted proteins | sample 1601221 | NCBI WGS metagenome assembly OKSD01 (sample SAMEA3541550, study PRJEB24748) | human gut metagenome | biome: human gut; feature: human-associated habitat; material: faeces | place: China | collected 2012
ACATCTTGCAAAACAAAAAGAAATCAAGTATAATATAAATGTAAAACCAATCCGGTTGCGATCATTCTTTTCTTGCAACCATCGGTTTTATCGCACCTGATAAGAAAATGATAAATTCTCGTCATACAGGTATGATAATATGGATTATCAAAATACTGCGAAGACCACGCGATACGTTTTATAAACAAAATGCGTTAAGTTTAGCCTTTCAGCAACGAATAACAATAGTATCCGGAATTGCAAAGTCCTTGCGATTCCGGATACTAAACTCTTACCTTCATTCCAACTATTAAGGAACAACTCTATTCTTTAAAAATCAACAGTTTTAAGTTTTCTTATAAGTATCAATAAGAATTTTCTTCATTTCAGATGAGGATAACTCTCCGTTTGCCCATAAGGTTGATAATTCTTTGGCTTTCCCTGATACCGGCACGCCTTCAATATTGTTAATCGCATCTGCAATTTTAACAGCTTTCATACATCTTTGAATTTGATTTTGCCGCATAACTGCCTCCTGAAAATTTACTTCTATATCTTAATATATCTCTGATTACGGCTGTTCGGCTTATCGGGTAATGTCATTTTAACAAGACCGTTTTTGATAGCGGGATCCAAATAATTCTTGCGAAGTGTTTCTTTTGATTTGAGATTTAATAAATCCAAAATGGAATTTGCGGTGTATGGGGTATCGTATTCCATACATGACAGCAATTTCTTAACATATTCTGAAAGATTATCTGAAACGCCGATATTATTTAATATTTCATCCAATACGGCACTGATCTGCGTAAGCATAAATTCAATAAATACCGTGCTTGTACCGTCTGTATGACATTTTGCAATCGCATTATAATACCCCTCCTGAAATTTTTCTATTTGACTTTCAATAGGAATAAATTCAAATATAGGCTTCCACGCTGTAAGAATTGCAGTGTGCCACAGTCTTGCCATTCTTCCGTTTCCGTCAGCAAATGGGTGGATAAACACAAATTCATAGTGAAATACGGCAGCTAATATTAACGGATGCACTTTTCCTTCGGCGCTCTTCATCCAATCAAACAAATTTTGCATCTGCTCGGGAACAAAACGCGCGGGCGGCGCCATAAATATACACTTATCACCGTTGAAAACGCCTTCTTCGCCCTTGCGGAAGCAGCCGCTTTCTTCCACTGTATATTTAGTCATAACACCATGTAAACGCTTAAAATCATCTAAACTGTAAATATCAAACTTACCGATTTCTTCATAGGCGGCATAAGCATTTTTAACCTCTTGAATTTCTTTTCTCTCACCTATAACGGTACGGCCGTTTATAACATCCCTGACATCACTTAAAGATAAAGAATTAGCCTCAATTTTAAGAGATGAATGGATAGATTTAATTTTATTGTTCTTTCGTAAATGCGGTTTTGAATCTAAATTTGTGCGTTCGGTAATTTTACCGATTTTTTCTGAAATATCAGCTACAAGTGATAATATTTTATCCGTTATCTGATATGGCGGCACATATGACATTCCTGTATCCTCCTACTTGCTTATTATCTTACTTATTATCTTACCATAAAACAAGAGATTTATCAACATTTTTGTAGCTTTTTCAAATCATTATTTTCCGTGACGAACCTTTCATATTGTCAATCGGATCCGCTGAATAGTATTTGCATCATCATATACGCCTACGGCAATATGTCCTATAGCTATAATCATATTTTTTAGCTTTGAAAAAAACTATTGGTTAAACTTTTGTCTTTCAAGAATACACTCGACAACACGGTCTTTAATCAGCCCTCTGTCGCGCTCGGCGTAAAATTCAAGCATCGGTTTAAGCTCTGTCTTAATTTCCTTCCCGGTAAACTGCGGAATTTTCAGTTGTTTGCCGAAAAGCGCTCTCGCAGTATTCATCTGACGGTTAAATGTGATACCCAACGGACGGGCAATTACTGACTTTATAAGTTCCTTGGGTTCAATATCCATAGGCGAAAGCTGCGTGTTAGAAAGCAACCCCGCGCCGTTATCAAATATCGGGCAATAATCAAATCTCCCGTTTTTTTCAAGCACGGCAATATTGTTAAGGTGTCGGTCATCGTTAAGAAACAGTGCGTCCACTTCAAATAAAATGGTTAAATATTCGGGAAACTTTTTAAGACCCGTAAACTCCGCCGTTGCTGTTGCCAAGTATTCTATCCGCTTTTTATCGCTCGTCAGTTTCGTCAATTTATCTTTAAGGGAAATCCCGAGTTGTCTTGAAAAAAGATGACTCAGCGTGATGATTGATTGACCGCTTTTTAAAAAGCTTTCACTTGAGCAGCCTGTTCTGTCCCTGCCATGAACATTCAGTCTTTCCATTTGATATTTTGCAAAAGAAAACGGCGTGTCACTGCTTATATTGCTTTTTTCAAGCAGCCTTGAAATTAAGGTTTCGGCAAGCGCCTCGTAACCGAATTGATCTAATTTATACCACTTATTTGTTTCTTTATCAAACCATTTTTCCTGATTGCCCTTTGAGGAGGTTTCCGCAATTTTTTCATTGCTTACAAGCTTTACGGTCATTTTATTTCCTCTGTTTTTATCCATTGCTCATCCTCCGCCATTCTGCCGCCTGTTTTCTTAATTATTTCAAGCGGGTCGTACCTATCAAGTCCCAATGCTTCCAGATACTCTCTTATACCGCTGCGGCTCTCAGGAACGCAACGCTCCTCTAAAAAGCCTTCAAAATCCTTCCAATCGGGAAATAAATTATTGCCGAATGCCGTTTTTACTATATTATCGGTATAATTCTTTACGGAAAGAGTTTTATCGTTTTGATCTGCACATATTTCCGTACACAGTACATTTTTGTCATAAAACGCCATATGCAAAAGCTTATGACCCTTTGCTTTTTTATTGGCGTAAAATTCCTCAAACGAAAGGCGCGGCAGAATTACGATTTTTTCTCCATCATAACAAAGCTCTGCTCCGTTATTCGTAAGCTTTAATTCAGTTACCCATTTTGTAGGCAACGAGATTTTATATGTTTTAGAATTTCCTCCGGCTGTACCGCCGGCAGCTCCGACAATAATGTTCGCATTCCGTTTTTCCATAATACTATCACCACAAATATCTTACCATATTCGTAACGAATAGTCAATATTTTAAAATCGGTTTATTATCAGTGAATTTGCGCCTTATTTTCCTTTTTCAAAGTGTGCTTTAACCTTTTCTGTGAGCATCTATAAGAATTTTTTGATATTTATTATCAAAAAATAAGAGCACTTGTAATTTTCCTTGACATTATGTTATCAAATATGATAACATAATATACAGAATTGAAATATATATAAGGAGGGATATTTTGTGAATGATAATAATATATTGCGCTCAAGGCAGCAAATAATTTCAAAGCTTACCGAGGCAAGGCTCGAAAAGCGGATGTCACAGGCGGAATTGGCAAGCTTAATCGGAACACAACGTTCCAATATATCCCGAATAGAAAGCGGCTCACAAAACTTATCCCTTGATATGCTTATAAAAATATCCGAGGCTCTCGGCAAAGATGTCAATATACTTTTAGAGGAAAGGAAAACGGAAATGAACAACTGCTATTCGTTTCGATTGTATGATGATGAAATACTGACATTTACACTTGAAGAAAAGGGATTAGAAGGCTTAAAAGCTCATATTTTATCTGTAAATACCGATATGAAAAACCTTTTTCCTTTGGATTTAGAAGTAACTGACGACGGTGTTATTAAATGGCTGGAGCGCAGAGTCATTCCGAAAAACCGTGCATTTGTTGATGAAATATTAAAAACGCTCGGTCTCAGCCTTAATAATACAAAGGGAATTATTGATGTATGTAAAGGTCTTTCATTGAACGACAGCTATTGGGTTGTACCGTCCGATTTTAGCGGCACCTTCAAAGAATACAACCTTTACGAAAACCGCTTTTCAGAGGTTTTGTCATTGGTGGCTTATACCGGCGTCGGCACGGCAAATCAGGCTTTCACAACTTCGCCCGAGCTTACCACACAGGGTATGCTCCGTAAAGCATGGCGATTCATTGAAAACGACGGAATTTATCTTTACAAGGGCGGAACCGAGGGCTTTGCCAATTCGGGTAAAGAGCCGTATTCCGAATACTACGCCTGTCAGATTGCAAAGGCAATGGGCTTAAATGCGGTTGAATATGATTTGGAAAACTGGAAGGGCATATTAGCGTCCAAATGTAAAATATTCACCGATATTGACACTTCTTTTGTATCTATCGGAAGGATTGTAAAAACAGGCGGCATTAAGGCTTGCCTTGATTATTACCAAACGCTCGGCAACAATTTTTCCGAAAGTCTTAAAAGTATGCTTGTATTTGACGCGGTAATCTACAACGAAGACCGACATTTCGGAAACTTCGGTATACTAAGGGACAATCATACGGGTAAAATTATTTCGCCCGCCCCTATATTTGATAACGGTTTATCCCTTTTCAATTATGCCTTAGATGGCGATATTAAGAATTTAGACGCATATGCCAAAACCCGTTCTAATCCTTACGGCGTTTCATACGAGAGCATTTGTGCCGAGGTTATGGGAATCAAACAGAAAAATCAACTTCGCAAGCTTATAGATTTTAAATTCACCCGTCATCCGAGCATTAACCTTCCCGAAGAACGCTTAACGGCGATTGAAAAGCACTTACAAAAAAGAGTCAGGAACTTACTTGCGCTCCCTACATCCTGCAAATGATTAAATCACGGTATAGCCTAAGCAGTTATGCCGTGATTTTTCGATAATTTGACCGATTTTCCTTCCTTCTGCCATTTGACTTGCTTGTTTTCTTGCTTATTTTCTTACAATAAAGCAAAAGATTTATCAACACATTTATATTTCTCACAAATCAATATTTTCTGCTATAAATCTTTCATATTGCCATTCGGGTCCGTCAAACAGTATTTGCAGCACCAGTTGTTCCTATTCTGATTTTTTCAGTTTATGCAGATAATCAATTACATTGTATTCCAGTTCCTCCTGCCGTTGTTCTTCCTCCTCTCGGTATTTAATGACGTCATTGTAATATTTCTCTGCCTCTTTTGGAAAAGTTGAAAAATACAAGGCTATCATATGCTTGCAAATAATTCTTTTTCCGTCGGCATGCGGACAATTACATTGGGATTTTCTTGGATGCTCCAAATCTATAAAAACATTATAATGCTTTTGCCCGCTGCCGCGGACGATACCTCTGATTTTTGTTTCGCTTTATTTTGTACGGTTTATCACATAATTATCCGTAAAATATTCATATCCGCGCCAAACCGATTTATAGCTTGCCAAATTTAGTAATCCCATATTCATTCTCCCATAATCCGCCGCTTTTCCGAAATATACTTATTTACTTGTAATGTTTTTAATACAAAAATTGACTGTTTCCGTAAACTCATCGCTGAAATCTTTTAAATCATCTATAGTTATAACTGCATTTGCCAATAAAGAAACAACTATTTGAAACATATTATTTCTTGAAATTCTTGCTGAAACTCCAAAGCTTCTTTTATCGTTTCTTATTCGTTTTTCAAGCTCAAAAAAATTCTCTGAGGCATTTGCAGGCTTCTGAAGAATAGCTATGTCATAATGATTTGGGCGCAAAAAAAGCACCTGCATTTCAACAGATGCTAAATATGTTTGTTATACGGTTTACTTTTTACTCAGTCGGCATACGCCGTTTGAATCGTCCCGAGCCTTCAGTGCCGCCGCAAGCTCGGAAATAAATTTTTTATTGATGTAGTCGGCGCTGCCGCGGTTCATTCCGTGTTCTTCCGCATATTTCCGAATTGACATTCCGTTTATATATCTTTTCTTAAAATATGCGGCATAGCTTTTGAGCACGGTTTTAAAACAGTCATTTAAAAAAGTTATATCTTCTTTCAGTATATTAAAATCCGTTTTGCCCGAAACGCCGATATACCGTTTTTGTGTAACGCACAAATTATATTTACGCACATCCGATTTATAGTTTTTGCAGATATCCTTTGCATAATCGGTATATGTTTCGGCGCGGCGGTAAGTGCGGTTCTCATAAAGCAGTTCTTCCGCATCCTTTGATTGCTTTTTACGGATAGGACCGGGAAAGCCTGCTTCTTCCAAATTTGAAATATGCGTATCGGTGATTTTCACCTGCGGCTGGCGGGGGAACTTGTCTACCCATTCTCCGTTTACCTCGACTTGCTCACAAAAAGATTTTTTCGTCATTGTGTAATACCTGCAGCCGCAGGTTTCGGTTCCGTAATGAAAAATCATGATTTTTTCATCGGTGTCGGCGTCGGAGACAACCGCCACAACATAAATATACTTGCCGTCATACCGTCTGTAAAATCCGGCAAATATTCTCCTGTTCCGTTGCCTGTCCATACGCTCACCTCATAATAATTCTGTGAGAGTATTCTATCATATTTCAATGGGTTTTACAACTTTCTTAAAAAATAGATTATTTTTTAACCATCAGCAATACACCCTCTGGACCGATTCTTTGTTGAGGATCTGTTAACAGATCTTCGGCAATGCACTTTTCAATCAGATCATTCAAAAGGTTGATGCCTGAAACCAATAGATTATACGACTTGTATTCGTTTAAAAGGTGCTTTTGAATATGCGAAACCATGTAAGCGTGCAGTTCGGCGGCAATCATTTTTGCAATGTCCTCAATGGAGTCATAGTACTCACAAAGAAGATTGCAAAAATTCTCCCAGTCCTTTTGTTCAATCGCAACGATCCGCGGCTCTAAAATTTCCCCGTTTTTTCTTAAAAAGCCGCATTCAATCGCTTTCGCGGCAATTTCTCTTTGCGTTTTGTCAAGCGTATTTATATCCATTCCACCGATTGCTTTCAGTGTTAACCGTAGCTTTTCATCGTTTGTGATCGTCTGACCGCAGTAATAGTGCCGGTCTATTCTTTTGCCGTAAATATTGCGGATAAAAACATAAGAATAGCCACAGAAATCGTGCGTTTCGTTGCCGTCGCAGCCGTAAAACCGGGCGCTGTAAGACGCACCGTATGGAATGGCGACGCAGACAGTTGTGAATTTTCGTTGAGGTTGGTTTACTTCTTTGAAATATTCAGTTTCAAGAATTTCATCTACACGCCCTTTAAGGTGCCATACTGATTCGCTGATTAGCGTCCAAAGAATAAACCGCAAATCGGTTTGGCGGCTTAAATACGGAAAATTCAAAAATTCCCCGCGGTGCGATTGCAAGTGATTTTTCAGCTTTTCGCACAGCTCATCTAAATGCTTTGTGTAGATTTTTCCCGCTTCGTTAAACTCGCTGTTTTCTACAATAATCACATTGGATATATATTTGTCACCCATTTTGCGCAAAAGTCCGTAGCTGCCATTTTCGCCTTTCAGCTGAATTTCCAGCTCGTCCTCAATATATGGCATGGGTACGCAAAGCTCATCGGAAAGTTCCTTGGCGCTTTTTGCCTTATCTTTGCAGGCGTAAACAAGATTTTGCGATAAGATCCGCTCCGCTTTTGTTCTTGGATCGTTACCACTGGGATTTCCCGTTCCGATAAACGCCAACGACACCGGTTTTAAGGATAAATTTCTTTCATTCATAATTTTAACCTCTTTTCTGACGGTATTTCGTGCAAAAAACAAACGCTGTTTTACGGTGGTTTCGCTGATATTAAGCTTTTTCGATATATCCTTTACCTTCATTTCGTCAAGATAATAAAGCACCATAACCTCTCGGTAAGCTTTGGACAGAAAAGAAATTTCCGCGAAAATTTTCCTTATTTGTTCCTGCTCGGCTGTTTCTTCGATAAAACTATCAATTTCATTCTCTTTTGCCGCGATTGCATAATCACCGTTTTCCATGCTGATTGTTTGCCGTACACTGTTTCTCTTTTCGCAGTAATCGGCATAAACTCTGCGCGCAACAGTCCACACAAAAGCATAAAAATTTTCAATGCTTTCTTGCTTATGTACGGCTGATATTACGGTGAGAATGATATCCGAGCATAGATCCTCCGCCTCATAAGAAGTGTTACATCTTCTGTAAGAGAACTGATAAATTTTATCAAGAAATTCTTTGTCACCGATCAGCTTTAATATTTCGTTTGTTTTCATTTCGCACCTTAAACTTCATAATGATCATTACGCCTATATAGTCGGAATTTTTTGAGGTTGGTTAGGTATAATATTGCATTTTATTTATAAATAATATCGCCTTGGCATTCCACGTTGCCCTTAATTTCCCGGCATTCGACCTTGCCGCCGCAGTCCACATCGCCTTCAATGCTTTTTCCGCAAGCCACATTATCCCCACAGCTTACGTTGCCGGAAATATTACCACCACAAGACACATTATTCCCGCAATTCACTTTGCCGTTGATATCTCCTGCAGCGGAAATATTGCCGCGACATTCTTTGACATCGCCGTTGATGTCGTTGCATTCAATGTTTCCTTGGCACACAACATCACCGTTAATGCTCGCGTCACAGTTTAAATTGCCCATAACTTCGACCTTAAAATATTGCCGGGTCTTTTCGTTGCATTCCTTTGGAAATGATATGTTGATCCATCCGTTTTCATTGGTAGACTCTAAAATTTTCTTTCCCAAAGTCCTGAAAACCCGAATGGTATTATCATCATTCCAGGGAAGCTCAGAGCAAAGGTCATAGTGTATCTCTTTTTCGTTTTTTCGTCCGAACAGCTCATCTATGCTGATTTCAAAAATATCGGCAAGCATCGGCAATAAACCTATATCCGGGCAGCACTGCGCCGACTCCCATTTGGATACCGATTGATTGGTCACGCCTAATTTTTTTGCAAGTTCCTCCTGCGTTAAACCTTGCCTTTTTCTGTAAAATGAAATGGTGTCATAAAGCTTTAAGCTTTCCATATTTTTGCCCTCCTAAATTATTTCTTGTAGCTACACTTATATTGTAAATACCACTATGCCTTTAATCAATAACGCAGATATTGGATTTTCCCAACTGTGGGTTGGAAAGGTCTTGCCTTTCTGCCGCCCGCAGAAACTAGGCGGCATTTGAATCTTTTTAAATGACAGGATTCCCGTCAGAATAAGGAACAACCTTTAACACCATATCCTCCAGCAGTGTTATAAAATCAAGGTCATTTCTCAGCCAATCATATGACCGCATTTGAGAAACCCTCTGAATATATCCTTCTGTGGCTGAAATAGGCGCATAATACTCCACTTTCTCTTTATTAAATACTTCTCCGTTTAACAGCGGTGATGTATAGAGATAATCACCGTTACCGACAAGACAATCAATTTTCAGATACTCTTTAAAAGCAGCTTTCATATTTGCTATAACGCTGTCCTTATCCTTCAGCTTTGCATAGGCATTGGCAAGATCGCTGTACGCTTCTGCAGAATAACTGACTAAAAAGCCTTCGTTACCGATAGAATTTATTATATTAAGAGCAATATCGCAAACCGGTATGGCATCTTTTGGATCTGCAAAGCAGTAGTAATGCTTTGCAATACTTAAAATATCCACAAGTAATTTTTCAAGATCACAGCAGATACATCCGCGCTTATACTTGACTCTTTCCTGCGGTCGAGCAGTCATAGAATACATATCCGTTCTTGAATAGGGTTCGTCTGGAAATGTATCGCAAAGCTTTTCAGCCTTTACTCTTTCTTCGCAAAAGGAGTAAGCAAGGGTAAGCGCCAGCTTTGCTTTGTATCTAATAAAATCGTCATTACTGTCGTGTAAAACAATATTGGCTTTATCTTCAATTTGTTTCAGCCATTCTTTTTTCTCGCAGTTCGTCTCAAAGGTATGTACTTTCAATTCCACCCACTCTGCAAGCAATTTATGATTGTTTGGATATGACCGAAGCGTTTTTTCTATTAACGCAATGCCCTCCTCTGCCTTTGCGATATGCTTTAAACGAGATACATCACTGAGAACATTTTCGATAACCTTATCTGAACATTCTGTATCAATTCCAAGCAGATAGTCGGCGGAAACCCCGAAAAAGCCTGCCAAAGCGGGAATGAGCGTTATATCAGGCAGTGCAAGACCGTTTTCCCACTTAGATACTGCTTGATAGGAGATGTTCAAATAATCAGCCAGCTTTTCTTGTGTCACATCCTGTGACTTTCTTAATTCTTTAATCTTTTCGCCGATTTTTAACATTTTGCTTCACCTCATTTTTTATTAGAAAGCGCTTTCTGATTATATTATAAAGCCTTTTTTCTATAATGAGTATAACATATTCGTTTATCGCAACGCAACCATAGGTTGAGTAAGCAGCTTTAAAAATGTCGCCCACGAATATAGGCGGCAAAATGCTATTTTTGAATGATCGGCAGCCAAATTTCAATAAACCGTTTTTCTCTTTCATTTTTCGGGAACCAGTGATAAACCGAAATTTCGGGCGCGTTTGCAATTTCAAAATTATTTGCGGGCAACCACTCAGATACAATTCGTTTTCTTATATCAAAATAGTCCTCAACGGGATACGACTGATTTTCGGTTGTAAATACGGCATAGGTCTGTTTTTGAACCGTTATGTTTTCAAAACCGAACTCTTTCATATATTCAAAGCCTGTAACTGCTGTGTTATACATATTTTCACGCTCGTATTTTTCAAGCTCGGCGGCATAGAAAAAGTCATATCCGTCATCCGAAATGTTCGTTATAAGGCAAATGTCAGTTCCCGTATCGCCGGATGCACCCTTTGCTCCCCGTAAAAGCCATTGTTTTGCCCTTGTTGTTTTGAATAATTCGCCCTCTTGGATTTTCCGCTCCTCTCCGTAGGGCACTCCCGTAAAGTGCGCCTTGTAGCCCGTTAATATAATTTCGGGTTTTTCGATGATTTTGTAATCCATAAGTGTTCCGCCCTCCAAAGAAATTTTTAAGACAAGACGGGAAAATGATTTTAAATTGCTATCGCCCTTTTTTACTTCTGACGGCAATACACCGTGGAATTTTTTAAAAGCTTTTGCAAAGCTGTCCGGGCTTTCATAGCCGTATTTCAGCGCAACATCAATTACTTTTGCATTGCCTGCGGCAAGCTCCGTGCCGGCAAGCGATAATCTGCGGTTTCTGATATATTCGCCGACGGTAAATCCGCAAAGAATACCGAACACACGCTGAAAATGATAGCTTGACGAAAAGCTTTGAGCCGCAACTGTTTCATAGTTGATAGTTTCAGTTAAGTGTTCTTCAATATAGTCGATAGACATTTGCAAGCACTTTATCCAATCCACGCTATCCCTCCTTGTCCGTTTGTATTTTACCAAAGAACGGCTTTGTTTTTCCCGATGTTCAGTGCGGACTGTTATCGGTTCGCTTTTTCTGCCGGAAAGATATAGGCAAATTCGGTTTCAAACATTTTTATTAAATTAATTGTGCAATCGCAGCCGACACAAAAAACCTATCTTTTATTTCATAACTGCATCCATAATCGTTTGAATTGTATTACAGGTTTCATCAAAGGAAATATCCTTTGCATATTCATACTCGCGACTGTACTTTTCCCATAGCTTACGAAGCGTATCGCTTTCGCGGATTTCTTTCATAATTTCCGGGTAGTCTGTCAAAATTACGCTGCTGCCGCGTTTCCCTGCCGTCAGTTCCAAAGCCCGCCGCAGTACCTTCTTATCGCACTCTGCTCCGCGCAGCGCGTACAGAATATGTATGTCATAATAATCTCTCGGACGGGTGTTCGCAATGTTTCGTGACAACACGGTTTCCAGCTTTTCCGCCAATACCGTTTCAAGATTGTAGGCAAGAATGCTGATTTTGCGATCGTCAAAAAGCAATGAAAACGTGTATTCAACCTCACGCGGCGTTATCATATCACCCGTAGTAACATCAACCGTCAGCGGTACGCTGATCGGGGGATAGTTTGCTTTCAGTGCAACCCGTATGCCGGGGTAATCATCGGTTTCCCGAATGTCAGATATTCCGACAATCTCAAGCTTAACATCATCCTCTATATGAACTTCGCAAATTTCATTAAAAATTGCACGGATTGCTTCATGCGTCAGTGTGAAACCCTTTACCGTTGTATCAAGATCCATTGTTGTCCGAGTATCCAACCCGACAATGGCGGAAATCAGAAATCCGCCCTTGAGAATAAAATTTTGCTTATATGCCGAAAGGGATATTCGTTCCAAGAGCCGTTCCAGCATATAGTTTTGCATAACAAGCTGTGCAGAAATATGTTTTTCTGCCGCTTTATTCTTAATAAAGGCTTTCAATTGCATGGGATTTTTTGTAATCATAGCAAAACCTCCAAATAGCGCAGTACCTTAGGTCTGACTCGAAGCCGTTCGGCATACTGCATTAGTTTGTGAATGTTCTTTTCTCCGGACGCCGCATAGCGTTTCATAGCATCAGTGATGATTTGAATATCGCTGCCGTTTCCGCGAAGAATATCGCATAGCGTTCGTTCCAAATCGTAAGTGCGAATGAGATTGCCTGCCGGCGATTTAATTTGAATTTGTCCGAACTCATAATTCTCCGGTACAACACGCTTAATAATAATTATTTCCTGTTTCAATGACGGCGCATTGTAGCCCTTTGGAAATGTCATAGTATATTTTGCAGGGGTTCGGTCTGAATATCCGAGCAGATACAGCGCAGTGTCGTGCGAGTAAATTCCCCGTCCGTATTTCTTTTGCAAGAGGTAGAAATCGTCCTCCCATGAGTTTCTCCGTACATACAATCCACGTCCGAAACGGTATATTTCACCATCTTTGACAAGCTGTTGTAAAGAGTTGCGGTGCAATCCGGCTTCCGTCACCTGCGCTGAAGTTATTATGCCGTTCTCTGAGGCTTTCAACATTTTTTTAATTTTTTCCCTGTCGCTCATGCTTTCACCCCCGTTTCGGCTTTCACACATTATATTATATAAAAATAATGTGCTATTGTCAAGTCTTTTAACAACAACCGCACATTAGAATATTTGTAAATAATGTGCGGTTGTTAAAATCAAAATTGTTAGGCTGTTGAATTTATGCAGACAAATAAACAAAACTAATAAAGAACGGCATAGCAGCCAAGTTATACCGTTCTTTATTAGTTTTTACACTTCCAAAATACCGTATCCCTGTAAAATTCAATATTGTTACTTCGTAAAAAAGAGATAAACTCAAATTCTACTGCTTAATCTTCTCCTGTTAGGTTTTCTTTTTATATAACCCTCGATTTTCTTATTCATAACAAATACGCCTTGATATCGGGAACAAACTGATTGCCGCAACAGCTCAGGGTCGCGCACGGGGTCATTTTTCGTCTATCATTAAATCGTAATGTCGGATAACATCATCGTTTGTGGAGGTTACAACCAATGAATCCTCATCACGCAAGGCAAATACCTTGTATTTTCCATCCGATTTAAACTTATCATACAGCGCTTTGTGTTCCTCGGTATAGTGACATAAAATAATACCGTTAAACAATCCAAGTCCTTTAAAATCAGTCATACTATCGGGAATAGGATCAAACGCCGCGATGTGTGCAACGCTTTGCGTGGCAATGTGCGCGCCCGCACTGCCGCCGATATAAAGAACGCCTAATCTCACATAGCGTATGATTTCTTTATCGAAACCACAATCTTTTATCCGCTTTAGTGTTGCAAATGTATTTCCACCACTTATGTAAATAACATCTAAATCAAGATTGATAAACTGTTGTTCATTGTAATAGTCGAAAACTGAGATATTATCTCTTGCAAAGCCAAACTCTTGCATTCTTAAAAAATACTTTTCACTATGTATGGTTTCATATGTTGCTTTTTCATTAGGAATAAACAGCAGTTTGCATTGATCAACCGGTTTGCTTAGATTATTAAGTATACATCTCCAGCGGAGATAATTGTTAATCAGTTTACGCAATAATAACCATTGCTGCTAGTAATCAAGAAGCAATGCGAGCAATGAAATATATAAGAAGCAAACAACTGAATATACGGCAACCAGTAGTAGGTTGTATCCTCACTGATCGACTGCAATTAACGATACTGATGTTTATGGCTTATTGAGATATTCTTTTTCATCGCATAAAAGACACATATAATAAAAAGATTATAAATCCGTTTATATACAGACGAAAAATAATAATTTTGCATTGCATACAGCAAATGTGAACATAGTTCAAATTAATTTAAATATGCTATTTATGATAATATAATAGAAACAAAATTATTTCCACATAAATTTGCCAAAAAATTAAGCTTAAATATTTTTATAATATGGATGATAGTTTTATTATTGATTTTTTAAAATTAATGTTATAATATATTATAGAACTTTTAAATAAAGGGGCATTTTGAAAAGTGAGCGATAAAATTTTGATAGCAATTATTTCTGCAGGTTTAGCAACATTTGTAAATTGTTTGTTTCAATTAGTAAATAAAGTTTTAGATAACCATAAAGAGAATAAAAGAGAGCAAAAAACACAATTGAATGAATATATACTTAAGAAGGAAACAATCTATATATCTGCAATAGATAGACTTTTACAAATCAGAAGGGGTTTTGATTATACTCGCAAAGATATTATAAATAATAAAGAATTACAAGAGGAAATTAAAGAAAACAATCAAAATTTCTTTCAGATAGCAGCACAATTACGATTATATTCAAATGATAAAATTTATAATCAATATCAACGGTTATCTATGTTTTCCATTTATGCTTATGCACACGAAAATGAACCTAGGCTTTTTGAAGATAGTAAGCAGGCTTACAATATGCAAATTACATTATTGGCCCGACAAATGCAAGACGATTTAGGATATAGGAAATATAACAATTCTTGTGACACTATTATGTGTCCTGAATGCGGAATTGAACATGATATAATTCTAAAATGTCCTAATTGTGGTATGAGTTATGAAGAATTATTAAAGAAAACAGAGAAAATTATTAATCAATCACTGGAAGAACAACACAATTTGTCGTAAAATTTCAAATAAAATCATTGAGAGAATCGGAGAACCATATATACGATGAATATCATTGAGAACCTAAATCGTCAGTTCCGAAGCATTATCAAAACGAAGCCGTCGTTTGCAAATGATGATTCTCTGCGCAAAATGCTGTATTTGATGTCGAAAAAATTTTTCAAACACTGGACGGCGTGATGTCGAAATCGGGAGCAGGTTTTAAATCAACTTGATATAATGTTTTCAGAATTCTTTTTTAACATTATCAAATCTGAATTTGGCTCTTTTTATGATTTGTGCAAACACGGAAAATGGCATGAAATACAGAATGGTAATCGGGCGGGAAAGTTGAGGATCGGCTTATCCGCCCATAATTGGTTCTTCTTCAAATTATGTGTAAAGTCCAAAATACGGTATAAAAAAGCAAAGTGATAAATGGCGTGAAAGGCAAAAATCGGCTTGCACGCCATATTTGCATAATAGCAGAAAGAGCAAGGCATGTCAAGGGCGGCTGCTTTTTATAAAGTATTATATGACCTTACAACTTAGTATTAAGTTATAACTTGCAATCCCAAGAATAATAATATCTTTGGTATCATCAAATATAATTATTATCAAACCGTTCCCAGTCAATGCCATGGTATAAGAATGTATCCAATGCCGATTTTTCTTTAAGAAAAGCCGCCGGAATCTCATCAATTATTCGCTTTAATATTTCTTTGTCTTGATTGAATTCATACTTCAAACATAAATTCAACCATTTTTCGGAAACTTGAACACAATCGTTATATTTCACTAATGCAGAATTAGCTTCATCGGTAAGTGCAATTTCCCATTTCCCTATTATATATTCCATAGATGTTTTTATCATACACCTGTGTTCGTAAAGCTTCTTAGCAGCACTTGTTAATCCTCTGAACCAATCACAAAATTTATCTCCGTTAATCTCGGTTTGAAGAACTTCTTTAAAGGCGTCCAAACAAACTATGCCCATATAATGATAGTGGTGATAACCATAATCTCCTATTTCTTTTGGATGATGAATAATACATATCTTACCATCTAATTCTTTCCTAATTTTCAAATATGCTTCAAAGGCACAATTATCCGGTTTATAGCTAGGATTCAGTTTCATTGCTGTGGCAGGATATTGATAATTTATAGACAGTTCCATACCGCGAAACGGTCTGTCTAAATAGTATTTTTTTATGTCTTCTATCGTGGCCTCCATATGTGAATAATCAATACATATGGTACGAAAGCCTCTCTCTGCAAGCCCCACAGAAATCAACTGCCCGTTACTATCGTCAAATCCGTAAAATACAACCTCATGATAATATTCTTCATTTATATATGGCTTAATGTGCATTATAATGTAATATCCGTTTTTTATGTTATCCTTTAAAGTATCAATTATATTGGTACTATTCATATTAAAGACTTTCAAAGGTTTTCTTTGCAAAATCTCTTCATGATATGACGGCGGATACATATTAATTTCTCCAAAGTGAAAATTACCAGAACCTGAACACAAATTATAATGTGAAGCCATCCAGTCCCTGTAATATGGCGATGTTTTTATAATAGCTAATCTATTATATATCCAACAATCAGTCACAGATTCAACATCATCGATATGTATAGGCAATGTAATTTTTTCTTTCATACTGTTCATCCTTTAACTTTTTATACTTTAATGCTTTTATTATTTGATAGCATTGACAGCATCATTGACTCCACTTGTTTTTCATTTGTTTCAATAGTGCTAAAACCATTGTCTAAACAATCACTACAAATTGTAATTAAATAATCATCCCTTTTAAAAGTCTTTAGTTTTTCTGAAATATTACGGTCAAAAACATTAAATGAATTTATTGGCATATGCAGACCTTTTCCAACATATTTCATGTATGCTTCTTTTTTCGTCCAAACTTCATAAAATCTATTGTTTTGAACCAGTGAATTTTCTAATATATATTCCTGTTCGTACTTCGTAAAAAATCTTTTAGCAATACGCAGATCAGCATTTCTAATTTTTTCTATATCCACACCTATTTCATTATTTGATACAACAATAACAATTATATTACTCGTATGAGAAATATTAAAATGACACTTAGGAAATTCTTTTATATATGGCTTACCATACCGATTCCTCAAAATAGTAATCTCGGTATTTGAAACACCGAGATCGTTGCACGCAATAATCCTGCTCAGTGCTTCTGCATACAAAGTTACTTTTTTGCTAATATCATTACTTAATTGAATAACTTGTCTCTGTTTATCTTTTGAAACAATAGATAAAAGCAGATTATAGTTTTCTCTGTCAAAATTATCATCGATAGTCAAATAATATAACTTATTAATCATTTTATTCGGAAAAGACTTTTAACTCTTTAATTCGGTCAGTAACTCCCACTTAGTACCTGAATTCTCTCTTACCATAGTCGTGCCGGAGCCTACATCAAACCATTGTTGGTTCAATGTGCTTTGGCTGCTGTCAAGAGCAAAAACAAGCACCCTGAAATTTACAACCGTTACTCTGCATTAAAGAAACGCAGAGGACACAAGAAGGCGATTATCGCAATCGCAAGAGTGTTGTTAACTGCAATTTACAACATCTTAAAAAAGGGCAAGCCTTACAATCCGGATCTTTGTCGAAAATCTGATACTCCTCCTGAACACCGCAATGTTTCTGTAGAGGAAGCTATCTTCATTCTTCAAAGACAAGGATACTAGGTTTCTTCTCCGGCATAGATTTTGATTTCTCGACATCTTTTCGACTACTTTTCGGGGTAGTCTGCTTTGTTATACCGTTTTTCGCTTTTGTATTTGTGTTTTATTTTTCAGACTTGGTCTCCTTTTAGAAAACACATCAAATATATTTGCTAGCTTGCAGACCAAACAAATGAGCATATTTACCATTTTGTTTTAGAAGCTCTGCGTGAGAACCTTGTTCAATGATGTGACCATCATCAATAACAAAAATTTTATCCGCAAGGGTTGTGTTAGATAATCTATGCGAGATGGTAACGGAACTCTTGTTCTTGCTCAAATTATATAATTGTTTGAAAATTCTATCTTCAGAAATCGGATCTAAAGCGGCAGACGGCTCATCAAGTATCATATATTCGCTATCTTTGAAGTATGCACGTGCAAGTCCGATCAACTGCCATTGGCCACCCGACAGGTCCTTTCCGTTGTCGGCATAGTATCTTCCGAGAACACTGTCAAAGCCTTGCTCCCAATCTCTGATTATTTCACTTGCACCGCTGATATCGCAAGCACGCTTTAGCTTTTCATCGTTGAATCTTTCATTAAAATCGGAAAGTGCTATTATCTCGCGAAGCGGCAGACAGTAAGTAACATAATCTTGGAACAGAACGCCGAAGACACGGCGAACAGCATACACATTGTATTCCTTTAGGTCTATTCCATCAAGTTTAATCACACCTTCTTCAGGATCATAAAAACGGAACATGAGCTTGACTATCGTGGATTTACCTGCACCGTTAAGACCGATAAGACCTATTTTCTCATGTAGCTCTATCGTAAAAGAGCAATTCTTGAGCACATATTGCTCGGAATTGGGATAACGGAAAGAAACATTGCAAAACTCAATTTTCGGATTTGCAGACGGAAGTCTTGTACCGCTCTTCTCTGTCTGCGGTTCTATGTCCATAAATTCCTGCAATTCAATGAGTCGAGTGTTGTTGTTCAAAAAGCGATTCACATTGCTCATCAAGTCTTGTGATTGAGAGCGAAGCCGCGATACCATACTGAGATTGTATTGCAAATCACCAATGCCAATTGACTTGTTTACTACATCCAACACCGAAATCGCAAGAACAAGAGCTTCTGCCGAAACATTGATCAGCATAATTAAAAGGTTTCGGATATTATGTCGGATATCCTCCTTTTTATTTTTTCGGTAAAGCTTTTGCCACATTTCCTTATAATGACCTATAAAATACTCTCCGATATTATTAAGCTTTATCTCAAACTGAACATTGTTATCAAAAAATACTCCGTTATAATAATCCTTTTTGCGATTATCTCTGATTTGTTCTTTCTCCATTTGCAAACGTCTTTCAGTATACTTTTTGTTATAAATCAAGAACGGAATAAGCAAAACAATAGTAACAATGCCAAGCCACCATTTATAGGTTGAAACTATAACCAATGTTGCTAATACATTGACCGTTGACGATAAAATATCAAAGACGAGCCAAGTCATATCCATCATGATATTAAAATTACTTCTTGCGTGTCGAACCTTATCGCCCATTTGGGCTGAATCAAAGAATGCAAGATCCATACGTGAAGTCTTTTCCATCATAACGGTTTCAATATAAAACTGCAGCTCATCACTATATCTGCTATTTACATAATCATCAAATTTAGCAAGCAAGTACGCAACAAATTTTAAGGCGAGATATATTGAAAGGCAGAACAAAACAAGCTTTGAATCTTTCTCCACAACGCCATTCAACACTTCTTTCCAAAGCCAAATATTGAAAAGAGGAACTGCGGTTGTGGAAAGCAGTATCAAAAATTTCATAGAAAAGTAGAACTTTGAAGCACCAAAGCTGGTTGTGATACCGAACCACACATTTTTATACAAGCTCGAAAAGAATGATTTAATACTATTCATCACCACATCACCTCCAACCGATATTTATCTTTTTGGAGATTATAGAGTTCGGCATATAAGCCATTTTTCGAAACAAGCTCATCATGACTTCCGCACTCGGTGATAATGCCACCGTCAAGGACGATAATCTTGTTTGACATTCTTGCCGCCGATATTCGATGCGATATCATAATACCTGTTTTGCCCTCAGATATGCCCTCAAAATTCTTAAATATTCTATCCTCTGCTTCGGCATCAAGGGCGGCTGAAGGCTCATCGAAAATAAGAATATCGGCATTTTTGAAATATGCGCGGGATAACGCTATTTTTTGCCATTGACCTCTGGAAAGTTCCGTACCCTTATCGTCAAACTGTCTTGTCATAAATGAGTCAAGACCATTCGCAAGTTTCTTCTGCAATTCATCATAAACACCACTTTGCTTTAAGGAAGCGGTAACAGCATCATCGTCCAAAACTCTATCGTAGTCGGATAGAGCAATGTTATCTCGCAACGACAACGGGTACTGAACAAAATTTTGAAATAGCACCGAGAACATTTTACGAACATCACGAATATCGTAATCTGGCATAGGATGGCCGTTTATCAAAATCTTTCCCGATTCAATCTCATAAAGGCCAAGCATTAGTTTAATAATGGTGGACTTTCCCGAACCGTTTATGCCGACAAGAGAGAGCTTGTCTCCTTTATTGAGTGTAAACGAAACGCCATTTAGCACATACTTATCAGTATGAGGATACTTGAAGCAAACATTTTGAAATTCAAGGGATTCAAACTCATTCAAATATCTTGTTCCAATGTTGCCTTCGGTCGAAATGGCGAAAAATTCAAAAATACGTGACATGACCTCGGTGGTTCTTGTGTAGGTCATAAGTCCAATATTCATAAATCCCTCAAAAGCATTGACCACAGAGAGAGCAAGCCCTGTATATAGGGCTACATCACCAATGCCAATTTCACCGTGAAGTGCTTTTGCCACAACAAAAACTGTAAAAACAATTTCACCTGCTCTTAGGATGGTTTCAGCAAAAAGCATCGAAAGGAGCTTTTTCTTATCGAGCCGCTTATTTGCAGAAATGTATTCACCTTTGACTTCATCATAGCGTTTTCGAATTGGCTCCGTTAAGTCATACATACGGACATCCTTTGCAGGCCACGGGTCGGTTAACATCCAACGATAGTAGCAGAACTTGCGAACATCCGGTGCCTGCTCTCGACGAAGATTTTCTGCCTTTTTATCATAAACTAACAGTAAAATCATGCCTGGCACTGTCAGAACTAACATCAAAAGAGAAAACCATACATTAAACGCAATTAGAGCTGTGATTGCAACGGTAAAAGCATATACCAACGAAAATATACGTACCAATTGGTATGTAAGATAAACCGACGTATTTTTTGAGTATCTTACATCTTCTACCATGTCTTTTCCGTCCGAAGAATCTATAACGGATAATGGTAGTTCGGATAGCTTTTCGGCAAGGTTGCAGTCATATAGGTGTTCTGCCTTTTTGAATATAGTGTCGTACAATATATTTTGAATAGATTGGTTCGCTTGTGTGATAAGCAAAATAACAATATATATCGTTATCCATAGGATTACATTTTGGATCAGAACGCTTTCGACTGTCAATGTGTCGAGCAAATATTTAAGTGCATAGGTTAACGCAAGTCCAAGTGTCGACGCAACCAATGACAGCAAGAAATAGACTACAACCCAAAGACCACTGGACTTATATATTAAAGAAATAGATAACTTGATGCATCTTAGTAGCAGTCTCCATTTATTCATATGCATCTTCCCCTGTACAATTGATATATCGCATTCGGTTTATTAACGCCTTCAATTCAAGTTTTCTCGGCAGATCAAGGAATCGTTCGGTCGTAGTAAAGATGTTAGAAAAAACCATATCAAGTCCTTCATGAGCAATTTTATCGTATAACTCATCTATGCGTATGTTAATGTCGATTTTGCGGTCGGTATTATGCACTTCTAAATAGCGGATCATATAGCCGAGCGCATCCAATTGCCTTTTGGAAACGATGTCATGCAATCCTCGAATGTCGATCATTTCATCACCGATAATTATGAAACCCATATTGGACACGGTAAGTCTCTCCTTGCCACTTCCTTTGGGATAAGATGAAAAATGTTCCGAATAAAGTGTGCGTTTTTGCAACCACTCGATCGGCCGTGTGTGAGAGTAGGACTCACCATATGATGAACAGATAACCTTCGACTTTTTTGTTACATCGTGAATCAGATAGTCCTCCATCATATAGATCCTGTCGGCAACAAACAGATATTCTCCGCTACCGCCGATGACAAGAATTGTTGAGATGCCGCATGACAAATATAACTCATTCACTCGGTCAGTGAATGGCGTAATCGGTTCTTTTTCAATCAACTCCTTCATCATACGGTCACGAATCATGAAATTTGTTGCACTTCGATCCTCATCGATCAAAAGTAGTTTTGTGCCATAGTCCACCGCTTCCATAATATTTGCCGCTTGCGAAGTAGAACCACTGGCATGTTCAGTGGAAAAATTCTGCGTGTCACCATTGGGTAGCCACTTGATAAATGGTGAAATGTTCAACGATTTCACACTTCTGCCGTCCTCTGCGGAGATTGTCATAGCTGTGTCATCAGTAATGCAAAGTTCCCGTCCATCGCCGAGATAATGATCGTAAATTCCCGCCGAAACAGCATCAAGCAATGTGGATTTTCCGGAATAACCGCCGCCAGTAATGACAGTAACGCCCCGTTTAATGCCCATACCACGAACGCCACATACTTCTATTTCATCATTCGGTGTAGATTGAAAAGGAACAGCATCTAATAGGGGCAAATCCGTATCTTTGGACCGTGGTAAAATACTGCCGTTGGCGATAAAGGCACAGTATGCACTTGTTTTTAACCATGAACGGATGGCAGTCTGCTTTTCTGCAAGAGCAAGTGATTTTTCGAGCTGACACATGTTGAATTCCGCAATGAACCGGTCAACCGCACCGGGCAAATCCCGGCAGAGCATCTGAATAGTCTTGCGGAGCTTCTTTTTGGGCAGTTGTACCTGCATCATGATGCACAGACACATTCTCGGCGGTCTTGATACGTCGTCATCCAGAGGGTAGACCGTGCTACCACTTCCGTTTTCATAATCTTTTTGCGCACACAGAGCAAAGTACGCCGTGTTCCGTACCAATACCTCACCACTCGGGCGGTGCAAATAATACTTGCCGTTCTCATCGTCCGGACGGGAACGGTTGAAAAGATCGGCGTTCAATGCGTCAATATACGGTGCAAAGGTGCGCAGGCAGTAGTCTGCGGCGGCAGGAGCAGGGGTAAAGCCGTCAAAATCCAACAAATCAATAGGAATACTAAAAGTAACTGTAGGTTTATCTTGGGCGAGTTTATTTGTCTGCTCGAACTTATATCCTATATCCCCAAAATAATAGCAATTGTCATAATCATCGAATGGTTGACCTTTATTGGGAACCACTAACATCTCACCTTCATACAATTCCTTATAAGTGGTGGTATTGGGCTCCATTTTTAACAAAATAGATTTCAATCGTTTCAACTTTGTCACCTTATTAATAATATGATTTTTGCATAATTAAATGTTTCGTGAGACTTTCTTGAAAATAGCACAGTGCTAATTTTATAACACATTGGATATATTATAAGTGATTACTTAGGAGTTCCAGTTGCTGTTGCTGCACCGCCATTGGCACCCCATTTACTGCAACCAGAACATGTTCTACATGAACAAGAAAATGATTGTACTGTTGGCTTTGATCTTTTTTTGAGAAGCTTTTTCATAAAATCACCCCCCTCTTTTTCGCACTGTGCTATTTTCACGAAAGTCTCATTTTACTTGTTAATGCATAATCCGTGCAACTCAACTAACAACTCATCAAAACTATATTTTTTCTCAAACAACAAATCAGCGACAACAGCGGTCATTACCGAAGTTGCAAAACTATTTGCTGGCTGTGCAGTAATTACCTTTCTTTTTAGTGTTAAAGGCACTTTCGCATATGTACAAAAATCACTATTCAAATCACCTTTACGATGATATATTCCGTTTCTCGCTTTTTCAGAATGCCTAACACCTATCACTTGTTCAAAACTTGCCGGATATGTTTTTTTGTTTTCATTGCTATGTGCTGCAACCACAATTATACCCGCATTGTATGCTTGTTTCGTAGCTTCCCTCAAACTTATTTCATCATCTAGCGATGTGCTTCCCATAGACAAATTGATAACATCAATATTATTTGCCACACAGTAATCAATTGCGCTAATCAAAGCTTCAATTTTACCGTTTTTATTCTTAACTTTTACCTTTATAGAATTAATCTCATGATAATACCTTGTCATTTCAGAAATTATTGCGGCACATAATGTACCATGCGTAAGTGTTTTGGGGTAATTCTTCGTCCTCATAATCAAACCTTGTTTATTTATCCTAAAAAGATTTATATCCTGTTGTTTGATTTTATCTACGCATACACCATCGTCTATAATTGCCACTTTAATCATTATAATGTCTCCAAATGGGAAGTTTTTTCAACAAAGCTTATACTATTACACAATTCAATCCTTTCGCAATAGCAAGAAAGTGTCCCAACAGTTACTTCATTATAACCCCAAATTGGCATAATGTGCACATCAATATGATTCAAATCAATAAACTTTGCTATTATATAAAGGATATCACGTGGTTCAAGGCCAATATCATTTGAAAATAGCATTGAATTTATATCTACTGATTTTTTAGTTAAGACTTTTATTAAATTACAAATCTGTTCAACCACAGTACTCTGCACGCTTAACCCTCCATGATGATAAATATTAAAACACTAATATTATTCTGAAAGTTTGTTCTCAATGTCACGTAATAATATTTCGTATTTATTTTCCATCTGATCCGTAATGATTCTTTTATCCGTATTAAAATTATTTATTTCTGACAAATGATCGACAGTAAAACTCGCTGGCGGTTCGCCAATTTCATATGTAATGATATCTTCGATAATAGGCGTTATATAATACGCATCAATAGTCTTGCCCAAAAGAGGCTTCGCAAACTCTTCAAATCCTTGTATTGTATTGTGTTCAAAGAAATTATCAAAAACATTCATTATAATATAATCTGGTTCACATATTGCATTTAAAATAAACAATGGAAACTTTTTGTTGTTTTGACTATACATTGAAAAGAAAGCAGATGGTATTTCAACTAAGAGGATATCAAGGTCATTTTTTTTGATATATTTGCTAATACTTAAATTTAAACATTCGTATATTTGCTGCAAATCAGAAAAATCAATTTGACTGTAAGGAATCACTTCTCCTCCCAACATCTCCCCATATCCGTCAAAAGTTATAAATCCACTTTTATAATTATTGGCTTTGAACAACCCGTTCAAGTTAACTGTAGTACTAAGTTGTTTCATTTCATCAATCAATCCTACAACATACACAACAGGTATATCTATATTCTCAAAGCAACCAGCATTCACTTCTTCCAATTCCGGTACGCTTGGAATATAATCCACGCATTGTTCTAACGCAAAGTTAATCAATATTTGTTCAAGATTAATTGGTAACTTGTGATAATTCAATACGCTTTTTTGTTTTCTTAAAAATCCGTATATGCTTCTAAAAATATAGTCATCGGAACATTGTTTGCTTTTACAAATAATAACCAAATCTATGCCATCTGTTGCCCTGTTTATATCAAAATCACAAAAGCTATACACAGTGATACTCTGTTTAATATTTGCAAAGCAATTTGAATTTGACACTATTTTAGTCGCAACTATATTATCAAGTAAGATTTCTTCTTCATTTTTAATAGATTTTAAAAGAAAGTCATCTCTTTCAGATGGACCGAACAACAGCACTCTTTTTCTTTTCACTTTACTTTTTCCTTTAACTTAATAATTGTCACATGATTCTTTAGTAAAGATTCGACTCTTCTTAATGTTAAAGTACATTCCTCCAACTTTAATTTTTTTGAAAGGCAATCTAAGTTGTCAATATTTACTGCACAAGTATTGCAAAATCGTATTGCCCAACAATTTCTGCACTCATCTTCTGTAATCTGCCCAACATTCAATAGTGAGTATATATTTTTATAATTATACCCACTATATAAATCTCCAATATTCATTGTTTTAGATTTTCCACTAGCTTTTTCGCAAGTGTACAGTTCACCATTTGTAGTAATAAGCATTTTGGAATGTCCTGGAATGCACGGACCTGAATGATGTGCTTTAATAAGTACAGTTTTTCGAGATAATGCTCCTAAAAAATCATCATATTCTCCACTATTTGCAAAGAGTAGAACATTTTCGTTTGTAATATTACCTTCAGTCTGTATGTAATTGTTAATATAGGATTTTAATATGTTATCCTTATAACTATTCAAGAATGATTGCTTAACATTTCGCTTAAAATCAGTCTTGCTACTATCAAGTGGAGAAAAGTTGATTTTTGTATATTTAAAGATGCCATCGTTAAAATATTGTTCAAGCGATTTTTTATCTTGATCGCTATCTACTACAGCTGTAATACGAACATTGCTTTTATAGAAATTAAGATTATTATCAAAAATCATCTTAAGTTTCTTTATCACCTGTGCATGAGTACCTTGTCCATTAATTGCGAAACGCCGGTACTTGTCGTGAACTTCTTCTGGTCCGTCTAAGCTAATTGCAATTTGAAAATTATGTTCAACAAAAAATGATAGCATCGTCTCGTTTAGCAATGTTGAATTGGTTGTTAAATAGAATGAAATATCTTTTTCTGGCATAATATTTTTGGAGTATTCAACAACCTTTTTAATTAGAGGGAATTCTAGCAAAGGTTCCCCACCGTAAAAGCCTATACGCACGTTTTTAATCTCACAGCTATTTGTCTTCAAAAAATCAATTGATTTTTTTGCAATATCAATACTCATGGATTGGTTACAATGTGTCCTATCATAATAACCGCTCCCCGAAAAGCTACAATATCTACATCTAAAATTACAATCTTGTGTAACTTGTAAGTTGACTCCTTGTAGTCGTTTTGTTAAATAATATTTAACATATGGTGATAATTCATGTTCTATTTTAAAAGGTCTACTTTTACTAAAATATCCGTTTCTTTCAAGTTCTTTCAGTCTTACAAACTTATCATCCGTTATGAAATACTCGCCCTCTTGCTTTTCAATCATTTTTGAAAGAATGAACTTATATTCCAATTTTGATAATTCAACAATTTCATTCTTGTTGACATCATATAAAAAGTAACCTGTTTTACAACTAAATAGTTTTATAAAAGGAAGCATTTTATCTCCTTTCCAAAATGCCAAACTTACCATTATGATTTAACGATAAGCCTTGTGATGCAAACTCAACCTTGATTGGCACGCACATACGAAACATTTTTTTACATAATTTTATAATTTCAGTAGATATTGATTCTTTCCAAAAACTATAATTAGGATATATTTCAAGCAGCAAAGTCAACTCATTGTTAGAAAAAACAACTTTAAACTGTCTAATTGGATTTCCAAACCGCGAATTAATGTTTTCAACACAATATGTTAAGCAAAAAGGATCAATACTTTTACCATTCACCTCAATTTCATCGGTTTTTCTACCATATATCTCTTTAATTACCCTAGCAGGATTGCCACATGGGCAACTCAAATTTTCAACACATACTTTGTCGCCAAGATCATATCCAATAATCGGAAAAACCGAATTTGTCAAACTTGATACCACAATGTTGCCACTTGTTTCTTTCCCCTTAATTTCTGCATTATACAATTGAACCAGAACATTATCTTCAAGGATGTGCATATGTCCAAAAGGACATTCATACGCTATCGCATTAACCTCGTTAGCACCATAAAGATTTGCAACATTAACTTCAAAGAAATCCTTAAATTTCTTTTCTGTAACTTTTGAAATGTTTTCACCATTAAGTTCAATATATTTTATTTTAGGAGGGAGTTTTGTTCCGCTTGTATTGAGATAATCATATAGTTTTTGAGCAATACTCGGCTGTATGAGCAGCCACTCAACACCAAATCTCTCCATTTCTTGTAAATATAATCTTATATCATTTTCCTCAAGAAAAAATTTGCTAAACGATATATTTACATTGTTATTTAAGATTTCAATTTGTCCAGCATCCATGGGTATAGATTGATTATACAATATTGAATGGAATGATGCGCATTTCGAATTCGGAAATATATTATAATATTTTTTTCGTAATCTCCATAAACACAAATTAGACCTCATCATTTCATTGCTTGACCAAAATACTTCTAATGGTTGCCCTGTTGATCCTGATGTCCTTGCAACCTTTAGAGCGTTAATATCTAAATTGTGATAATCACTGTTTATTATGTCTATACTTTTTGTTTGAATATCTTGTTTGGTTAATATCGCCATTTCTACGCTTAACTTTTTAAAATAATTCTCAGCGATTTTAAGGTCGGAGTAGAATTTTGATTTGTTTATATATTGTCTCAGTATTTGATCACTCTTCCCCATATCTACCTCCAAATTTTACGATTTTTTCAATTGCATTAAATTTTCTCAAAACATCTAACAGCAAATACCTGTCATCAATTTCAATTCCGTAGTGGCTTTCAATATCAATTATTAAGGTAATTAGCCGCAAAGAATCATATCCCAAATCATTAATTAAGTCGATGTCATTCTTAACTTCCACCATTATATCCAAATCTTCGCTAGTGTCACCAGCATTTTTAACAACAAGTTCCCATATTTTTTCCATACTGTGTGCTCCTTAATTTATTGCAAACAAATCTATGAATGCTATAATATTAAATTAAATTAATCTAATTTTTTTCCCATTATTGTTTTTTTTTATTGAATTTACTCGATAATATATTGTTGGTATTTCATGAGAACATCTTTTTGATAACAATAGATTTTTTATTTCTTTTGAAAAATCCCTTTGACTACTTGCAACATAGTAACATGCTATTGTATCAGTACCCGATTCCAATGTATGCTTTAACACCATACATTCAAGTATGTCTTCAATTGTCAAAATATCGTCTTCAATCTCCGAAGGATACACTTTACGCGACCCAATTATTATAATATCATCAACACGATCTACGATAAATAGTTCTCCATTTTTATCAATAAATCCAATATCTCCCGTATTTAACCAATCTTTATATAAAGCATTTTGCTTTGCACTTCCGCAAATATACCCAGAAAACAAGCTCGGTGTCTTGACATGAACCGTGCCTCTTACTAATTCTGATAAGATTTCACCCTCTTCATTAACAATGGCTATTTCAACTCCATTTATTGCCTTCCCAACAGAATTACCTTTACAACAATTTGATCTTTGTGCAGTAACTCTAGGTCCGGCTTCTGATAAACCATAAACATTATAAATATCAATGTTCGAAAAAACTTTATCGGCAATATTTCGAGTATTATCATACAGTATCGAGCCACTAACATAAATTGTGTGAAGTGTATCTACAGCAAAGTTTTTCTTTGATTGTTCTTCGGATAAAAGTTGCAACAGCGTAGGATTAATACATAAAGCAGTTACATTAAATCTCTGTATATTATCTAAAATTTTCCTCGGTGGAACTATTGTAGGTGATATAACTATTGGAATATTAAATTTGAGCGCTATTAATAATTCACCGGTTAATGTTGATGAATGGCAAAGGCTCTTAACAATATACATACAATCTTTTTCAGTTAAATTCATATAATTCATTATTGCATCAGCATTAGTATTAATCGCATAATGAGAAAGAATTATTCCTTTCGACTTTCCAGTTGTGCCGGAACTATATAATATTACTGCTTCATCTTTACTATAATTTATTTGAAATTTATTATGTATTGTTTTGGGCAATAATAGTGGTATATTACTTTCTCTTTGAAAAATTTTGAAGACAATGTTTTCGGCCTTTAATGAACTGTATTTTTCATAAATATTATTTTCAATATGGCATTCTGTAACTCCTGCCTCATTCATCATTTCAATTGCTGAAGATATTGGAATTCTCCAATCAATTAAAACAGCCGCATCACCATTATTCCATATATCGAGCAATGCATTGACATATTCAACTGAGTTTTCCCCGATCAAAGCAACTCTGCTCATATCACACCGCCTTTATAATAGAAATGATTCTATGTTTTTACGTCCTGGATTATTAACTTCACATGCTTTATACCCAAATACTATGATTCCCATTAATTCAAGATTTTGGGCATTAATATGTAAAATCTGCTTCACTTCTTCTGAGAATGGAAGTATCTCTCCAATCCAGCAACTTCCAATACCCAGTGCATGAGTTGCTAACATCATATTTTGCATAACCGCTCCACACGATTGTATATCCTTAATACGATCATAGAAACAGGTATTATCAAGAAAGACTGTAATAAACAAAGGAGACTTTTTCATCCACGAGCCGTAAATTGATAATTTTGATACGGAACATATCAGATTTTTGTCAGTTATAATCTTGAATTTCCACGGTTGTCCGTTTTTACCAGAAGGAGCACTAATACCTGCTTCTAAAATTTGAGGTATTATCTGCTGGTCAATTGACTGTTCTGTGTATAGACGTACGCTTCTTCTAGTTTTTATACATTCGATTGCATCCATTGCATATCCTCCAAACTTATCACACTGTGAAATTTGATAATAACTACATACCATGGCATACTATGAAAAAACACGCTAAAAAAATACAAATATTATTTTCTTAAGCTCATTATATACAAAGGACTCTTATTTGTCAATATTTTGTTTAGCAAGTTTTAAAAAATAAAGGTAAATTATTCAATAATTTGCCTTTATTCAGTCTGTCGAATAACCCTAAATTCCAAGCGAGATTTAGGGT
>OKSD01000952.1_pt1 | contig 30448 bp, 41 predicted proteins | sample 1601221 | NCBI WGS metagenome assembly OKSD01 (sample SAMEA3541550, study PRJEB24748) | human gut metagenome | biome: human gut; feature: human-associated habitat; material: faeces | place: China | collected 2012
TGCCGCAGTACGCGCACCACCTTGCCGGTATCCGTCATGTAAGTGCGGAACCCAAGGAACTCTATCCCGTGCGCCAGCGGGAATATTTGCGTCTTGTCGTTAAGCCGCAGTCCTATTGCGGCGAGGCCTGCCTCAATCTCCCGCCGCAGCTCTTTCAGAAAAGCTTTGTCACTATGAATGATATAGAAGTCATCCATATATCTGCCGTAATACCGGCAGCGGTAAACCTCTTTTATGCGGTGGTCGATTTCACATAATTCAAGGTTTGCCAAAGGCTGCGATGTACGCAGCCCGAGAGGTAATCCGTGCGATGTAAGCCGTACATACTTGGCAAGCAGCGCCATAACACGCGCGTCCGGCACGTACCGCTCGGCGCGCCGTAGCACGTCAGATTGGTCTATGCTGTCAAAATAGTGGTATATGTCGCATTTCAGCACCCAACCTTCAGCGCCGTGGCAGCGATAATGCTCACCCATGAAAAGCTTCAGCCGGGCGAGTCCGTCACTTGTCCCGCGCCCCTTAACGCTTGAGTAGCAATCCCGGATAAAAGGTTTTGTCAACCAATCATACAGCAGCCCATCCACAAGCGCGTTCTGTACGATTTTATCCATCACGCAGGGCGCTTGTATCTGCCTGCGCTTCGGCTCAGTCACCCAAAACTGCCGCAAAGGACGCGGTTCGTAGGTTTCGCGCCGAAGCTGCCGGGCAAGGTATTCTATAGTTTCAATCTTATGCGCTTCCGCCGCGGCATGTTCCGCATCGTTACGGTGCCCGCGCATCGCACGGTTAAAAGCCCGATGCAGCACATCGGGTGTATATAGTATTTCGTACATAGTTAATATGGAATGCCGTTTCTCCTGTGCCGTCCCGTAGGGCAGCACAGCCGACATTGTGTATTCATCTTTGCCGTTCGTGGCAAAGATAGTATGCAGCCTCCTTTGTGTGGTGCACCATGCGGGTCGCTTCGCAGTCTCGCGTTCTCCACAGATCGGGGCGGGCGTAGTTATTGTTGGCGGGCGAGTTCGTGTTGACGTTGCCGTTGGAGTTGACGTACACCACAGCCGACGCCGAGGCAGGCCACCGCGTCCAAACGTTCACCGCTGCTCTTATCAGGCTGCACACTACTAAACGGATTGCTCCCTCTTGCGCCATGCCATGCACATGTACTTGACATCGCGCACCTTCTTGCCCCAATATTGCGCCCGCTGCGCGTTTATGCGCCCCGTGCGCTCAGATACATCTATCAGGGCGAGCAAGTAAGAGCAATCCCGTATAGCCTGTTCCTGCGCTTCCAGCCTTACTTCGTATGGAGTAGTGCCGCCGCGGCTTATGTCATTAGCTGTGACTATATGCCGCAGTATATCGGCCGCGCTATCGCGTATATACCGCACAAGGTTTCCCCTTGTCCAGTTGGGGTATATATCCTTGTTTTCGGTTATTCGCAATGTATAGTCAAGCATCTCCATTGCCTTTGTGGCAATCCGAAAGTCGGGCACTTTATCACCTTGATACGATTGCGCGTTTTGTGCCATAGTGGCCTCCCGTCGTTATTATGCAGTCTTCTGCGCTCGCAAAGTCGCATATATACATTTCTATAGCATTCAGCGATCCCGCGCCTTCTTCGTCTGCCGGAAGCTGTTCGCCGCCTGAAGCGCCGGTCGGATACACATTAAGCGTCACGCGGTCACTCGTTATGCACGTTTCGTTGCCGTCCGCGTCCTTGCCGTAGCCCATAAGGTATATAGACCACTCGCCCGCGCTCAGGTTAAGGCCAGCGCGTGCTGTAGATTCACCGTTGCCATTCAGCTGCGTCTTGTATTTCTTATCCCCAAATTCAAGATACGCCCACACTTCGCGGCCCTGCCAGTCCCCGCTGAGCGCTGCCTTTATTGTCAGATAGCGTACCGTTCCGGCAACAACATAGCCGCGATTTACAAGCAGCCTTTGCCCACGCACTCGCAGCTCTATGTTAGCCATCTGCCGCAGCCTCCTTAGTCAGTATATCGATTATCTCATATGGGTCATCACCGCTTGCTTCCTCTATCGCTTCATATTCAAAAACCAGCTGCGGCTTGTCGCCTGAGACGTCTACGCTCACGTTCACACGGCGCGCTTTGCCGTTGGAATCCGTCTCCGCAAAGGCGGCTTCAATAGCCGCATCCTCGGTTTCCCATTCCATGCACGCCGCATCCGGATAGCCTATAAGCGCAGCCATTACTGCGGGCTGTGTGTATTCAAAGTCGCCATGCTGCGTGTAAACATATAAAACGGCCCCTGTAATGGGGTCGTAAAGCACTCGTCTTATGTACATTCTGCTGCTCCTTATACGCCATATATGCGATATTCGTATGTGCCGATTGTCCAATAACTGCCGCTGAGCGTGCTATATGCCTGACCAGCGTTGACCGTAAGCGTACCATTGGCAATTGTGATACCGGGTGCTTTATTCGACCAACTCGAATAGTCGTTAAGGTCTGTACGCTTCGTCATATATGCACCGGTTCCGGCATCTATATCCATCATCTGTGCAGCGTCTATCGAGCCGAATTTGCTGCCTTCATCTTCGCCGTGCACAGCTTTGTTGCTGCTGCTAAGCAATCTGACAAATATAACTTTAGGTTTGAATTTTAGTCCTGTCACGCTGAAGGATGATTGGGCAGCCGACTTATTGGACGTAAATGTACCTACGACCGATTTCATCTTGCCGCCGCCCGTATTTACTCTGCCTATCATACCATCACCCCCATATTACTATGGCCGGTATGGTCATATCTGCGCTGGGCACAGCATTGGCATACAGGTATATGCCACCTGCATACGTTTCACACACAGGCGCATATGCACCGGATACAGCGTCAGTGGGCGATAGCACAACTTCGGCAAAGCTCGCTGCCGTAACGCCTGTGAGCGGAATGGCAGCGCGGTACGGATAATCCGCGTACGTTTCATCTGCCGCCCATGCCGAAGCAGCTACATTCGTGTTGGCAAACGTGAGTCTCTTTTTCTGTGCGCCGAGGTTTTCCCGCGCCGCGTCTGCCGTAACGGCGCCCGTGCCGCCGGCGGCTATCGGCAGCGTATCGGCTTTAAGTGCACCGTCCTCGCCGGTGAATACGGCCTTGTTTGCGGCTGTGCCTATCTTGCCATCGTTGGTAATTGCGCCGTGGGTGTGGTTGGCCGCTGTGTCACCTGCGGTTTCTGCCGCATCAGCGTTGGCTTTCATTTGCGCATCTATTTTGATAAAATTGCCGTTAAAGTCGCCCACATCATAGTTGTCATTGCCCGCAGGTAATGTGAACTTATAATTCGTTGTTTGTGTCGCCATTTATACCTCCAAATTATTACGGATATAGTCGTGTGTATAGCTTGCAAGCTGAGCATGCGTATACGGTTTCCCTTTTATCTCACCATGAGTAACATATGTATACACATACTCAACCGCAAGATGCGCAGGTTTAATTTTTTCCACCGCCGCTTTGAGCTTATCCATTTGCGCCGGTATACCGCGCGTTGATACAAAAGTAATGGTAAACTTGTAATCTGCATAGTATTCCGTTACTGTTACATTGCCGTTTGCGTAGCTCTCCGCCACGCTTTTGAGCATGGCAACCGTTGTAGTGCCGGCGCTACGCATTTTGGCTATCAAATTTTCGCGCCTGTGATTGGCTGATAAACTTAAATCGGTATCTATGCCGTATGCTCTTTCCCACAGTTCAAGGCCATCGAGTGCCGTTGCGGCAAAGACGTTATCGAACATGGCATCTCCAGCTTCCCACAGTTTTTCAAGCGCGTATTGGATGCCCTTCTGCAAGTTTTCCACTTGTTTGCTTTGGCCATATATCGTTAGCTTATTTATCAGATTTTGCACTCAGCGTCACCGTCCCCAGCGTCGGCACTTCATTCGTCTGCAAAGTCACAGCCGAGGTGTCGTTATCAACTTTTAGCCCGCTATAATCATTTACGCCCGGTATTGCAAGCAGCAAATAGCCTATTTTGTTATACGATACGCTGCTAAGTTCAAATGCTATGCCCTGTAAATATTCGCTTACCGCAGCTTCAAACTCCTTTTTTATTGCATCCAGCGTTGTATCGGCCGATATTTCAACCGTTGCAGAAACGTTTATGTTCTTCGCGGCAGCAGACACAACCGTTACATCTGCACCAATAGGCCGGCATGCTTCTATATGCGACTGGACAGCCGTTATTATATCCGCCGAAACTGCGCCCATATCCGGACTTGCCAGCACAACCTTAACTGTTCCGGCGCCGTTCCATAGCGGCAGAACCTTGGCAGCGCCTACTCCGTCCACTTCCATGGCCCACAGGCGGTAGTGATATGCATTGCCTGATGTTGCCGGCATCTGCAAACGCATCAGTATTCGGTTTCGCAATGCTTCATCTGATTCGTCATCGCTCCCACCTACCGCCGCGGCATTATTTGTTATACTGCTTATTCCCTCTATGTTTGTAAACAAATATGTTATCTTCCCCGCTGCAATGTTATATTGCGCTCCCGCTTTTTCAGCAGTAGCGGATATAGTAGCCTCGCCCCCCGAAACAGTAGCTTCCTCATCGGTGACAAACATAAGCCCATCCGTGGTAAGCATCCTTGTGCCAGCCGGTATGTTCGTTCCGTCCACACCTGTAACAGTAATAGATACAGCTGCTTTTGTTCCTGCCTTGCGGCTTATGCCATATTCTGCCGCGCGCAATTCAAGATATTCGCCCTCGTTAGTTTGCAGCAAGAATGTCTGCATTGCATAGTCTATCGTGGCATATATCTTAGCCATTTCAACGCTTGCAGCAGCCGCCATATCAGCCGCAAACGAACCTTCTATCTTGGATATGCTATCTCCATAGTTCGCCAGTATTGCTTCGCGTATGGCGTTCTTGTCCATATTTTCATACATTGTTGTAGTTCACCTCTATATCCGTATTGCCGTATGACGTTACTGCTGTACAGCGTATCGTAAGCGTACTGCCATCAAATTCCGCGTGCGCATCGGCTATGCCCGATATGTCAGGATGCTGCACAAGGCATTCACGTACATATCTCACCGCTTCCGCTTCCTTAACTTCGCGTATCCATTGCTGCCCAGCAAGCGTCATTATTTCGCATCCGTAGTTCCAGCTATAAATGTCGTGCAGGAATCGCTCTGTATGCAGCGCACGCCATGCCCAGCTTTTTACCGCCTCAAGCCCGCTAACTATCTCCGGCTCCCCGTTTGCGCTAAAGCGTGGCATATTTGCAGCATAATCCCATGCTATATCACGATATTCAATTCCGTCAGCCTGTTCCGCTATGTGTAATGCCGGCTGAATAAACGGATATATATTAGCCATTTGCCGCCACCACCTTGCATATGACATAGTAAGCCTGCATATCTGTACTCGGTATTATAAGCACCATATCGCCCTCACTAAGCCCCATTTTCTCGGTTATAGCTTCGTTCTTGGCAATCGTGTTGGCATTGGCCTGTACTGTCCCGTTGACGGCATAAGCGGGCATTTTAAGCGTTATTTCCCGTTTATAATCCTTCATCAGCTCAGCATTTATATACAATGCTTCTCCGTCTATATCCATGCCAGCGCAGCTTATCACAAGAGGGGTAGTGCTTTTTACGGTTCCCGTCATACAGCCGCCACTTTTAGGCCCATTCCCCTCTGCCGTCTTCCCCATCATCTCGGCCATGCCAAGATATGGATTTTCATTCTTTTCCATATATGTTTATTTCCCCTGCTTCATATTGGAACCATATAAATAATCCCAAGGTTCACTCTGAGTTTTCTTCTTGTTGTTCCCTTTGGATATTGCCTCACCTGCGGCTTTAGCGTCCATCGTAGCTTCCCATGCAAGCGTAAGCTTATTTGTATATAGGCCATTTTTCCACGTATGCACATCTGACGCAACATAGAATTTCCCATACAAGCCCGTGAACGGCTCATATACAAATACAGCATTACCCGATATACACTCGGCATTGCCTACATTCGTTACCGTCGCATTGCGTTTGAGCGCATTCTTTCGTATCATTTCATTCGCGGCCGCTATCGATTCTGCCCGCGATGACGATTCGATTATTATCTCGCGCATCACTCCCATGGTCGTATCACCCGTAACGGTTTGCTTCAATTTGCCGCTTGCATCATATATAGCGATCTGATTTGTTATATTCTCGCCAGATTCGCTGTATGATGCATCCATAAGGTTTTCACCGCCGCGTATTACAGCCGCAATATATGCGCCCTTTTCTATCACGCTTACAGCATTGCCATCCACACGCAGCATATACGCATTGCCATTTTGCGCAGCAGCCAAAGCATAGCCCGTCATTACCGCCTCGTATAGCGTCACGTTCATAAAATATCTGCTAAAGGTATACCCCGTAGGCACAAGTGTGCCTACGTTCATTCCATTCGCAGTCAGAAATGCTTCTGCAGCCGCCTCGGCTGTCATATTCTTAATTTTCTGGACTATCTTGTTCCGTTTAACGTATATTCCGCAATCCTTAGCAGTTATAGTAATTGTGCTGCTCGCCGTAGACCTTTGCACGGACGTAATAATGCCGTTAAAGCTCTGCCCATCTGCCTCAAATGCAACCATATCACCCGCATTCATCGGTACAGCCGGTATGTTGCTATCAATAGGTGATTGTACTATATTGGCGCTCAATGTGCGCGCGCACTCCTTCTCGCTGCCACTCGTAGTTATAGTAGTGGCAAGCTGCGTAACATCAATATCGTTTATTCTCAGTTTCATTGTCTTATACTTGGTAGCCGCAGCGCATTACGTCTGCTGTATATATTGTTCATATCATTTGCGCCGGCAATAAATTTTGCCTTATTCTTGTCGCCATAAACCTTATCCGCCACTATAAAAAGGTTCTCGCCCTTTTCAGGCGTATATACATCCGGCAGTTTTGGATAACGGTCTATCGAACGCCCGGAAGATGCGCTCACATGGCGATATTCAGCCATTCTCAGCGTATAATACACATCTCCGCTGCCGTCTTTTTCGCCGTAGCTTATGCTCTCTATAAGCACCGGCACATTAACATCGGACCCTGTAACAAGCCAGCGCACCACCTTGCGTGACGCTGCCCATTTCTTGAACTTTGCTACAAGCGCATACGGGGTTATATCATCGGTTACAGCAAAACTATATCGTTTTGCTGGAAATATGCCGGATATGCTTATACTATCAAGCGTTGGGTATCCGGCTATGCGTATATCGCCAATGGCATGGATATTTATAGTTTCTATTCGTATGCCGCTGCTCACCTCAAACGTTTCCGGCGTAATCGGCAAAATAAGACTTCCGTCAAAGCAAAACTTGGCTATGCTCATACAAGGCTCACCTCTCCTATATATCCTGATTGGGCATCCGCTATTTTATGGTATAGTTCAGTAGCAATCCGGTCTATGTCGGCATCTTCGCGTACCGTAAACTGATTCCCGCTTATGATTATCTGCCCACCACCGGCGCTATCCTGTGCGCGGGCCTGTGCAGCCGTAAGCACGCGTTCGCCTTCGTGCAGCGTGGCAACAAATCCATCATACGGCACACGTTCAAGGCCGTAAGCGTGACGGCTGCTGTGCTTTGCCGTCTTATTGCGGTTCCCGTACATTTCTCGCTTTGTTCGTTCAGGAACAGCAGCCCAATTAACGCTGTTGTCGCCGCCCAGTCCACTATTATCTATTCTTGCAGCAATAAGCCCCTTGTCAAATTCCAAGCCAAGCGAATAACCCGCATCATAATACGCATCTGCCATTTCAATGCGAATCTTGCTTATAAGCTCCTTGTCAGCTTCCAACTGGCGTTGATACCTATCATTCTGATAGTAATCTGCTTGTGCTTTTGTTCGAGCTTCTTCTATCATGCGCCCTTTATTAACATCATCCGCCTCCGCAAATTCATCAGAGTTCATTACATCATCGAGTGCTTCACGCAAAAGCCGTTCTTTTTCGTTTTCAAGACTTGCTTGCCATTCGCCAACGAGGCGGTTAGCTTCTTTCATTTTGTCACCAGAGTCACCTGAAAGCCAATCTATTTCAGCCTGTATGCCAAGTTTGCGCTGCTCGTTATAGCCTTCGCCCATAGCAACATCCATTTCATCCTGCATGCCTTGCAGTGTAGATGTCAAGCCGGCATAAGTTTTTGCCTGTTTCTCCATGCTGCCGGCAAAATCGGCGCCCATATAATCCGCTAATGCTGCCGCTGCCTTTTCGCCCGGCACAAGTCCTTTGCTTACCATCTCCTGCACTTCTTTGTTCGTCTTGCCGGATGCTGCTGCAAGATAGTCCCATACGGGTATGCCTCGCTCGAGTAGTGGATTAAGGTATTCCATAGTCACCTTGCCAGTTGACTTCATGCGGCCCAAATATGTCGCTATTGCAGACATGCCAGATTGGTCCAAGCCAAGTGCCGCACCTGCATCTCCTATCTTTTGCATTGTAGGCAGCAACTCGTTTACTTTATATCCGTATGTTTTCAGCACCTTACTCATACTGGTGAGGTCATCGAACATAAACGGTGTCCTATTGGCAAAATCAGTTACATTCTGTATGAATCTATCCGCTTCTTTCTCGTCTCCAAACAACGTAGCAAACGACATATGAGAAGTTTCTCGATTTGCAGCTAAGCTTGAGCCATTATCAAGTGCTTCTGCCTGTGTCTGTTTAATATCGTTATAAGTATCTTCCACAACAGACTTGAACGCATCGTCTTTCGAGCTAAACTGCTGCGTGAATGCCTTGATAGCTCCGGCGCCGGCACCCACGGCCGCACCTACGGCCGTGCCAATTCCGGGTACAACCGAACCAAGGGCGGCGCCGGATGCGGCACCGCCTGCTATTGATGTTATCCAGTTGCCAATCTGTTCGCCTGCCGCCGAAGTCACAAGCGTTCCCGCGAGTTCCCCACCGGCGCTGCTAAGCATGTTAAAGAGTCCTGCTTTAGATAGCTGAGACAGTACTCCACCTTCTCCGCCTCCGCCGCTGCTTCCCATACGCGCATCTGCCTTCGACATCGCCCCAGTAAGATTGTCCATATCACGCTGAGTGCTTCTTATGGATTTCGATACAGCATCGAGATTGGCCTTCACGTTATCGTAGTTCATTTCAGCCGCCATATAAGCCGCCCGCGATTCAGCATCACCAAGTTCAAGGAATCTCTTTTTTGCTTCCGCAAGTTCCTTTTTAGTCTGCGTAAGGTCAACTTTAAGCTGAATTTTACTTTTATTCAGATTGTCAAGGTCTTTTTGCATCGCTTTAAGGTCTTTGCGGAATGCGGTCTGCGTTTTCTGCATTTTCATAATGGCCTCAGAGTAGTTATCCTTAGCCGTTATCATTATGCTTACATCTGCTCGTGCCGCCATGGGCTTATTTGCTCCTTTCTAATATCTCATCCACAAATGCCCGCAGCATTATCTTTTCGCCCGTTGGCATATCATAATACTGCCCCGGAAGTATGTTATGCGTATGGAATAGATACAGCATAAACTCAAATTCCGGGGTGTTCCTCAGTTTTTTCTTATGTTCTTTATGCTTTCCTCACCAAAGCCGCTAAGGTCAGTTATGGCGTTATACAGGTTCACAACCTCGCCCGGCAAAAACAATGCATTAACGACCTCAACGGGCGTAAGTCTTGCACTTCGGCTTGCAGGTTTAAGCATATCCGCAATGCGTATATCCGCTAATTCCGGGTCAATAGTGGCCTTCAATATCACATGCGCCCTAAAATCATCCTTGGGCAGCTCGTCAAATTCTCTTGCCGTCAATGCACGTATACGAACTACAAACGATTCGCCTGCCATTTCCGTAAGCCGTGACACCTCTATTTCTGCTGTAGGTATTTCAGTCAACTTTTTGCCGCATCCAAGCAGCATATCAATGCTATCCATATTTTTTACCTTTCTGTAATAGTGTCTACCAGCTCATAATCCTCAAACGCAAACGGCGCTTCCACCTTGCCTATCTCGCCTACCTTCCAGTCGGCAAGAGTAAGGTCGTCAAATGTTACTCCGCTCAACACTATTCGTTCTGCTCCATACGCATCGGGGTCGTCAAGTTTGCTGATTATAGTAAATGCCGGGTCTGTTCCAGCCTTTACCTTGCTAAGAGCTTCCGCCATGCGAGATGTTACCTTATACATGCTAAGGCTTCCCGTGCCTTCTATACTCATCAGTTTTCTGCCGCTGGTCAGTTTGCGACATTGCCTTATCTGTTCTCGGTTGAATGATACCTTGGCCTGCAATCCATCCGCCTCGGCTACGTATGCACCGTCAAGCCATACCTCGCCCCAAGTTCCCGATATTATTCTGCTTGCCTTATCCATATTATCCTCCTGTTAAAACTCCATGTTGATCGCCACGTCTTCTATCGCATCCAGCATGCGTATGCTTCCGCATATGAATACCTGTTCATCAGTATCGGCCGTCTTGATTTCGTCATCCGTCATATTCGCAACATTATCGCCGCGCGCCTTCAGATACGCCCGCTGCGCATCAATATCTATCTCCATAGTCGATTTACCGGATTGCAATATTCCTTCCGCTTCAAGTTCTTTCAGATAAGCAAGATATGCAGATATAAGTACAACCTTGTTATCATAGCTGTTAGCAAGTTTACCTATATAATTATCCTGCGTAAGTACGCGCAGATCGCGCTTGATTATGTCAAGCGTCTCACTTAGCTTTATCTTTTTGAGCAGTTTACTCTTGTTCGTTGTAGTAGTAAGCGAAGTTATGCCGCGCCCAAGCTTCACCTTTATGCCGTCATGTACAAGTATCAACTTGCCCGCATTTATAGCCGTATTCGCTTCTTCCTTCGACATGCGTTTAACGTCTGACACTTCAGGCAATATTGTGTTTGTAATGGACTGTTTCAGCGGCGTACCCGCGATTATCCCGGCGATTCGGCTGCAAAACGCCTCAGTATCATAAGTTGTGCTGCCAACCTTTATATCTTCAGCGGCAAAGTTCACTATGCTTTCGCTGTCCGCAGCTACATTCGGCAGGACCGCCTTATATATCTTATCGTAATCTGCACGCTGCGTTGCTATCCACGTCTTTATGGTAGCCGCATCAGCAGTTGACAAGTCCGGGTCACCAACAATCCAGTCAAAATCGTACAGCGCAAGACTCGCAAGCGCCGTTGCCATTGTAGTACTGGACGTTTTAACCAACACTATTATCTTTGCAGGGCGATTCACATTGCCGGTTAAGGTGCGCGCTATGTATGCCTTGTTATTTACGCCCAAGCCCTCAGGTATATCCGCTTCCGCTGCAATATGATATATGCCGGCCGTATTGCTTCCGGCATCAGTAAGCACCATTGCTACTATACCCTGCCCCGCACGGCGGCTTACAGCTCGCGCCGCCGAAGTAAACGTTATTGTAATACTCGGTAATCCACTCATTTCTTTCTATCCTCCAATTTTGTTTTAACAACCCGCATCAGGTCGTATTCCTTTTCGCTCTCGTTTCGCGCTGTAGTATATAGCGCATCCACAGTTATGCATGCATAATCCGCTTGTATCTCGCCGATCTGCACATTCAGCGCAACCGCCCTATCGCCCATGCATATATATCCCGCTTCAATCACCTGCATCACTTTCCCCATAAGAGTATTAAGGTCTGACTCCGTAGAATAACCATAGTCATCCTTTACAGCAAAGCAGTTTATCTTGATTTTGGCCTTATTCTGCATCGTTTTGCACGTTATAGCAGTTCTCGATACCGATTGCAGCGAAATATATAGCGATGGACGTTCAAAGTCCTGCGGCATTTCCTCGGTATATACTTCTTTGCAGTCAGTGCATGCAACTTTAAGCACGTTTTTCAACGCGCCAATTATGTCACTCGTTTTTATCATACTTTCTTCCCGACAATCCGCCCGGCCATTTCATTTACAAACGCTTCACCAAGCCTTGCAAGCTTTTCGGATAAATCACGCTTAGACGCCTGATAGAAATATCGTCCATCAACATATGCTACGCTTATTTTTCTTTTTCTATTGGTGGTTGATGGACGTATGCGGTGGCCACTATTTACATAATTCGTAATGGCGCCCGGACTATTTTTGCCCACAATGCCCTTCTCAGCACGCACGGCCGCATATCCGCCACCGCTACCGACATATTTGCTCTGCCATCGCTGCAAATTGCCCGTATGCCGCTGTGTGCTTCGAGATACCTCTTGCATTACAGCATTATATGCAACATCGCCCATTTGCTCATGCAGCTTGCGCCGCATGTTTGGTGCTTCCTTCAATAACTCGTCTATTCCTTTGCCGATTTTCGCAAGCTCACCTTCGTTTATGCTCTGCATTATGCATCCCCCGTCCAATAAACTTCATATGCGTTATGTGTTTTCTCCATCATGTGGCACTCCTGCACACTGAAACGCTTGTCCATAACCGCTACTATATCGCCCGTTCTAAGCACTACCGTCTTCGGTGTTATAAGCAGCAGCCCTACATCCTGTCCGGCATACGGCGTATTATGTTCAAATCGCACATATTTTTCGGCAAATATCCCGTAAAAAGTGCCTGTATCCTCGCCTTGGCGGCGCAATATGCATTCCACCGGTGCAAGTTTAGCTACGGATAGCATAACGTAATTCATCCGTGCGCTTGTTTCAAACGTAGTTATCATGCAATGCTCGCCATCAATTTCCAACGCTGACTCAAGCCCCACAAGTCCGTTTTTGCGTATAGTAACTTTGTACCCATCCGAACTTGCGGCAAAGGCCGAATATACTATTTTTGCCGTGTATTCAACCTTTGCCCACAACCGTCCCGTCTCTCGCCATACACCGTTTTCGTACTTTAATACGGATATAAGCCTATCCATCTTGCCCGGGTCAACAATCATATCAGGTTCCTCGCATGCATATCCAATATGCTGCATACAACGCGGTTTGCTGCCGTACCTTCAGCAACGTAAGCGCGGTTGTCATATGCATCTTGGCATAGCACCATAAACGCAAGATATATGTCTTCATAATCGTCCAGTGTTTCGCCTTCGCCTGATTGCGGTATACCCGTATAGCTTGATATATACGCCTTGGCGGCCGCCATGGACGCATGCAAATGGTCATAATCACATGGCGCACCTTCAAGACGCAAATAACTAACTACATCATCCGCAGTTATTTCACTCAGCTTCATGGCCGATTAAGCAGACTTCATTACCAGAGTCGCAAGCCGCCTGTTATCCGATACCTTAGCATCGAACTCGAACCAGCCCACCACGCCGATAGCATGCTGGGTAGCATACTTCTCACGCAGCACCTCAATGGAAATATCTTCACGTATATTTACGCTCAGGCCGCTGTAATCGCCGTAAAGTATAGCTTTGCTGCTCGCCGCCATGGCAGGCATATTGTCAGAAAGGTATACGGGCTTGCCAAGCAGGCGATACGGGAACTCGCCCGAAAAATCATCCTGCAGCAGATAACGGTTCCGGCTGTCCTTCAGTTTCTTTATGGCCGTAAATGTATCGGGGTGCATGGTCCAGCATGCGTTGCGCTGATACCTCTGTTTCACCTTGGCCTGAAGAGTTATAAGCTCGTCCGCAGTCACAGCAGCAGCTGATGCAGCGGTCATACTGGTGGTAGTGGCAAGCGCGCCCGTTGCCGCAGAAGAACCGGAACCTTTGAGACATTCGCCCTCAATGAAATAAGCCATCTGCTCTGCAATTTCATCGACTATGAAATCAGTCACGTTAAAATCGGCGTTGTTGCTCACGCTGCGGCCTATCAGCACCAATGCACCCGCAAGGTAACCATCAAGGTCAACGCTATCAAACTTGCCTGCATCAGCAGTCAGTTCAGTAAATTCGCTCTGATAGCCGACGCTTATATTATGCGTAGTATTCGCCTTGCCCCAGACAGGGATTTTCAGCTTGCCTTTAGTGCGGTATATCTTTGCGCCTTCGAGTATAGGACAGCGGTCTTTAACCTCCTTGATTATTTCATGCGCAATGGTGGTAGGGATTATTGCGCCATTATTACCCATTGACACATTCTGTTCGCCTGTGCGCATTTCGGTGGCGCGGCCCAAAATGTAGTCGGAGAACATCTGCGAATCCCTTGCCGCTCGTTCTTCCATCTCAGTATAGCCGCCGCGGCTTATCACGTCCTTACGTGCGCGTTCTTCACGGCTAATAGTTTCATCGATAGCCTTTATGGCAGCTTCCGCCGCGTCAAACTTCGCTATCTCATCAGCTGTCAGCGCCCTGTTCTCGCTGTCGGCAGAGTTTATCAGCTCATCCATTACACGCTGCTGTTCTGCCCTCTGTTCGTTCAGTTTCTTCAGTTTGTTCATTTCTTACCTCCGTTTTGTTTTTTAGTCGCTTCTACTCGTGCCCTGTAAGCCGAGTTATCAAAAAACGGAGGTTTTTCCTCCGTTGTTTGCGTCTTTTGTTCTGTTGTTCGTGTTTCCAGTTCTATTTCGCCTTCCGCCCTTACCTCTACACTCGTGGCGGAATAGCACGGCGTTTTGTTTATTACCAGCGTTATATGGTCAAGGTCCAAATCCTTAACGTGCCTCAATGGCAGCTGCCCTGCTCTTTCCTCCATATCATCAACAACATTGAACATACCAAACGACCAGCCGCGTATGTCACCATTTCGCCCATGTTCAACTACTTCAGGGTCAGTTATAAGCGTATCAGCATATAATCCTATATAGTCCTCATATAGTTTGAGTGTATGTGCCTCCATACTGGCATACACGTGTGTTTCGTGGTCAACTGTAACAGTTATATTCTTTGCCCGCTCTATCGCGCGTTCAAATGCCCCCGGCTCTATTGTCTCAACAACCTTGCCACGCGGCGTAATAACCGGCTGACTCGTTTTGCCTGTAGCATTCACATATCCGCTTATGTGCGCACCATCCGCTCTTATTTCTACTCTCACATTTACCTCCTTTTATTCCGCCTCGGCATTGCGCATTGACATTGCCTCAGTGTTCATAACGCCCGTCTTGTTTGTGTTAGGCGTATATATTACCTTTGTTTTCGGGTCATAAAGTACATCTTGCAACCCAAGCTTTATCCAGTTAAGTCCAAGCGGCGCAAGGTCTTCCGCGAAACGCACCTCATCCACTTGCATAAAATTCGCGTCAAGCGCAAGCTTATATGCTTCATATCGCTCTTTTATATCGCCCTTCAGCAGTTCTTTAGTGTCAAATGCCCAATAATGGCTCCCTTTCTCCTTCTCAAGCAACAAACTCGCATTTAGCGCACATTGTATCGTAGTCATAAGCGGTATCGCCGCGAGTTTGGCAAGTGCCGCCATATCTTTCGTCTTACCCTCCATAGTATCCACGGGAACATGGAACAGCTTCGCAAACTCATCCGCATTAGTCTTCTTGTTCTCGTTAAGCTGCATCTCTACCGATGTACTTGAGGTTTCCTGAAAGTCAAGGCCGTCGCTAAGCACAACAACGTTGTCGCTGTCATTAGAATACATTTGTGCAAAGCCTTCTTTCAGCCTATCTATTGCCCCTTGGTCCAGTTTCTTTTTAGACTTTATAAAGCCTTTTTTATTACCGCCTTTTTTCGCAAAGTAGCTTTCAAGGCGCAGAGTTTGCATAGCCGTTTCGATTATTTTTGAGTTATCAGCAGTTATCGGCGTACCTTCTGCGCCATCACAAGTGTTGCGCAGTATTCGGATAAAATTATACGGTGCATAACGCACGCCGTCTACGCACACATCATAATCCTTGAATATGTGGTCCGTACTGTGCAGAATGGTTATGTGCCTCGAATCTACATAGTGCAGCGACACTATACGACCGCGACTGCGGTTTATATATGCGTAACCGCCGCGGCCAAGATAATAATCATGTATCATTGCGCGCCAGAACTCATTTGAGTTTAGAGTATCCCCTGTCTCATCGTTCAGCAGCCTAAGCCTTGGGTCATTTTTTACTTCATCGGTTTTCCCGTCTTTCTCAACGTAAAGCTTAATCGGGGTACTGGCAATTATTCCTGCAATAAGCTCTATACCGCTGGATATTGCCGGTATTTGCAGCGCTGTTTCTCGCGTCACTTTCTCGCTGCTTAGCAGCGCTCTAAGCAATTCGTCATCAAAACTCACCTGCCTCTCCGCGCGCCTTTCACCTCGAAATATATCAAATATTCCCATGCAATCCTCCTAAGTTTGAATAACAAAATCCATGCCATATAGGTCTTCTTGCTCTTGCAAATATACGCCATTAATAATTGCAACTACCATATCCACCTTGCCCGCTGACCGTTTTTTGTTAACGTACTTATTGCGGTTTGTGTCCTCCGTACAGCGCGCATTTTCAAAGTTTATTTCCAGCATTCTATTCTCGCTATATGCAAATTTTCTGCTGAGTATCTTTTCTTGCAGGAGTTTGGTGGGGCTATGCAGCACGCTTGAATGCTGCCGCACTTCCACGCATTCAATCCCAGCCGCTTCAAGTTTCTGGACAGTAGATATAGCGTTATAGCGGTCATATCCAACTTGCACGATAACAACCCCAAGCTTGTCCTGTAACTCCAAAATAAACTGTTCAACGAAATCATAGCCTATGACTTCATCCCCGCAGGCAAAGCATACGCCCTGAGCTATCAACCGTTTATAGTCAACGCCTTCCTTCTTGCTTTTATACGCCACCTTATCGGCCGGCACGAAGCCCCATACCTTGGCGTGTATTACACCATCTTCTTCGGTAACCATGGCAACTGCTGTATTATCATCCGTCTGCGATAAGTCCATACCAAGATATACACGCCGTCCACGCCACCAGTTGGGGTTATCCTCTATGCGACATGCCTTTACCTTGTTTATATCCACATACCCCTCGACGCCAAGGCCCTTATACTTGATGTTGCAATGCTTACACAGGAAGTTCTCACGCTTGTTTTCGTATAATACGGCCATAGCGCGCATGTCCCGTATAGCATTAAATACATCCTTGTTGTTCACTGCTACAGGATTAGCCTGATATATTACAAGGTCATTATTCTCCCATTGGTCATTTGTAAGCAGTTCATCATCCGGTTCATACAGCAACGCAAAGCGCCTTGCATTATCAAGTAACCCATCCAGCGTTTTCTTAGCAATGTCTATTTCATCTATCATAGCATTGCCATCATTGGGATACTGGGTGGATATGATTATGCCAAGCTTTGATTTCAAAGTTATCTGCGATGATCGCATGGCTTCAATGGGATATGCATCCATTGCCCCCGCCTCATCAGCAAGGAAAGCGTTGGCAAGTTTGCCATCCATTCTATCCTGACTATATGCAAGCGGCGTATATTCGCTATCTGTCAACTTACAGCGTATCTCGCTGCGCAGCACACGGAATACTCCATCATCAGCCAGAAGCGGCGAACTCTTTATTATCTTGCGTATCGCAAGTTTCAGTTCGCTTGAAAGTTTCAAGTCCGGCGCAACTGAAAAGAACCGCGAAAACTGCGGTTCTGTTAGCATAAGCAATATAAAGATTATTGCCGCGTTGAACGTTTTGAAGTTCTTGCGGGCTATTTCAAGTACGGCCGTATTATAGTAGCGGCGATTCTCATTGTCCTTAACGCAGAATACTGCGGTTATCAGCAACCACGCATAATCCTCAAGGCTATCGTATAGACTTTTGCCAATATCTGGATGCACCATTATACGCAAAAGATTACATATACGCGCATATGCCCTCTCGTCTATATGCGCTTCCACGTCTTTGCCCGCCACTATGTCGAGGAACTGTTTGGCCTGCTTTTTAACATAGCGCGGCACTTTGTGGTTACTTCTTGCAGTGCACCATCGCGCATACGCTACCGCAGGGCCGGATTCAACCATTACACATCACCTTTGAGCAATTCGGCAAGTGAATTTGCTTTGGTTGGTTGCTTCGGTATACTGCGTTGTGCTGCGGATATGGTCATCGCACATTCGCGCTCTATGTCCATCATCATTTTGCGCTTCGCTTGTATTTGCTTATCGAGAGCAAGTATATTTGCCTGCATGCTTGCCATTAGTCGATAGTACGAGGACGGTTTAAGTCCACCGTCCTCGTCCGATAACATGCCGCTTCTATATTCCTTTTCAAGCTGTTCGCGCGATGCTCTAAACTCCGCCTTTATGTTCTCCATGTCCGCACTCTCGGCTTGCAGTTTACAGTAGTCGTTTATTATGCGTTCATAAAGTGCATCGTTCTTCTTTATTTTTGCAAGCAGTCCTGATACTCTCAAATATTCCTTATGTGCTACCGGGTCAGCTTTTACCTCCGCCCGCTCTTTCAGTCGCTTTCCGCTTGCAAGTTCTTTTTCAGCCGCTTCTCGCTGTTTCAATTCCGCCTTTGTACGATGCGATTGCCTTTCGGCGGCTAAAACAGCCACGCTTTTACTCGGTCTGGCCATATCAACCTCCGTTTCTCCGATTTTTCGGTTTTGGGAATTTTTTATATTCAGCTGGGGCCGTGTGGTTTTCGCATTCTCAACTCGGCAGGCCGTCATCTATCGGGGGGGAGTATCCCGAAGGCGCGCCAGGCGCATAAGATAATCAGGTGATATACATCCCCTATCCGCCTGCTTGTGATGCTGCACACACAGGCATATAAGATTGCTATCTTCAAGCAACAGTTCTGGTCGGTCCGCGATCTTAACTATGTGGTGCACCTCCAAACCGTCATAGGTTAGAATCCGATTGTCAAGGCACACGGCGCACAGATAGTTGCTTCGATCTTTTATCTCTTTAGCTTTCTGATGCCATGCAGACGTATAGCGTCCTTTTTCTGCTTCTCTGCGCACATACTCCCGCCGCGGCTTATCGCTGCAATGATATGCGCTGCTATGTACACGCCCGCAATGCGGGCACGTAACCAGTCTCGGCATTTTCCTTCCTTCTTTCCCACATTAAGATTATAACATATAAAATTCGCCAAATCTGTCCAAAAGTGTCCAACTTTTAATTTTGCCCAATATTTTTTATAAGTGCATCTATAGCAAGGGCATGAAGGCGGCGCGCCGTTGTCGCAGAAACGTTACACCGTTCTGCTATATCGGCCCACGATTGATGCGAATCAACGGAGTCTCCGCCGCGGCTATACATTTTCCCGCTGCATTCATGCACTTCATAGCGCGCATAGATTATACGCTGCTGTATGTGTGGCAGCTGAAGTATCGCACCGTCAAGCTGCACATACTCGCGCAGCATCATATCTATGCTTTCGCACAACTCATCTATGGCTTTGTCATAAGCCGCACGAAGCTTCTCGCGTTGTGCTGCCGCGTTTGCCGTTGGGTCGCCCGGCGTTGTGCCGTGCGGTTGGCCGTCCGGCAGCGGCGTATATGCGTCGCATAATGCATCGCGGCGCTCTTTAAGGGCTTCTATCTTTTCCTGTTGTTTTGTCCTTATCCATATAACCGTGCCCCAGCGGCTCAGTCTTTTCTGCATTTCTCTACGCTGTTCTTTCGTTATCTCCATCATATTTGCCCTCCTTTCACTTTTCTAAATGTGCCGCCGCGGCATAGCCTTATTTCAATCTTCAGTTTCCTGCTCAAGCTCTATTGAGCACTGGCCACTCTCGCTGCCGTCATCGGCAATCGATACCGTGTATTGCACATATGCAGCTATTCTTTTAAGTTCCTCCGCCATAGCTTTATCCTTTGCCTTGTATATGCTTATGATTGCAAGGTCTATAAAACCTGTCTTAGCTGCAACCACAGGCGTAGAGTTCGCATTGCGCAGATATAGTTCCATTGTAGGGTTATCTGCAAGCGGCGCCAGATATTTAGCATCTATAAACACAATTCTGCGCGTATGTGTGTATAGCGGTATAAGTTCTTTACCGCCGTATGTTATATGTACCCTGCTCTCATATAGTGGCATATCGTTGCTCGTGAGCAGCATATCATATACGTTTGACCGTTTCACATGCCAAGTATTGCGTTGTTCCTGCGGCACATCAAATATCGCCAGCAGGCTTTCTTCCTCCACTGTCGGCAAGCCATCGCATATGTATGCAGCATTGCCATCTCCAATGAATTGTACAATACTACCGTCTGCGCTTGCGCTGTCCATTATTACTGCGTGTCTCACTTTTTTGCATAGGGCTGCAATGCTTTTAATTTTCATGCTGTATATCTCCTTCTTGTTTTTATCAATCCGTTTCGCCGTGCTGCTTCATACACAATTTCTCAGCCTTGTATATCGGCAGGATATTGCCGCATATGCGCATACGTATATATGGCTTGTCTTGATACCATGGGCTATCAGGCCGAAAATGCCGATATGCCTTACACAATTCAGCCATACTGCTCGCTGTAAAGAGCACTATGCTTTCACCGTTTATGCACTGGGTTATTTCATATTTTCTCTCCACGTTTACCTCCGCCGCGGCGCGGTGTTCTTTTTTCGCATGCGGGCATAAATATATGCTCCATCCACATAATCGGAAAACCGCACCTCCATCGATACAAATGTGTAATCTTTATGCTGCCGCTCGAATATGGTTCTTGCGGCTTCGTAGTCCATCGCCAGCGTATATGCCCGAGCCTTTGACATATGTCTTTTAGGATATATACTCGGCGGCATCACAAGGTTTCTGCTCCCCGTCCAGCGCTTGGCCCCATGCAAATGATTAGCCAGATACTTCGCAAGCCCCGTGACGCCGTTTGCATCCGGCTGCAATGGGTCTAAGTGTATACGGCCATTGCCGCGGCGCATCCACAATGCGCGTATAGCGTTTTCATCCACGCCGCCAGTTATAACAATGTGATGATGCAAGCGTTTTGTTGGCGCTCCCGTTTTAGTTGTCCACGGCGTAACTGCAAGCCATTTCAGCGTAACACCATTTTTCTTATACAGCCGTCTCAGGCCGCGTATAAATGCTTCCCTATCCTTAGCTGCCTGTTCTGGCGTTGGCGATAACTCATAATCAAGGCCTATCACATAGCTTTCGTACTCCGGGAAATTATGCTGAATAAGCCTGTTAAGTTTCATGGCGGCGTTTCGCTGATTTACTCGGGCCTGCGCCGCTGACGTTTTCTTAGCTTTCTTTGCCCGCTGCATCTCCTTCTTATGCTTCAATACCGGGTAAGCCTCTATTTCAAGCATCGGACCGGGCTTCGTTAGCTTCACGCGGTAGTTTTCTATCGCCTTAGACCTTACCGTTTCCGCAAGCTCTATGCCTGTTTCTTCTTCGGGATTGTCAATGTCATATAAACTTGTTATATCATCGCCATACAGCATACCGTTCCTCCCGTTAGTGCAGCGAGTATGAGCTGCTTTCTTTGCTATTGGGTGGTCAAGCCCCGCCCCGTATAGGGGCAGGGCTGCGCCATAGCATATTGGCGCTTGCTTATGTCAATGGGCTTTCGCGGCATAAAGGCCCGAACAAACTTCAGCTTGTCCACTTCTACGTTCCACGGAACAGCATTGCTATTCTTCTCGCATATCGCATGGCATTTATTCCACGTTCCCATTGACAACGCTTCACGCCGCCATAACCATACCTTGTGTGTATTGCATTTTCCGCCTGTTGTCGCTGTGTTAATACGCAATACAAGCCCAAAAAGCTTTTCCACAAGCTTGTTTTTCATTCCCGATAATGCTATAATAGTTATGGATAGGCGGCGCACTCTCGTGCGTCACGGCCGGTATGGAATCCCCTTCCATGCCGGCCATTTTCATGTAGTATATTTGCCATTCTATCTATTACGGAATAAACCTAATCGGATTGCCTTTACGTGTCATAGGAACCTTGGGCGCAGGCTTTATGCGCCGCGATGCCATTGCAACATACTCCGCCGCGGCGCGCACTATTACACGGCTCCGCCCGTCCTCCGATGTAGTTGTAACCAAATCGCCATTAGCTATCAGGCGGTTTACTTGACTTATGCTTACGCCCAGCATTTTGGCGGCAGTCTTTTTATTCACCGTTTCGCCCCATGTGCGCACCCATTGTTCCGCCACGGGCAGCGGCTCATATAGCGCCAACTTGTTGGCGGCAGCCTGAAGATGCTGCACGGTATGGACTACGCTTTCATATGCGGCTTTATATTCTGCCGCAATCGCTTCAAGTGTTTCTTGGCTATATGCTGCAACTACTTCCACGCTCATTTTCTTTCCCTCTTGTCTGCCCGCTGCTTCTCGCGTCTGCGCTCACGGATAACAAATCCCTCAACAATGGCAATGGCTATCATCAGGCCGAATACCACGCCCGGTATAAAGAAGCTGAATACCCCGCCCCATATGTTTGTTATATACATTTTTGTCTCCTTTCGTAGAGTTTTTGACCTGCTCAGTCCTCATGCTGCTTTTTGTCGCATGATAGCTTAGATGCCAGTATTGCTTCGCCCAGATAAACCCTATCGAATAACTCTGCTGAAATAAGCCTGCCCGTAACAGGGTTATATATCTCTATCCCTATAACGTTAATAAGGAAATCTGAAAGTTCGCAGAAGCGAGCATATAAGTGCTGTACCAGCTTGTTTCGCAGTTCCGGACGTACCGATTCATTTCTGGCCATTTCCTCACAAGCTACAGCATATATCTCCATTCGCTCAACCATTTTTACCACAATGTCGCTACGGCTCATCTCAAAGTTATCCCTTGCCCTAAGCGCTCCAATGCTAAATTCCTTTGACATATTTGTTCCTCCTTATTTATTCATTGATGTTAAGTATCGCAAGGCGGTCATGCTCTGCGTACCACTTTTTGGTTTCATCACTTATGCTTGTAGTCGGGCGAAATGCGTTTTTGCCGGTCTTCTTAAAGTACCACTCTTTGCAGCGCGCACACGCCTCCTTTGCTGATGTGGCTTCAATAACTACATCGGCCAGATATTCCGTTCGATTCTCTTTAATAAAGAAATACACTATATACGGTTTCATACTTGTTCGTTCATTCTCTCGGTTGCTCAGGCAGCGGCATCCAGTGGGTAACCTCCGCTTTACCGCGATGCGCAAAGCGGCTTTTCTCTGGCAAATAGTAACCTTTGTCCACATTACGCTGCCCATTTTTTGACTTGGTAGATACAAGCACTTCCTGCCCTTCCTCCGGCAGACTGTCTTTTACGCTTATCCAATCACTCATCCGTCCTGTTCCTCCTTGTCATGCAGCCATTCCGCAACATCGTCATAGCTTACATCTAATATGATTGCGAGGGCCTCTTGCATCGCGCACGACCGGACAGCGGCTTTTTTCTGCTCAGCAGCCGTTGCCGTGTCTTTCGCGTACTCAAACTCCCGGATGGCTTCTTCGGCAGCGTCCGCCAGCTTAGACAATCTTGGATTCGGCCTAAAGCAATTGCACACTGTTTGGCAAGCATTTCCATATCCCATCATGGGGCAATCTACAAGGCCCAGTCCGCTGTTGGCTTGTGGTATTGCATATTGGCACCACGCGCAAAGATTCTTCGTATTCATTAAATATGCTCCTTTATTTATCACCGTTCGGTGATGCTATGGGTAAAAAAACTGCTAAAAAGCCATCTTTATCAAGATTCAATGCTTTAACTATAATGTCTACATCATCTGTATCCGGTTTATACTTGCCCGCTACCAAGCGGCATACTTTATTCTGCGGCCAGCCGATATGTTGAGCAAAAGCTTTTTGCGAGCCATAGTTCGCTATAATCTCGCCTTTCAATTTGCCAAGATTCATGTTCTCACTCCTTTCGTTCTTATCACCATTCGGTGATTAAATCATATCACCGTGCGGTGATATTGTCAACGTCTTTTTGAACAAAATCATTGCAAATGGTGATGCAACATATTATACTGTACGCGAGGTGATATACTATGGATAAAATAAGCGATATTGGTGCTCGTATAAAAGAGTACCGCACAGCTGAAAACATTACCCTGCTTGATATCGAAAAGCTAACGGGAGTGCGGGCACAAACCCTTAATCGTTATGAACTCGGTCAGCGTACCCCTAAGATTGACGTAGCATTAGATATTGCTGACAAGCTTAAAATCAATCCATTATGGCTGCTGGGATACGATGTTGATATTGCCCCGATCGGCACAAAGGAAGCCCTCATCGACCACATACTCTTTGGGGTGTCTCAGCTAACGCCACAGAATCAGGAGCGGCTTGCTGACTATCTAACATTGCTTCTACAATCTCAGCAATAATCATTAGCTTTTCTATTGATAGTTGAGCGAGTTGCTCTCGCGTTATAGCTGCCTTCATTTTTCTTCCTCCTTGCATTTACCGAACTTTCGTTCGGTGTTTGCATTGTAGCAGGGGCATGAGCAACTGTCAACTACCAAAATTGGTAAAAGTCGAGTTCGGTACATATTCATGTACCGATTTTCGCAAAGTTGCACAATCGGCATTTTTATTTTCTTAATTTTAGTGGAGGGTCACATGAAAAGAGTCTTTATCCTATTTATCACGGTAATGCTGCTTGCTTCCGGCTGCACGTCCGGTCGCGATTCAATGCCAACCTTATCAGAAGATACAACTTATTATATGGGCACTTTCGGTCTTGCTATTCCAGCAGGCTGGCTGTACAATGAATCCAGCGACAGTGATACCATTTTCTTTTATCCATCACAATGCAGCGGTATGATTTCACTCGCAAATGCCAACAAATTAGATTTAGTGGATACGCATAAAGTAGCTCTCTTTTTGTCTGGCTATGATAGCACAAATGAGGACGTTGAGGAAATAGACCTGCGCGGTTTTAATAACGATTATAAATGTTACGGAGTAAGTTATGAATTTTATTGCACTCGCTGGGAAGAACGTTGGTATAACCATCTGTATTTAGTTGACGCCGATACCGAAACCGCCGCAGTGCTGATTTCATATCCAGCAAACTTATCAGAAAATAACGTTGCTCTTTTTAACGCAGTCATAGAGTCTAATATGTTATCGATTGATTCCACCAACGACATAGATAATACATTTATTGAAGAATCGGCTTCACAGAAAACAGAGCCTATTTACGATGATGCTACTGGGGATTACATATATTCCAAAATCACAAAAGATTATAAAGAAACTTCTTGGATTAGGCGCGTTATAGGTACTGAGGTTTATGATATGCAGGATAAAAAATATGTAGCTGTATACGCTAAACCAGTAGTTGCTGAAGATAATCTCGACACTGTAGAAGCAATCATAAATATGATAGCAGATAAGAAGTATGTTGATAAAGCGCCAATAGACCTTCTTGAAACACTCGGTGTTCCTGCGTATATTTATCTTTGTATAGCAGGCGGCAGAACGCTTAGTGATATGGAGCTTCTTTTAGATAACAATGGCGTACCCGGCGACAAATGCGCTCAAGCCCTTCGAGACTATATAAGCTATAGTGAAGAAGGTGACTTGGAATATATCGCTGATACTATACATGAAAACTACCTGCCAAGTTGTGACTGTGTTATTTTCAAATATGATGACGAGATAGTATATACGGTTGACTTTAAGTAAGGTGGGCTAAAGTATGGCACGTAAGAAAGCGCGTATACGCCGCAAGGTTGTCGTTGGTCACGATGCTGACGGAAAAGCCGTGGTAAAATGGGTAGGCGGATATACCGTAAAAGAAGTTGAAGCAAAAAAGCAAGAACTCATACGCACATATATACTCGGTGCAGGTGAAGCACAACGCAATGTGCTTGTGTCTGTGTACATGCAGGAATGGTATGATGCTTACAAAAAGGGCGAAATAAGTGCATCTACAAAACGTAACTATGCAAATGCTATCAACAATCATATCGCCCCGTACATAGGTGATAAGCAAATGCGAGCTGTCACCGATATAGACTTGCAGAAGGTGGTAAACAGACTGGCAAAAAAGAGCAACACGTTGATAGGCGATACATATAATATACTGAAGAACGTATTTGCCCATGCATATGCTCACGGCAGCATAGACCGCAATCCGGCAATATCGCTTGTACGCCCAAAGGCCACGAAGAATGAACGCCGTGCGTTGACCCCCGAAGAAACCGCCGCGGCATTGAGTGTTATAGAAACACATGAACATGGCCTGCTCCTTGCGCTTTTATATTATGCCGGCCTTCGCCGTGGCGAGGCCTTGGGCCTACGCTGGGAAGATGTAAATTTCAGCAGCCGCACATTGCATGTCCGCCGCGATATAGATTATGTTACTAATAATCCCGGTGAGCTAAAAAGTAAAGCGGCAAACCGTCGTATCCCAATACCGGACAAGCTTTATGATATGTTATACCCGCGCCGCGGTCTGCCATCCGTTTATGTAATACAGTCGCCACAAGGTGGTTCATACCTACCACAAAGCACATACAAACGCTGGTGGGACCAGCTCATGGTTGCGATGTACGAAGCAGACCCCTCGATAGAAAGTAAGCTACTGCGCACGGTAAAGACAAAAAAGGGCGGCACACGAGACGTGTTCTCATCCGTTCTAACACCGCACTTCTTTCGCCACAACTATGCATCAGTACTATACGATGCCGGGGTAGATGTTTTGGCCGCGCAGAAGATTCTCGGACATAGCGACCCGTCCACGACACTAAGCATATATACCCATCTGTCCGAGGCCAAGGCCGACGCAAATGCGAAAAAGGTGCTTGCTGCGTTCAGTAAGGCATAAGAGTTGCCGCGGCATTCTCCTTGCTGTGCAAAAGGTTGCCAAAACGTTGCCATCGTCTAAGCCTTCAAACACTTTCAATAAATTCGCAGTACGAAAAAAGCAAGGTAAAACCTTGCTTTTTTCATGGTCGGGGCGAGGTGATTTGAACACCCGGCCTTTTGGTCCCGAACCAAACGCGCTACCAAGCTGCGCTACGCCCCGAATGGAGCCAATGAAGAGATTCGAACTCTTGACCTGCGCATTACGAGTGCGCTGCTCTGCCAACTGAGCTACATTGGCTTGCGGCATTACGCCGACAATTAGGAATTATAGCATATAATTTGCCCGCTGTCACTACCTTTTGGTAAAATTCAGCCGCAATTTTTTATTATTCGCCGTATCGCACCGCGCCGCGGCGATAATGCTCCTCCGCCTGCGTTTCCGTAAGGGGTGATACTTCGTATTTTTCTATGTGTATATCCGCCGCCTCAACGTATACAGCGCCGCCCTTTGGTACTGGGAGTATGCCCGAATGCGGGTCCGAATTTTCCGCTATGGATGCCGCCACAGCCTCGTTCACGCGTATGAGGAAGTTTTTCGCCTCGTTTTTGGCCATCAGCCGCATAAGCTGCTTCCTAACCTTGAGCACAACGGTTTCAACGCTCAGCACCTTGCCAGTGCCGCCGCAATACGGGCACGAACTTTGCAGCGTATGGGATATGCACTGGCGCGTCTTTTTGCGCGTCATTTCAACAAGGCCAAGCTGCGTTATGCCAAGCACATGTGACTTTGTGCGGTCCTTAGCCATTTCCTCGCGCAGCGTTGAAAGCACGCGCTCCTTGTCCGCAATTTCGTCCATGTCTATGAAGTCCACAACAATTATGCCGCTTATGTCCCTAAGCCTGAGCTGCCGCGCTATCTCCCGCGCCGCTTCGCAGTTGGTCTCGGTTATGGTCTCCTGCAAATTATCCGTGCTGCCTACGTATTTGCCGGTGTTTACGTCTATCGTGGTCAGCGCCTCGGTCTGATCTATTATAATATAGCCGCCGTTCTTCATCCAAACCTTGTGCGCAAGCGCGCGGTCTATCTCCGCTTCAAGGCCAAGCTGGTCAAAAAGGTCCGGAATGTCCTCATATAGCTGCACCCGGTTTTTGAGTGAAGGCGAAATAATGTTGGCTATCAGCAGCACGCGCTCATAAAACTCCCTGTCGTTTATGGCAAGGCGCTTTATGTCCGGCGTAAAAAGATCGCGTATGGTTCTGAACACCAGCGGCTCCTCCGCGTGCAGCAGGCGCGGCGCGCTCACAAGCTCGCTCTTTTGCTGTATCCTGCCCCACAGACGGGTAAGGAAGGCAAAGTCCGCATGGAACTCCTCTTCGCTCTTGCCCTCCGCCGCGGTCCTTACTATTGCGCCAATGTTGAAATCCTTTGCGGCGGACTGCGCCGCGTCCCTCAGCCGCGTGCGCTCAGCCTCGCTTTCTATGCGCTTTGATACGCCTATATAGTCCACCGACGGCATAAGCACAAGCGTGCGTCCCGGCAGGGTTATGTTCGTGGTAACGCGCGCGCCTTTGGTGCCTATGGGTTCCTTAACCACCTGCACCATTATCTCTTGCCCAACCTTCACTATGTCCTTTATGTTGGGCACGGTATTTACGGTTTGCGTTTCCTTGCCGTCGAATATAAAGTCCTGCTTATCGTGCTGTATATCGCCCGCAAAAAGGTATGCGTTTTTTTCAAGGCCAATGTCCACAAACGCCGCCTGCATTCCGGGCAAAACGTTCTGCACCCTGCCTTTATATATGTTTCCTACCAGCCTTTCGCGCCCGCGGCGTTCTATATATATTTCGCTCGGCGTGCCCTGCTCCAGCAGCACCACTCTGGTCTGATACGGGTTGATGTCAACAATTATCTCTTTTTCAAGTCCTGATTCGCTCATTTCGCGTTGCCTATTAAACGGGCGTGCTCCTCCCTCCTATAAATTCAACGTTCACCCTATGCACGCTGTAATCATAGTTCTTTCCGCTTTGCCTTGCAAGCGCCCCCATCAAAAGCTCTATGTTCAGACTGCCGGATGTATTAAGCACGCCTTTTACCGTAAGCACGGCATGGCCCGCTTCCTCTGCCACATCGGCTTCTATTACCTGCGGGCGAATATCTACGTTTTTCAGCCCGCCCTTTGTGCGCTTTTCAACTATTATTTCACCGGATAAGAGCGCGGCTATGTCCTTTTTCAGTTCATCCGCATTTGTATCCGCGCTGAATGTCACGCAGTAAGTTGCGCTTTCAAGCAGCGCAGTAAGCGAAGGCAGCCTGTCCTCCACGGCATATGCTTCCTTAAATCTAAAGCCTACCGGCAGCGCGGCGTTTACGCTTGAGAGGAAATCATCGGTGTCCATATCCTTGTCAAGCTTTACGTCTATCCATTCTGCGCCGCTTGTATAGCCCGTGGAAAGCGCCGTTGCGAAGGAAAGCAGCGGATGCGGGTTAAAGCCCTGCGAATAGCTGAGCGGCACTCCGGCCCTCCTGAACGCGCGCTGAAGCAGGCGCAATATGTCCAAATGCGAAACAAAGCGCACCGGTTCCAGTTTAGTTAATCTTGCAATAAGTCGCATACTTTTCTCCAAAACAGCCGTTGCAGCCAAGCCTGCAATCCTTAGTTACCTCCGCTCGGTATGCCCGTTCGCTTTCGCGCACAATGTATTCCTTCGTCACAACCGAATCTATATGGTCCCACGGCAGCGCCTCGTCCTTTTCGCGCCGCCTGTGCGCATATGCGTCCGGATCAACTCCCGTCTGCTCAAACGCGGCGTTCCATGCGTCAAGCTTAAAATGCTCGTCCCATGAATCAAACCTCGCACCGAGCTCCCATGCGCGCTCCAGCACGTCTGCAAGCTTCCTGTCCCCGCGGGCAAACACGGCTTCCAGCACGCTTATGTCAGGCTCATGATAGGAAAACTCAACTCCCCTTATGCCCTTTAGCGCGCTTTTAAGCAGCTTTTGCTTTTCTATCAGCGTTTCCTTCCTGTCCTGCGGTTCCCATTGGAATGGTGTGAAGGGCTTGGGCACAAAGCTTGACGCGCTCACGCTCAGCCTAAGTCCCTTGCCGCGCTTTTCCTTCGGCATTGAATAGAACAGCGCAGATACCTTGCGCGCCAGTTCCGCTATGCCCAATATGTCCTCCTCCGTTTCCGTAGGCAGGCCTATCATAAAATAAAGCTTAACGCCGTTCCAGCCGGAGGAGAAAGCGTCGCCAACCGCGCGCAGCAGATCGTCCTCACTGACGCCCTTGTTTATGGCATCCCTCAGCCGCTGTGTTCCGGCTTCCGGCGCAAACGTAAGCCCCGCTTTTCTTACTGACTGCATGCGCTCAAGATCCTCTTTAAGGAAGCTGTCTATCCTTAGCGACGGCAGCGAAACGGACACATGCTCGCTGCTGAAGCGGTCTATTATCTGCGGCACAAGCTCATGTATGTGCGAATAATCGCCGGAGCTGAGCGAAAACAGCGATACCTCATCATATCCCGTGCAGCCTATCAGTTCGTCCGCCGCATTGAGCACGGTCTCCATTTTTCTTTCCCTTATCGGGCGATATATAAAGCCCGCCTGGCAGAAGCGGCAGCCCTTGGTGCAGCCGCGGAACAGTTCAAGCGCTATGCGGTCATGAACAATGGGTATATACGGTACAATGGGCTTTTTTATGTACTGCGCCCTGTCAAGATCCATCAGTATGCGGCGCTCAATCTTGTCCGGCGCGGAAGGTTCGTTTTTCTCCACGCCCATGTATTCGCCGTTATCGCCGCGCTTTTCTTCATAAAACGCCGGAACATATACGCCACGTATTGCGGCAAGCTTTTTTAGCGTGTCCCGCCTGCTCAGTCCTGCCTCCTTGGCCGCGAGC
>OKSD01000970.1_pt1 | contig 30167 bp, 29 predicted proteins | sample 1601221 | NCBI WGS metagenome assembly OKSD01 (sample SAMEA3541550, study PRJEB24748) | human gut metagenome | biome: human gut; feature: human-associated habitat; material: faeces | place: China | collected 2012
GCTTGTTGCCGCCGAGCCGCGGCGGGCGCACGGTGGGGGAGAACGTCTCGCCCTCGCGCACCGCGGCGGAAAACTGCCAGAGAAGCCAGATATGGGAAAACTCCTCCAACCCGCGCACGGCGTCCGCGCTGCGGTATTCCGGGCAGAATACTACCCGCGCTTCAAGCGCCTGGGAAAGTCCGCTCTGCTTGGGAATGCCGAACTTCGTCGGGAAATCCGAGCGGATATGCGCCACAGGGTACATGAGAATGCCGTCAGGTGTATGCATCGATAAAATCCTCCGCCGTCCGCATGGCCTCCCATACGGAGAAATTGAAGCCGCGCACCCCGCGCGCGGAATACTCCCGCATCACGGAGATCGTGAGGTTGAGGTACGCTGTCGAGTCCTCACCGCGCCCGGCGATATCCGCAAAATAGGGGCGCAGCGCGCCGATGGCGTCGCTGGAGCATTCATAAGCGATCTCTGCCTCCGTGGTATCGTCGAGACCGTGCTTTGCCAGGTTATACCGCGCCGCGATCGCGTCCGGCCGCGCGAAGGCGAACACGAGCCAGAGCGCCATGGACGCAATGAGCGTAAAGCGGAACAGCCGGAAATCCTCGTGGAACACCGTGTACACCGCCACGCCGAGGATCAGCGCGAGCAGCGAAAGAAACCACAGCACCAGCAGCCGGAGATAGGTGAGGCCGTAGGCGTTTACATAGAGCATCATGCGCATCGCGCTCGATGCCTCCATGAGGTAGGTACACGCGGTGAGAAATACGAGCAGCGCCCGCAGCGCTTTGCTCGATACGAACCGGCGCTGCGCCGTGATGATGAGGACAACGTTGATGCCGCTTACGAGCAGCAGCTGGAAAAACCCTTCGCGGGCGTACTCGGCATACGTCATGCCCTCCGGCAGCGCGGAAACGTCCCCGGCGAACAACACGGCGATCTGGATGCCGCAGAACACGGCGTAAACGACGGCCAGCGCACCGGTGAACGTTATGGCGACGAGGGCGCTCGCGCGGCGTTTTTCCTTTGCCGGAAAGTCGCTGCGCTCGGTCTGCGCGGCGAGCGCGCTGTAAAAGACCAGGGCGGGGATCAGCGTATAGATGACTGTACGGATCACTGTCCGAACGGTTTTGGAAACGCTCCAGGTGCCGAATATGCGGCCGATCAGCGCGCCGAACGCGGCGTCCGCGCTCGCAAGCAGCGACACGACGATCCAGAGAAGCGGCACGGCGATCACAATGCCGAGCAGCACGCTCCGCGTGGTTTGCTTACCGCCCCGGCGCAGCGCGGCGAGATGGCGGAACGGCTCTCCCAGGTGCGTGATGATCCTTCCGACGAGCCGGAAGCCGCCGGAAACGACGCGCCCGAAGCGCCACGAGAGAATATCCGCAAAGGCGTTCATCAGCCAGAGCAGCTCGGCGATGAACATACCGAGAAAGCTCACGTTCTGCGTCATATAGTTTGCGGTCCATGCAATCGAAAGGCCGAGCAAAACCAGAGAGACCGACCAGAAAATATCGCGTTTTTTCTCCCGCAGGCCGAGCTTGCCGAGCGCGAGAAGCGTTGCCGCTGCCATCGCCGCGGCGAGCAGCGCCGCGTTGAGCCCGAGCGCGTAGGCGTTCACAAAAAGAAGCGCGAACACCGCGCCCAGCGCAAGCGAGAGCAGCAGAAAATACCGGGCGTCCGTCCGCAGACGAACATGACGTTCGTCCTCGTGCTGCGGCTCCGGCGCGCTCATAGTCTCCGGCGCGGGGGGCGCGCCGTACCATACCGATTCCGAATTAGAATCCATCGTATTCCTCCTTGTCCGGTTCCCAGGCGAGAATATCGCCCGGCTGACAGTCCAGCGCCCGGCAGAGCGCGTCCAGCGTGGAAAAGCGCACGGCGCGGGCCTTGTTATTCTTCAAAACGGAGAGATTCGCCATGGTTATGTCAACCTTCTCGGCCAGCTCGCCCAGCCCGATCTTCCGTTTTGCCATCATTACATCGAGATTTACTACGATCATGCTTCCACCTCAGATCGTGAGATCGTTGTCCTGCTTGTAGCTCACGGCGCGGTCGAACACCTGCGCGAGCACGAGCGAGAAGAGACCTGCCAGCAGAAACACGCACACGATGGCGAGCATCCCCGGCGTGAAGAGCACGATGAGCCGCATCGCCATGAGCGCCGCGATCGCAAAGGCGTAATACGCCATGCGGCACAGGCTTGAAACGTTCTGCCGCACGAAGCAGTCGCCGGAGACAACGGTTTTGAGCATCCGCCGCAGCTCGAAGAGGATCAGCACCGCGCACACCCCGGCGAGCAGGAAGAGCGCCGTGTGCAGCGTGAGCTGCGCCGCGAACGAGGGATAAAACCGTGCCGCCCACCGCATCGTCCACGGAAGAGAGACCGTCACGGCGATGCCGGCATAAAAGAGAATGTCCAGAAGAGCTTTGGTGAACCGGGCGACGCCCGGCGAGGTAAGTTTTTGTTTCATGCTATCGCCTCCATGAGCGGAGAATATCATACAGAAATCTGAAAGTCAATATAAAATTATCGAAAAACGATAAAAAGATTCCGAAAAACAGGAGAGCGTATCCGCGTGATACGCTCTCCTGGAAGGTCAGGCCTTTTCTGCGGCGGCCTTTTTATCCGCACGCAGATTGAAAATGCAGCGGAATACCGCCGCGCCGATGATGATCGCATAGCCGACAAAGCTCAGCGCGTCCGGGATCTCGCCGAAGACGAGAAAGCCCCAGAGCGCCGCATAGACGATCTGCGAATAGTCAAACACGGAGATCTCCTTCGCCGGGGCGTGGCGGTATGCGGCGGTAATGGAAAGCTGCCCTCCGGCCGCGGCGCAGCCGGCCAGCAGCAGAAAGAGCCACTGCTTCGCGCTCATCGGCTGGAAGTTGAAAGCGAAGAACGGGATGGCGCAGACGCAGGTGAACGCGGAGAAAAACATCACGATCTCCGGCCCGCGCTCGCCCTTGCGGCTTATCTGCCGGACGAACGTGTACGCGGCGCCCGCGCCGAGACCGCCCAGCACGCCGGCGAGCGAGGGAAGACTCGCAATGCCCGCCGTGGGACGGACGACGAATACCGCGCCGATAAACGCCGCCAGAACGCTGAGAATGTCCACCTTCTTCGGGTACTCGCGCAGAATGAATATGGAAAAGAGGATGGCGAAAAACGGCGAGAGCTTGTTGAGCATATTGGCGTCGGCCATGCCGATGTGATCGATGGCCCAGAAATTGGCGACCATGCCGAGCATACCGGTGATGCTCCGTGCCAGATGGCCGCCGAGACAGCCCTTATGGATGCGGAAGCCCTGCCCCTCGCGCGCGAGGATCACGAATGCGGCGATCGCCGCCACCAGATTCCGGAAGAAGATCTTCTGCATCGTGGGAATGTTTCCGGCGAGCCGGACAAAAAGCGACATCAGTGAAAAACAGAATGCCGCGCATAGAATGCACAGAATGCCGAGCGTGCGCTCGCTCTTCTGCCGGGGGCTGTTCAATGGTATCCACTCCTCTTTCTTTATAAAATTATTATACACACCCTGTCAAGGCGCGAAAAGGGGTTGACAAATAGCATCGCGGCAATATATAGAAGGGAGAAGGCGTTCTCGCCGTGCTGCTCGGCATAATTGTGGGGCTGTATATCTATTTCTTTGCCCGCTTCTTCTGCCGGCACCGGCAGATCAAAGACCGGAACGAATAAGCAGAAACGGATTTTCTTCGCTTCTTTCGGAAAAGTCCTTGCCAGAGCGGGGCAAATGTGGTACAAGTTCTCTTTGTATCTCTATTACCTTAAGAAAGAAGCCGCTATGAAGCAAACGCATTCCAACAGCCGCCGCAGCGTCTATTTTGAAGGCCTGCGCGACGGCTTTCCCATCGGTCTCGGCTATTTTGCCGTGTCGTTTTCCCTCGGCATCGCCGCGCGCAATGCCGGACTCACCGTAACGCAGGGGCTGCTCTCCAGCCTTCTGTGCAACGCCTCGGCGGGCGAGTACGCCCTCTTTACGCTCATCGGCAGCGGCGCTGCCTGTGTGGAGATCGCTCTTGCAACGCTCATCATCAACGCGCGGTATCTCCTTATGAGCTGTGCGCTCAGCCAGCGCATGAGCCCCGATATGCCGTTTTACCACCGGTTTTTCATCGGCTTTGATGTGACCGATGAGCTCTTCGGCATCACGATCGCCCGGCCGGGCTGCGTGGAGCCGCGGTATTTCTACGGCGCGATGACCGCCTCAATCCCCATGTGGGCGGCTGGCACGGCGCTCGGCATCTTCATGGGCAACCTTCTCCCGGCGCGCATCGTGAGCGCGCTGAGCGTGGCGCTTTACGGCATGTTCCTCGCCATCATCGTTCCCCCGGCGAAGGAAAACCGCGTGGTGCTCGGCTGCGTGCTCTCGGCCTTTGCCGCGAGCGCAGCGTTCGCCTTTCTGCCGGTACTGCGTGATCTTTCCTCCGGCAACCGGACGATCATTCTCACGGTCGTCATTTCGGCGCTTGCGGCTGTTTTGTTCCCGCGCCCGGCGGAAGAGGAGGCGGCGGCATGACAAAAACGCTCCTCTCCATCCTGACGGCGGCGGTCGTTACATACCTTGTCCGCGTCCTGCCGCTCACGCTCATCCGAAAGCCCATCCGCAGCCGGTTCCTCCGCTCGTTCCTGTACTATGTGCCGTATGTGACGCTCGCGGTGATGACGTTCCCCGCCATCGTGCAGGCAACGGAGCAGCCCGTCGCCGGCGCTGCGGCGCTCGTGGCCGGAATCCTTATCGCCTGGCGCGGCGGCGGACTGATCACCGTGGCGGCCTCGTGCTGCGGCGTGGCGTTCGTCGCGGAGCTTCTGCTCGGACTTCTTTGAGTTTTCCGGCAAAAGCTGTCGCTTTTTTACGGGTGTACGCTATGATCACAGCACAATGCTCTATAGGGAAAAGGCTGCCGCAAGGCGGCTTTTCCTATGCCGAAATGCAGATCGTCCGGCTGGATTTTCTGCCGAAGGGATAATCCGATTACATCTTTTCTCCCCGACGCCTCTGGCGTCGGGGAGTTTTGCATAAATGCACAATGCTGCCGCAAAACCTTTCTCTTGAAATTCGCTCAATAAGCTAATATAATGGAGAAAAGCCAACCGCGAAGGAGGTGCGCCATGGGAGAGCGGACATATCTTGCCATCGATCTCAAGTCGTTCTATGCCTCGGTGGAGTGCATGGAGCGCGGTCTTGACCCGATGACGGCGAATCTTGTTGTGGCGGACCCGACCCGCACGGAAAAGACGATCTGCCTTGCGGTGTCTCCGGCGCTCAAGGCCTACGGCATTCCGGGCCGCGCCCGGCTTTTTGAGGTCGTGGAGGCGGTGCGGAAGATCAACGCCGCGCGCCGCGCCGCCGCGCCGGGCCATGCGTTCACCGGGAAATCGTGCAGCGCGCCGGAGCTTGCGGCAAACCCCGCGCTGGAGCTGGATTATGTCGTAGCGCCGCCGCACATGGCGCACTACATGCGCTACAGCGCCGGGATCTATAACATTTACCTGCACTATGTAGCGCCCGAGGATATCCATGTCTATTCCATTGACGAGGTGTTTATGGATGTGACCGATTATCTCCCAACGTACCGCATGTCGGCGCACGACCTCTGCCGGAAGATCCTGCGCGAGGTGCTGCATACGACCGGCATCACCGCCACGGCGGGCATCGGGACGAATCTCTATCTCTGCAAGATCGCAATGGACATTGAAGCCAAGCACATCCCGCCGGACCGTGACGGCGTGCGCATTGCGGAGCTTGACGAAATGAGCTACCGCCGCAATCTCTGGGGCCACCGGCCTCTCACGGATTTCTGGCGTGTCGGCGCGGGCACGGTGCGGCGGCTGGAAGCGTTGGGAATGCACACGATGGGCGATATTGCCCGCTGCTCGCTTGGAAAGAGCGGGAATTTCTATAACGAGGAACTGCTCTATAAAACGTTCGGCGTGCAGGCGGAGCTTCTCATTGACCACGCTTGGGGCTGGGAGCCGTGTACGATCGCGGATATCCGCGCCTACCGGCCGGACTCCAACAGCATCAGCTCAGGGCAGGTGCTGCAGGAGCCGTACGACTGGCACAAGGCAAAGCTCATCGTGCGCGAGATGACCGACCTTCTCGTGCTCGATCTCGTGAAAAAGCGCCTGTGTACCGACCAGCTCACGCTCACGATCGGGTACGACATCGAAAATCTCTCCGACCCCGCCCGCGCTGCGGAGTACGCCGGTGAAACGCATGTAGACCGCTATGGCCGCCGTGTGCCGAAGCATGGCCACGGAACGGCGAATCTCGCGGGTTACTCGTCCTCCACGCGCGATATCACGGACGCGGTCATGGCGCTCTACGACCGCATTACGGACAAAAACCTTCTTGTCCGCCGCGTGACGGTCGCGGCAAACCGCGTCCTGCCGGAGGATAAGATCCCCCGCGCGGTCGAGAGCGGTGAGCAGCTGGATCTCTTTTCTGCCGCGGAGGAGAAGGGGAGCGCGCCCAGCGCGGATCCAAAGGCGCGCGAGCGCGAACGGCGCCGGCAGGAGGCCATTCTCGCCATCCAGCGGCGGTACGGCAATAACGCCATTTTAAAGGGCATGAATCTCGAAGAGGGCGCGACGACGCGCGAGCGGAATAAACAGATCGGAGGACACCGGGCATGAAGCGCGAGGAATGCCGCGACTATGATGATATCATTACCCTGCCGCACCATGTTTCCGATGTGCACCCGCTCATGCCGCGGCGCGACCGGGCGGCGCAGTTTTCCTCGTTCGCCGCGCTCACCGGGTACGAGGCCGTTGTTGCGGAAACAGCGCGGGAATTCGGCGAGAAGGAGACCGGGGAATACGAGACGGAGAGCGAGCAGTGACTTGTATTCCGCTCTTTGCTGCGGTACAATAAACGCATATCACAGGGAGGAAACAAAATGGAAAAGATCGCACTTATCACCGGCGCGAGCCGCGGCATCGGCCGCGCGACGGCGCGCCGTCTTGCCCATGAGGGCTATACCGTTGCCGTAAACTATCACGTCCGGCAGGACTGCGCCGACTCGCTCGTGGCGGAGCTTGCCGCCGAGGGACTGCGTGCCGCTGCGTTTCAGGCGGACGTTGCCGACCGCGCGCAGGTAGAGGATATGGTGCGCCGCGTGGAGGATACGTTCGGCCCTGTGAGCCTTCTTGTGAACAACGCGGGCGTCGCGGGGCAGGCGCTTTTTCAGGACGTGACGGAGGAGATGTGGCGGCGCTATTTCGGCGTGAACATCGACGGCGCGTTCCACACCATCCAGTCCGTCCTGCCGCCGATGCTCCGTGAGCACGCGGGCTGTATCGTGAACGTCTCGTCCATGTGGGGGCTGCGCGGCGCAAGCTGCGAGGTGACGTACTCCGCCACAAAAGCCGCGCTCATCGCGCTCACGCGCTCACTGGCCGCCGAGCTTGCGCCCACGCACATCCGCGTCAACTGCGTTGCGCCCGGCGTAATAAAAACCGACATGCTGGATGCCCTGCCGAGCGAGGTGCTGCCGCAGCTTGCCGAGGAAACGCCGCTGCGCCGTCTCGGACGGCCGGAGGACATCGCCGCCGCAGTTTCCTACCTCGCGAGCGACGACGCAAGCTTCGTCACCGGACAGGTGCTCACCGTGGACGGGGGATTTATCCTATAATTGACATAATAAAGTAAACATAATTTTATTAACAAAACATAAAAATCTGCGCAGAAAAACCATTCTCTGCGCAGATTTTTATGCTCATAAAGTTTACATAATGACGGAAAAGAGGATCGCAAATAGATAACGCGCCGGATGGCCAGCCACTCGACGATCATTTTGCCGTTCAGCTTGATCTCATAGGGAAGCTGCTCCGTAGCGAAATGACGACGGGGAAGAAGCACGCGGCGCGGAACACCTGCGCGCATGAAATAAAATGGATCGAAAATTCGCCAGTTTGCCGATGCGTTTCTGTAAAATGAGGCGATTTTTGGCGAGTATTTGTGTTGACAAGCGGTATATGGCGCATTAAAATGTGATCGTGCTCGAAAGTGTTGATTAACAATGGCATAATGAGTAATAGGTTGCTTTTTGCATCACGAAAGGAGAAACATTACTATGGCAAACAGAATCATGCTCAACCAGACCTCATATCACGGTGCAGGCGCCATCCAGGAGCTGCCCGCCGAAGTCAAGTCCCGCGGCCTGAAAAAGGCGCTTATCTGCTGCGGCCCCACTCTTCTGCGTCACGGCGTTATCGCTCGCGTGACCGATGTGCTGGATGCCGCCGGATTGAGCTATGAGATATTCTCCGATATAAAGCCCAATCCCACCATTGCGAATGTGACCGACGGCGTCGCCGCGTTCAAGGCTGCCGGTGCGGATTACCTGATCGCCATCGGAGGCGGCTCGCCCATGGATACCTCCAAGGCCATCGGCATCATTATCAACAACCCCGAATTCGCCGACGTGCGCTCTCTGGAGGGCGTGGCGGACACCAAGAAGCCCTGCGTGCCGATCATCGCCATCCCGACGACCGCCGGCACCGCCGCCGAGGTCACCATCAACTACGTTATCACCGATGTGGAGAAGAAGCGCAAGTTCGTATGCGTCGATCCTCACGATATGCCCATCGTTGCGATCGTCGATCCGGAGATGATGAGCTCCATGCCCGCGGGTCTCACCGCCTCCACCGGCATGGACGCGCTGACCCACGCCATCGAGGGCTACACCACGAAGGCCGCGTGGGAGATGACCGACATGTTCCATCTTGAAGCCATCAAGCTCATCTCCGCTCACCTGCGCGACGCCGTTAAGGGTACGAAGGAAGGTCGCGAGGGCATGGCTCTCGGTCAGTATATTGCCGGTATGGGCTTCTCGAACGTCGGTCTCGGCATCGCGCACTCCATGGCGCATACCCTCGGCGCTGTGTATGACACGCCGCACGGCGTCGCCTGCGCGATGATGCTGCCGATCGTCATGGAATACAACGCCGACTGCACCGGCGAGAAGTACCGCGAGATCGCGCGCGCTATGGGCGTGGAGGGTGTCGATTCGATGACCCAGGCCGAGTACCGCAAGGCCGCGGTCGATGCCGTGAAGAAGCTCTCCAAGGATGTCGGCATCCCCGAGAAGCTGGAAGCGCTGAAGGAAGAGGATCTGCCTTTCCTCGCGGAGAGCGCTTACGCCGATGCCTGCCGCCCCGGCAACCCCAAGGATACGAGCGTCGCCGATATGACGGAGCTGTTCCGGAAACTGATGTAAATAAAAATTTGCCAAAGCCCTTGGGAATACTTGCGTATTCCCAAGGGCTTTGTACGTTTTCAGAGTTCCAGCATATCTCGGAAGGCTTTAATATACCCGTCCGCGACCGCTTGTTCATCGGCTTCGGCGGCCATGCGGAGCAGCGGCTCCGTGCCGGAGAAACGGCAGATGACCCAGCTCCCGTCCTTGAAGTACACCTTGCAGCCGTCCTCAAGACTGATGTGATCGACAGCCGTGCCGAATTCCGGCACCCTCTTTTCCGTGAAGAGAAGCTTTTGCAGCTCGGCCTTGCGCTCCGGCGTCATGCGGAAGTCGGCCTCGGCCCAGCAGGGGTTGCCGTACTGCGCGGTGATCTCGGCGAAGAGCTCGGAGACGGATTTTCCCGTAACGGCGAGCATTTCCACGAGCAGCGCCGCGGCGTAAATGCCGTCCTTGCCGGAGATGTGGCCGCGCACGGCCATGCCGCCGGACGACTCGCCGCCGATGATCGCGCCGGTCTCGCTCATCTTCGCGGAGACCCACTTGAAGCCGACGGGGACTTCGTAGCACTTCTGGCCCAGGCCTGCGGCGACGCGGTCGAGCAGACAGGAGGTGGAGTTGTTGCGCACGCAGGGGCCTTCCCAGCCGCGGTACTTCACAAGATAGTAGTAGAGCAGCACGAGCAGCTTGTTCGGGTGGATGAACTGCCCTTCGTTATCGATGACGCCGAGACGGTCGGCGTCGCCGTCAGTAGCAATGCCGAGATCGCAGTGCCGGTCGAGCACGAGCGCGGCGAGGGGCTTGAGCGTATCGACGTTCGGCGCGGGCAGCTTGCCGCCGAAGAGCGTATCGTGGCGGTCGTGGATGACCTCGAGATCGCACCGGCACGTTGTGAGCAGCATGCTCAAGCTCGACCAGCTCACGCCGTACATCGGGTCAAAGCCGATGCGCAGCGAGGCTTTCTTGATCGCCTCCACATTCACGGCGGAGAGGATGCTGTCGAGATACTCGTTCATCGGGTTGCCCTCAACGATCTTTCCCTCGGCGAGCGCGGTGTCGTAATCCACACTCTTCACATCGGCGGGGGAGAGCTTTTCGATCTCGGCCTCAATGCGGCGCGTTACTTCCGCGTCGGCATCGCGCCCGCCTTCGGTGAATACCTTGATGCCGTTATAAATGGCGGGGTTGTGGCTCGCCGTCACGGCCATGCCGTAGGGCATGTTTCGGCGCTTCACGGTGAACATGATGAGCGGGGTCGGGCTCGAGCGGTTGATAACGTACGGGCGGAAGCCGTAGCCCGCGAGCACCTCGCACGCCCAGTGCGCTGATTCCTTGGAGAGAAAGCGGCGGTCATACCCGACGCAGATCTCCGCCCCAGCGTGGCCCTCTTTTTCCATGAGCGCGCACAGCCCTGCGGTGAGCAGGCGGATGTTCTCCTTTGTGAAGCCGTCGGCGATGATGGCACGCCATCCGCCGGTACCGAATTTGATCATGTGTATCTTACTCCTTTCGGTTCATTACAACTTCCACGCGGCACTTCGCCCCGGCGGGGAGCGGGGGCAGAGTGTCCACGGATTTGGCGGCTGAAGATCGTGCCGGTTTCCTTGAGCCAGGGATAGACGCGCATTGTCCGGGAATGGAAAGAACCGAAAATGCACCTTTCTTGTCTCTTGCTGCGCAGAACGCTTTTCAGTCGGTTACCATAATTAAATAAACATAATTAAGTAAACATAATACTCAACTCAGCTCGCAGAGCAGTGCGCGGCAGCCGTCGTTCACGTCACGCCAGGTCGCTTCAAAATCGCCCGTGTACCACGGATCGGCGACGTTCCCGCCGCGCCCGGCGTGGTCGAGCAGGAGAGAGACTTTGCCCTCCGGATCGCCGGAGAAGACGCGCCGCATGTTCCGGATGTTCTCCTCATCCATGCCGATGAGGAAATCGAAGTTAACATAATCCTTGGGCGTGATCTGCCGCGCGGCGTGACCGGCACATGGGATGCCGTGCTCGGCGAGCTTTTGCCGTGCCGGGGGATAAACGCCGTTTCCGAGTTCCTCGCGGCTCGTCGCCGCGGAGGCGATGAAAAATTCGTCTGCCCGGCCGGCCTTCGATACAAGATCCTTCATCACATATTCCGCCATCGGGCTGCGGCAGATGTTGCCGTGGCAAACGAATAAGATTTTTGTCATTGCTTATATATCCCTTCAAAAGCCTCCAAGCCTTGATATTTCAGGGCTTTGGGCGCTTCTTTCATTTTTGCTGTCATGCCGGAAACCTACGCAGATTTCCGTAACTCTACACAGATTTTCGGGCAAATGGTGTAGTAATTGGTGTAGTGACTGCGATTGCTTCAACCTGATTTTCTCTGCGGCTCCGGTGCGGCAAGCCCTTTGAAATCAATGATCTTTGCCATCTGCTCGGCAGCGCGGTCATAGCTCGCATGGGTGTAAACATTCAGTGTGACGCCCACATCGGAATGTCCCATGACATACTGCAGGGTCTTGATGTCCATGCCAGCGTTCGCCATGTTTGTACAGAACGTGTGCCGGAATACATGGGGCGTGATGTGCGGCAGAGGCTTGTCCGGGTGCAGTTTTTGATACTTCTTCATTGCCCAGCGCATTTCATTCTCGATGTGCAGGGCAACCTTCGGACTGTCGTTTTTGTCCAGCAGAAGGAAACCGCTGTACCCGTCGATGATCGTTTCCGTTTTCACGCGCTTGCGGCGGGAAAGAATATTTTGTAGGCTTCGGTAAACCTCATCCGTCATGGGAATGTAGCGGCAGCCGCACTCGGTTTTGGTTTTCTCCACATAATACTTGCCGCCGCGCTCTCGGACGAGCTGGTGATCTACTCGGATTTTCCGCCCGGTAAAGTCCAGATCAGCCTTTGTCAGCCCGCAGAACTCGCTGACGCGCATCCCGGTTCCCAGCAGCACCACAAACTCGTCGTAATACTTGCAGTAGGTCTTGTCCTCCCGGATGAAATCCATCCAAAGCGTCTGCTGTTCCTCTGTCATGGCAATGCGCTTCTGTGAATCATTGGAAACTACATCGACCAGCTTGAAGTCAAAGGGATTCCGACGGATCACATCCTCATTGTACGCCATCTGGAAAGCCGGTTTGACAACGCCCCGAACGCTGGTGAGGGTGCTGTATCCCTTTCCGTCCTCGTGTAGCTTCATGATCCATTTCTGCGCGTCCGAAACCTTGATGTCTCGGATGGAACGGTAGCCAAAATCTTCTTTCTTCACCAGATTCAGCACGAAGTTATAGCCAACCTTGGTATTGTAGCGCACGCCCTGTTTGATGCTGATGTAGCGTTCCAGCAGTTGAATGACGCTAATTTTGCCAGCCGCATAATCAATGCCATCGTCGAGCTGCTTCTGGATTTCCTTTTCTTTTTCCCGCAGTTCTTTCAGATCGGAGGAATACACTGTCTGCCGTTTGCCGCGAATGTCTGTGTACCGATATTGATAAATCAGGTCTTTTCTCTGGCTCTCTCCTGTCCGCAGGATGCGTCCCTTGTTGTCTTTTCTCTTTTCGGACATTGTCAAACTCCTTTCCGTGATGGAAAGAGCCTTGATATGACACACTTATTGTATCATATCAAGGCTCCGATTTACACCACAAATTTCAAATAGAATACGCCTGCTCGATGAACTGATCGAACAGGCGGCGTTTAATCAGGCGCTTGTTGCCCACCCAGAGGACGAATTTGCACCGGTCCTCGTTGGTGATCTCGCGCAGTTTGTTAATACCAATGCCGGAGTAAGCTGCGGCTTCCTCCAAGCTCAGATTGCTCTTTTCCCAAATTGGGATTTCCTTCATAGGCAGTTTACCCTCCATACAAAAATAGCCAGACAGGGCGAGGCGGCAACGAAGTCCGGCAACGGACTTCCAAAATCCTCGAAACATACCCGGTCTGACGGTTGATTTACGATTATCCTTTTCTTCTATTTTTCTGTTGTTTTGGTTGTCAAAGGCAGAAAAAGCCTGACAGGACAGGGATTCTCCCGGCAACCAGCCCGGCAACAGGATAACAACAGACTTTGCAACCAGCCGTGCTTTTCAGAACGGCATCTCGATCTGCTCTGTAATCTCTACAAAGCCGTCCGGGATTTTTGCGGCTGAGTTGCCGCTGTCGGTTGCAGCTCTTTCGCGCTCCCAGCCCTTTTGCCTGCCGTACCCGGCAAAGCTGCGGGGATTGGAGAAATACGTCCAGCCGGTCACACACTGGTTCATAATCTCGTTGATCTCGCGGATCTCCCATTGCTTCGGCTCGTCAAAAGCATGGTTCAGCGCCTCCTTGTAAAGCTGCTTGGAACAGACGGTATCGCCCGTGTAGCTGTCCAGAAACGCCTGAATCATGCCCGCTTTCGTGTCCTCCGGCATGAAGTCCTTCTGATGTTCCTTGAGATAACGTACCATTTCCGGGCTGAACGTCAGCTTCCAGCCGCCTGCCCGGTAGATGGTCATTGCCTCTGCCCACACCTGCTGCAAGTAGGCTCTGGATGCGGCTTCATCCTCCAGAATGTGAACCTCTGCCTGTTCCGGGCATACCTGCACCGGTAGAAAGCGCCGGTTGCCGGAGCGGTCGAGGGGCAGAAAGTCCATTGCGTTGGACGTGCCGCCGAACACACATTGTCGCAATCGGTCTGCTGGGTGGGTTTCATACGGGATTTTATAGACCTCCTTCTGGCGGCTCAGAAAAGATTTGATTTCTTCAATGCTCTTGGCATTGGCGGTAGCAATCATCTCAGACATTTCGATGATCCAGTGACCTTGCAGCTTGCGGTATACATTTTCATCGTCCAGCTTCCGCAGATCGTCGGAGAACCACTCATCCTTGCCTGCCAGTAGGCGAAAGAAGGTGGACTTTCCTGCGCCCTGACCACCCACCAGACAGAGCATAACCTCAAATTTGCAGCCGGGATGAAATGCCCGATGAATCGCACCCAGCAGGAACAGCCGTAATGCCTGAAAGGTGTATTCGTCTGCTTCCGCACCGAGAAAATGGTGCAAACAATAGCGGATGCGCTCCGTGCCATCCCATGTAAGGATGTTCAGAAAGTCCCTGACAGGGTGATAGCTGTTCTGATGGGCGGCAAGATCGGCGGCATCTATGATTTTCTTCTCACTTGTCAGGTCGTAATTCTCTTCCAGATACAGCCGGATGTACTTCATGTCCGTGTCGGTCATGGAGGCGCTGGGACTTCGGTCGTAGCCGATGGGCTTCACAATGTCGGTGCGGTCGGTCAGCAGATTGTAGGCGATCGCGCCGGAGAGCAGCGGATCATGCTGAAACACGGTCAGGCAATTCTTGATGCTGTTGCGGACGCCGCCCTTTTCCGTGGTGTCTAACATGGCTTTTACTTCTTCAATGCTCATCGGCGGCGCTATACTGCCCGCCTGAATTTTGAGCTGCTGCCTCATCTGCGGCGGCAAGCTCTGCCATTCGCTGCTCAATTTTTCTCACTTCCTCTCCATACTCAATCATAACGGATGCCCGCGCCTGCATATCCCCGCCCAACAGCTCGTCCAGCAGATATGCAATCAACGAGAGCTTCTGTAATGCTTCTACAAAGCGCGGATGATAGCCGTCCTCCGGCGTCTGCGGGGCATAATCCTCCTTCCAGCGGCATAACAGCCGGTAATAGTCCAACAGCACACGGAAGCAGTAGCGTTCCATGTGCTGATAATTCTGTTCGTCGGTATTTTGTTGTCGCGGCTTGCTCGTCTTACCCGTGCCATCCTCATACGGAATAGCAAAATCCTGTGCCAACAGAATTGCCGCTTCCTTGCTGCCGATCCCGCGAAGCCGGGAAACGAAGTCGATCACATCCCCGGTAGCACCGCAGCCGAAGCAGTAATACCGGCGATCCAACTTCATGCTGGGCGTACTGTCATCGTGGAACGGGCAGCGGCACATTCCGTTTCGCTCCACCCGGATGCCGTATCGCTCCGCAGCCTGTCGGGTGGTCACAGACTGCTTGACGGCTTCAAAAATGCTCAATAGGCAATGTCCTCCTTAGTGTTCAATTTCCTGCTTTTTCTGCCGCGTCGCGGTGTTTTGGCGCTCCTGCTCATGCTGCATCTCGTAGATGTTGTAGTGAATCGCCCAGAGCTTTTTCGCGTCGGCATGGAGCGGCGCAAGCTCTGTCTGAATGTCCCTATATTCCTGCTCCAACTGCTCCCGTTCTCTGCGCCATGCGGCGATGGGCAGCTTGCCGTCCTTGAAGTGCGGTTTCAGCTTGCGCTCTGCCATGTAAAATGTCCGCAGTTCATCATCGTGTTCTGCTTTGTACTTCTGCCGTGATTTCTCAAAGCAGATGGATTTCAGCTTATCCGCAGCGGGCTTGCCGGATTTGTAGTAGTCCACCATACGCAGCAGCTCGTCCAACTCCTTGATACTGACTTGCTTTGCCGACGCAGATTTTTTCATCGTATCGATCTTGTCCTGCATGGCGTGAAGTGCGTTATCCAGATCGTCCACGGTATAAAGGTTCTTGGATTGTAAAAAGCTGAACGCCTCGGCGTATCGCTGCAAGTTGGCGTTCTTCGCCTTATTGCTGTACGCGCCCTTGTTGCGGATGCTGCAATGCAGCGCCAGCAGATCATTCAGCATGGGCGGCTGGGGCTTGGCAAGCTCGGCTTTTACGTCCTTCAGCCAGCCAATCAGCGCGGCGATTTTCTCTTTGGCTTCCCGTAACAGCGCGTTGGTTTTCCGAATAAAGCGGTTGAGATTGCCCTTGTCGGTGCGGATACCCTTTGCCTCCATTGCCCGGACGGTGGGACCTTCGTGCTGGGTGGGGATCTGCTCCACACCCTGACGGGCAAAGCTGCGGTGGTCAATGCGGCAGTCTAAGCCTTTTTCGGCAAATTTGGCATTGCACATCTCAGCCCATGCCTGCCGCCACGCTTCCAGCGTTTCGGGTTTGCCCCAGTCGGTTGTAGGCACAGCGTTGAACACATAGTTGCCTGCCTCGTCCAGAACACGCTCGCCGTGTTCGTCCAGTACATATTCCCGCCGCTGTTTGTTTCCCCACCTGCCGTCCGGCCCAATGGGACGGATGGGACACATGACGTGAAAGTGCGGGTTGGAAATGCCGCCGTCCTCCTTGTCTGGCTGATGCACGGCGAAGTCCGCCACCATGTCCCGGTTCACGAAATTGTCCAATAAGAATTGCCTTGCAAGATCGATGTTCTCCTGCATGGAAAACTCATTCTGCAAGGCAATGTCAAAGCTGTATGCAAGCTGGGCTTTCTTGCCGCGCTCGGCTTTTTCCACGGCGTTCCAGAGCGTTTCGCGGTCTGCGTATTCTGGCGGGGCGTGTGACGGGAGCAGAATTTCAGAGCAGATCACGCCGCCTTTTCGGTTGTAGTCGCTGATCTCGCCGTAGTATTCGCTGTGCAGCTTTTCCCCGGCACGGTAGGCGGCAGCAGCCACGGCAGATTGCCCCGCGCTGCGCTTGATCTGCGTAACATGAAAATGAAAGAGTGCGATATTCAATCACCTCCTGCATGGCGGCTGACAGCTTCCATGAGAAGCCTTTGCGCGTCTGGCAGAGCAAAGACCTGTTCGGCAAAAGCGTAAAACGCGCGTTCACTCAAATCCTTCGTCTGCGGTGCAACGCTCTCGATGGCTGCACCACGGGTGATAAGCCGGTGTGCCCGCTTGCGTCGATCTCCCTTTTCATAGTAGGCGGCGCGGTTTTCAAGGCGCTGGATTTTGTGCTGCTCCTGCGCAAGCTGACGCTCGATGTTTTCTTTCTCGGCATTCAGCTCAGCAAGGGTTTTCTGTTTTGGCATGGTTAACCTCCTTCGATTTGATAAGATAGATGGATAGAAAAAGACCGCCTACGTTTTCGGTAGACGGTCTGGGTAACGATATGGAATTTTCAGACTTTGCGGCGGGAATTGTCTGTGCCAGCAGATTATTTCCGCTGCAAAGTGCGCTGGGATAGCTGCTATGGCAGCGCAAGGGAGGCACTCCCTTGTTCGGAATGAAGTGACGCAAAACAGCCCGGACATTTCACTGTCCGTGCTGTCTGCTCCGCAGGACGCACATACTCCCGTCAGGAGAGTATAGAAGTGCGCCCTTTGTTCCAAAGGGATTCTTTCGTTGTCCTACACTTTCCGCAAGAAACCTTGCTGGAACGCACCGGGGAATTGGAACTTCTTTTCTTCGCCGCTAAAGGAAATCACGATCATACCTTTCTGTATGCTGACCACAGTTCCGATCCCAAACGCCTTATGTACTACGTTGACACCGGGGGCAATGTCGGAAACATCCACAGATACAGGCTCCGGCTTCTTCGGAGCGACTGGCGCAGGAGGCACATAGGAAGGACGATAAGTAGGTGCTACATGGGTAGTCCTATTTTGTATAATCGGCTTCTTGGATTCTTGACGAGAAGCAGCCTTTTTCTTTGGCGCTTCCTGAATTTCTTCGTCCTCATCATCCGGCACCGTGAAATATGGCTTGTCCGGCAAATCATCCTCGCGGGGAGCAGCTGCAACCTCAGAGGTCAAAAGTTGCCCCGCCATCATGTCATAATCCTCACGAGATACCACGGTGCTGTAAAGCCCGACGCTCTCACCGGTGTGGCGATCAATACCGGTATAGGAAAGGCTTGCGTCCTCATAGCGTTTGAACTTGTAAACGGCATCGTTCATCAATGCCTCATTGAACACGTTGAGGGATACCAACAGCTCAAAGTCTTTCACATCAAGACCAGTCACCTTCTTAAAAAGCTCCGGTTCTAGCTGTGTAATAACATCTTTCAGACTGTATTCCCGGTAGTCTGTCAGGTACATGAACACCGGAACGCGTGTTGCAAATTTGATGAGCTTTTCCTGAATCAGCTTGCGTTTGGACTTGTATTCCTTCTCGGCATCCGAAAGCTCTTTTTTCTCCTTTTGAGAAAGCTCTTTGCCCTCTTTCTTTGCCTTTTTGACGGATTCGGATTTATTGATAATGGTCTGAATATCCGTGTTCAGACTGCGGAAGCCCTCAATGCGCATCAGTGCGTCCATAGCGTCCTGATTGGCAAGCAGACGTGCCAGTGTCTCGTTATCCACGTTTACCAGCAGCGCAGATTCCCAACGTTTTGCCAGCAGCGTAGCAGAGGTGCCAGCCATCGCAATATCCAGAATTTCGGCGGCGTTTACCTGTCGCATCGCGCTACCATCATAGGCAAGCACTGGCAGGAAATTGATGAACTCACCGACTTTCTTTTCGGGGTTGCTCTCCGCCACGTTCAACCGGCAGCTATAATCGGAAATCTGTTTCAGTGCGCGATCCAGCGCGAAGTCAAAGACATAGCACTCTTTCTTGATAATCTCTTTTTTGCCGCTGTCGTTTGTGACCTCCCACGGACTTTGTACGCGGAAAGCTGCCTGAAAGTAGGTTTCGGGGCTGGACAGATTGCGGAGCATGAAAATGCCTGTCCACGGCTTGATGGTGACGCCGGTGGTCAGCTTACCGCAGGAGAGCGTGATCGTCTTGGCAGCCAACGGATCGCCCATCGACTTCCGTACCGGCTCCAACGCTTTCACGCCGATGCCTGCCTCTGTACCGGCGCAGACATTCACATGATAATCGTGATAAAATGCGTTTTGCTTTTGCGCCAGCAGATTTGCCATTGCATAGCAGGAAGCCACATTGGGCAGGAACCACAGCGTATGACTCAGCACGTTCAGAAGGCGTGTATCCGAAAACGGCATGGGCGGCTTTTGTGCGCCCAGCTTCAATTCATCGACTGTTGTTTCCAGATAGGAGCCACGAATCAGATCGAGCCATTTCTGTACATAGTCCTCATAGACGAAATGTGAATCTTTTCCCTTGCCCTCGGCGGAGAAGAAAATGTTCAGGTCAAATTCATCAAATTCGCCCTGTTTGGCAATCTGCTGGATACTGTCGGGGATTTTATAGGTCAGCATGACCATTCGAGGCAGGGCTGCGTAGGGATTATCCTCACCTACCCAGTTTTCTTTTGCGCGCTGCTCATCGGAATAGGTCCAGTTGTAAATCTGTTCTTCGATAAACTCGCCGGAGTTCAAAGCACGGAATGGCGTGCCGGACAGATAAAGATAATAGGTCGTTGTAATGGGCAGCCACGTTTCATCGTAGGCATTGCCGCGATCATATTTGCTCAGATCCTCGTCGTAGCTGTCCTCGTCCTGTTCAAACAGCTTTTTTGCGCTGTCCTTCCACGCACCGAAATGGTACTCGTCGAAAACTACTAAATCCCAGTTGGTAGTATGCACCCACTCGTTATTGGCTTTGATTCCGCCAGTCATTTTATTCACGCCGAGAAAATCCTGAAAAGAGCCGAAGCAGACAATGGGCTTACTCTTATCCGCCCGCTGATACTGTAAATCCAGTGTATCTTGCAGGTTATTTGCATCGCGGGATATAAACTGCCAGCCCTCAAAATCCACATGGCTGATCAAATCCTCGCGCCATGCCGTTTGAACAGCAGGCTTGAAGGTCAGGATCAGGACACGGGTGAACCCCATTTTCTTTGCCAGCTCATAGGAAGCAAAGGTTTTGCCGAAGCGCATCTTGGCGTTCCACAGGAATTTCGGTGTCCGCATGGAGCCTTCTTCATAGGCAGAGCGGTAATAGGCGATTGTCCGGTTGACCGCGTCCTCCTGTTCCGGGCGCATATGGAAGGTTTGCGTTCGGTTTTCATCGTTGGTGGTGTGATTGCGAACGGCAATGATTGCCGCACGCACATCGTCCGCCGTGCATTTGAACCATTCGCCGCCCATGCCGGTGATCTGCTTGCGGCGGAGCATCTTGTGAACGTCCTTATCGGTAAAAGAACCGCCGTCCGGGTACATAGCAGATTCCCGCAGAACAATGCGATAGGGCACGCTGCCATCCGGCCGCTTGGTGGGATACTGCTGCGCCACGCGCTTGTCCACATCTACCGAGGTATAACCGACTTTCAGAAGCCCTTTGTACTGCGGGTTGGTGTCCTCATAGGCATAGATCATCGGATGGGATGCAGGGCGCTGGGGGAAGAATGTCATTTCAGGCATCAGTTATCACATCCCTCACATGGAATTGGTTGAAAATTTTCATCAAGAAATCCAAACTTTTTATTATCGCCTGGCCAATCAAAAACGGTAAGATACTCGTTTTCTGCAATAGTACGCTGGCCGTTGTCACAAATAACAACCTTTAACGGAGGCAGACAATTGATTTTTGCTGTTGCAACTGGAAATAATGCAAAAGTATATGTTATTGAATTGAACCATGAGACAAATCCGCATAAATATATCTGTTCTTTAATTATTGACCATCCAGTTCCAACAACATGACAATTCTCTACAAGTCCAGGTATATTCCGTAATCCGCCATTATTTATAAACATCTTTATTGATTCGCTATGATTGCCTGTTCTGATAAAGTTGCGAAAGTTATCAAAGCAGGATTGTAAAACAAAATCTTTTCCATATGCATAACAGAGATAGTTGAAAATGTTTTTTGCAGCGAGCCTAGAAAGGATGCTATCTACTTTGCAATTGATAAGTGTTTCTAAAGATGTTTCAGAGGTAACTTGAGAAAGAGTTAGATTGCCAGTATAAGTTGCCTTGGATAAATCGTAGCCCTTTTGTGTTAGTGCCGCTGTAACTATTGATTCTTCATATCCAAAAGTTACGAATGGTTGCTTGCAGTTTTGGAGTCTTTCTCTGATTGCATCATCACACTCTGGAATAGAATCAATCGAAAAGTACTCATACTTTCGAGCTTCGTCATCAAGGATAATTCCGACTGCTGGAGCAATTTCAATTTTGAGGTTGTTTTGGCTTTCCGGGTCTGATGATGCAAACATGGTTAATCCATCAAAAATGTCGTTTTGACCCTTAATCTTTAGGCGCGTTCTACCAATCGCCCTATCTGTATGTATTGGTGTAGGACGATGTTCGATCCTAAGTAGGCCCTCCAAGGAATCGAACGAGACCGCATTCTCAATGTTGTCGCAAAAAAAGCTATTACATGCTTTGCAAACCTGCTGGTTTCCCAACACATATGCATTTTCGTAAGTACCCATAAATCTGGAAATTACATGTTCGCGGTTAAATTCGGAACGCGGTTTTTGGTTAAGGCAATAGATACATCTGTATGTTTCCATAAACTATTCCTCTCTAATTGTTGATACGAAGTTACTCCATAGATTTTATCATTGATTCGATAAAGGAGATTTCTTCCTCTGTCAATTTATATTTATCATATAAATCTTCATCTGTCCATGAGCGAGAGAAATCCTGCATGGGAACAAACGCAAAGCAACCTCTTGTAATGTGCTGAGAAACTGCAATTTGGGCAACAAGAAATCTGACAAACCTTGTTGACAAATAACTTTGTAGATTTTGAGCTGACGTTTCATCGTCAAATGCCCCCGCTACTAAGTAAGTTTCTGTACAAACAGATTTCGGTGGAAGTACCTCAATAACAGACATAACCTTCCGCATTCCATCTTTATCAGGTTGCCCCGCATGATCATAGGAAACATACGAGATAATTGTTTTCCACTTGTCTATCAAATCGCGCCCTACCGAAACGTTGGACAGTTTATATTTGCCAAGTCCTTTGCTGGATCGTAGTGTCAAATCGCCTTGTTCATCAAAGGAAACCGTGGTATCAAGACCGAATGGCTTTCTGCTTGAAACTTGTGTGTCCATTGTACCTTCTCGCAAGGAAAGCACCTTTTTCACAATATCTACCGCTTCAGAATAACGGATAAATGTGTTAAATTCGTCCAACGGTCGAACCGAGTCTTGCTCTTTACCACCCACAAAATTCTTTATAGTACATTCACCGCGATGATCCCTATCCCAAAGGAAGTAACAAATTCCACCGGCAATATCTACACCGGGAAAGCAGACCTTTGAATCCGTATAATCTACAAGAACCCGTGTCCGATTATCATTCAGCATAGAGGAGCGAAACTCATCTAACCCTTTGCCACCCGCAAACCAGCGAGACGGAATAATCATCGTCATATATCGAGGGTTTAACTTTTTAGCCTGTTGCACAAAGAGATGGTATATTGGTTTGGCACTGGCTTTTGCGCCTCCATCGCTCATTTGATACGGCGGGTTTCCGATAATCACATCAAACTTCATCTTAAAAATATCCTCCGGCTTGGTGGTGTGGATCAGTTCGTAGGCGTGGGACTCTAAATCTTCTCCACGCTTTTCTGCGCCGTACTCTTTTTCGGACGCACCGCAGAATACGCATTTCCCGTCCTTCCAGCGGTGGCGGATATTCTTATAACGGACATTGCCCTGTACGTTGTCAAAGTGCGAAACAGAATAGATGCTGTTGGGGTACTTGGAGCAGTAAACGCTCCGGCGCGCCAGCAGACTGGTCAGCTCTGTAATGGCGATACCGAAAAGCTGCTGGTGGAAAATATGGTCGATTCGCTCCTGCAAATCAGGGATCACCGGTTCCAGCCCCACCAGCAGCCGCTTGGCGATCTCCCGCAGGAACACGCCGGATTTGCAGGCGGGATCAAGGAACGTGGTATCCGGATCAGAAAATAATTCCTGCGGCAGCATATTGAGCATTGCATTTGCCACTTCCGGGGGCGTAAACACCTCATCGTTGGAGAGGTTGGCAATGCAGGACAGTACGTCCGGGTTATATGCCGAACTATATAAATCGTTACTCATACTGTGCCAGCCTCCTGTAATCTGTCAGCGGATACTCCCGCACCGGGGCGGGAATAAACGCCTGTACCTCCTCGTCGTACTCCCAGCCGATCTGGAAAATATTCATCTGCTCCTCATGCCCGCTGAGAAGTTCGTCAAGCGCATAGTCGCGACGTTTGATTTGATTGCCCGTGACCAGATTCCACTCGGCAAAAATGATGGGGCTGCCGTCTACCTGCTGCATGGTAAGCGCATCACCGCAGAGGATGTTCTTGCGCAGGATGAATTTGACCGTTTCGCGGCAGTGGTCATTGGCTTGTGCCTTGGCGTTGGCTGTATATTCTTTGTTCCAGATTTCAAAGAGCTTTTGGCGGCAAATCTCAGTGTTGTCCTCCAAAATATCCACGCCGTAGATGCTGGTGATGGCAAGCACAGCATAGCGCTCATAATCAAACGGGCTTTTGCCATACTTGCTCTTAACCATTGCCAGCTTGCGGCGCAGGATCTCCGTGAGGAACGCACCTTCGCCGCAAGCCGGTTCCAGAAAGCGGGAGTCTATGCGCTCCGTTTCCTGCTTTACAAGGTCACACATCGCCTTTACTTCCCTCTCATTGGTGAAAACCTCGCCGTGGTCAGCTACCCGCTGTTTGGATTTGACCTGTTTTTCCGGCACCTCATCGCCCCCCTGTTCAGCAGGAGGCACAGCCGCTTGGCGAAAAGGTGTACCTTCCTGCCAAGCAATTTTTGCAGTCGGAGCGTTTGCTGAAAAGCGATGTTTTTCGCAATTCTTTGGTGGCAATCCCTTTAAAATCGTGGTATAATCAATCCGTATATAAAAATTGTGTTTTTACAGGAAGGTACACATTTCTGTAAAAACGCATCTGTTACGATAATTTGGCTTTTTCGTAAATCTCCGCCCGATAACGGAACGTTGACAGCGGCATTTTGCACTCTTTCGCCGCTGCGGTTCCCGTGATTTCACCGCTTTTCCATCGCTGATAGACGGCGTGGAAGTTCTCCGGCAGCGGTTTGGGAACCCGTCCAAAGCGGATTCCCTTTGCTTTTGCCGCTGCAATGCCTTCTGCCTGACGCTGGCGGATATTGGTACGTTCATTCTCAGCAACAAACGAAAGCACCTGCAGCACAATGTCGCTGAGGAAGGTTCCCATCAAATCCTTGCCTCGCCGGGTATCCAGCAGCGGCATATCCAGCACCACAATGTCAATGCCCTTATCCTTTGTGAGCATCCGCCATTGCTCCAAAATTTCCGCGTAGTTGCGCCCCAGACGGTCAATGCTCTTGATGTAGAGTAGATCGTCTTTTTTCATCTTCCGTAGCAGCTTCTTATATTGCGGGCGGTTGAAATCCTTGCCGGACTGCTTGTCCATGTAAATATTCTTTTCACTAACCCCGACTTCCCGCAGGGCAACCACCTGACGATTCTCGTTTTGTTCTTTGGTAGAAACGCGAATGTATCCATAAGCCGTAGATTTGATATTACTTCACATCCTTCCGCTTCTGCCACACGATGTCATACCCCAGCGCGTCTGCCAGTTCCACCGCTTCGCCATAGCGGAGCGAGCCGCGCTTGAGCTTGCCGGAGAGATTGGGAACGCTGCGGCTCCAGCCGTATTCGTCGGAGAGGTAGTCCACCACCTCGGTCATGGTCATTCCGGCGCGGACGATGTAGGACTTGATCTCGTTGCGATAGGTTTCAGATTTTCTCATATTCAAATGTTCCTCCTGTTTTTTCGATGCGCTCTATGGTAAAATAGATTTGTCAAATCGTGACACCCGTTCGCCATAGGGCGCTGATTTTTAATGCACGGCTTTTCACTGGAAATACCGCCGATGATGTGCTGGTCACAGGCAGCACCTTCCGCTTTTGCCGTTTGGTGTGTCTTTGCGTGAAACGGCGAAACATCATTCTGAATAGCAAACGCCGTTCGCTGCTGAATAGCACTCTGTTCCGTGCAGATAACCACACGAGGCAGAAAGCTATTTCGCCGTTTTCACTTGCTTTGATTTTTACATTCGATTTTGCCGCTCTTTCCGAACGTCGTTCCTGCCCGGAGGATCGCTCCCGGCGTTTCGTCCCCGTTGGTACGCTCACGCTTTCGCGTTCATGGCGGTTACTTCGCTGGGGGACATATCCCGTTCGGACGGTCATGCAATTTTCAAGGTTCAGGTGCGATTGCAAGACCATTTTAGCGAAAAATATAGCCCTCTCCCGTATATCCAAGAGGTCGGAAAACGCACCGAAAAACGCGGATTTCCACGCTTATGGACAAGACCGGAAAAGGGCAGAAATTTGAAGGGAGGACACCGCTATGCAGCCCAAACTCACCATTCAGGAACGGCTCAAAGACCTGCGCGTGGAGCGCGGTCTGACGCTGGAACAGCTATCCGCAGAAACAGGCATCTCCAAGTCTGCGCTGGGAAAGTATGAAGCCGATGATTTCAAAGACATCAGCCCATTCAGCATGGTGGAGCTGGCAAAGTTCTACGGCGTGTCCACCGACTATCTGCTGGGACTGACAGAACAAAAAAATCACCCAAACACAGAGCTGGACGCCCTGCATTTGGGTGATGATGCAATCGAAATATTAAAGACGGGCAAGTTCAACCACCGGCTGCTGTCGGAGTTGATCTGCCACAGGGATTTTCAGCGTTTTATGCTGGATGCAGAAATTTACGTTGATCGGATCGCTGATATGCGCGTCAACGATATGAACGCCGTACTGGAAGCCGTCCGGCAGATGGCATTGATGAAAAACGGCGGCGAGGAAAATGACCTGCACCTGCGGACGCTGGAAGTCGCGCAGATCAGAGAGGATGAGTATTTCGGAAGCTTGATTGCAGATGATCTGAAAGGTATCCTCCGTGACATTCGGAATGAACATCGTCTCGACACTATGACTGCGGACGAAACATCCCTTGCAGCAACCGTGCAGGGGCAGTTGCAGGATGCGATGAATTTTGAGGGCAGTTCCGAGGAAAAGAAAATCCGCGCGTACCTTGTGACAATCGGACTCGACTACGACGCGCTCACGAAGGAAGAGTTTGTTTCGCTGATTGGTATTCTCAAGAAGTCCAAGTATATGAAAAATCCTATCAGTCAGCGCGGGAAAGCACGACCGCAGGTGTCTCATGGAAAGGGCAAACGAAAGAAGAAATAATAATGGTTAAGCAGAAAGTAAACAATCTTGCTGTGTGGAGGTCAATATGGACAGATTTAACTCTTTGGATGCTCTTGTAGCTGAAAGCAAAAAGAAGTTCCATATGCTAATTAAATTTGGATCGTTAGAAAACCTCGAGCGGTTCCAAAGCGGTTCATTATACATGAAGAATCTTCGCTTTTACAATGAATTGGAATGCGAGCCTGGTAACGGAAAGCCCGACAAATATGACGGGAAATGGAGAATGAATGGAGGGCAGTTCGTTCTCATAGACCCCAGCACATCTACGCTTGTCGCAAGTGGTACCGCCAGAGAAACCATATTTTCTTTTGGTTACGAAAAATATCCGGTATTTTGCCTTTTTTGTTGTGATGAACGTAATTGTGGAAACTATCAGGTTGATAAAGGTGCATGCGTTATTCCTGTTTCGTTCTCTGCCGAGCAAGTGCAGAAATTGAAAACGGCTCTCGGTACATATGCGTTAATAATCTTAGATACTGACGAATTTCTGACGCGAGTAGATAAAGCGTTTTGTCAAGAAAATATTAGCTATATGAAAAGCTGTGTTTCGTATAATCAAGGAAATTGTATTGAGCGCGTCAATTCAATTCTATCTAATCGAGACAATATTGCATTCAATAAAGACGCTGCGGATTTTTCTTATCAGCAGGAGTTTCGATTTTTAGTAACGAACCGTCCTGTTGAGGATCATTTATCTATATTCATTGGAGACTTGCATGATATAACAAAAATTGTGCCAACTGACGAACTCTTAAAGTACCGTATAGAACTGCGGCAGGATTTTACGCAAATAACCGAATAAAGATAATGGCGCCATTCTCTGAATCAAAACAGGAAATGGCGTCATTAAATTAGTTCTTCAATTATATATAAACTCTGTCACATCAAAGCTCTTCCACAAATGGTGTAATTGTGGTGTAGTAAGCGCCATTCGAGCGATGAAAACCGTTGATATAACGGGCTTTTTCGAGGCTTCTTAGGATATTGCCGTGGCAAATAAAAAGTATCCTCGTCATGGTGTTCTCCGTTTCGTTTCGATGCGCCTATTGTACCACAACGGAGAGAAAATGCGCACCACAAATTTTCGGTGTAGTGTGTCACTGCGGCGAAGGTCTGCTGCATTACGGCCCGATCACAGTGCCGTTCCTTTCTTCGGCACAAAAAATCCGGTCATATCGGCCCGTTCCAGTTCCAGCAGCTTCACTTTTCTTTCGATCCCTCCGGCGTACCCGGTCAGACTGCCGCTTGTGCCGACAACGCGGTGGCAGGGAATGATGATCGATATTTCGTTATGCCCGACGGCGCCGCCGACGGCCTGCGCAGACATCCGCGAAAGACCCGCCGTCCCGGTCAGCTGCCGCGCGATCTCGCCGTAGGTCGTGGTATGCCCGTAGGGGATCTGCAGAAGAACTGTCCATACGGCCTGGCGGAACGCCGAACCGATGGGGTGCAGCGGCGGCAGAAAGTCCGGTTCTTTGCCGGTAAAGTATACATCGAGCCAGCGCCTGGCCTCGGCAATGGCGTGCGTTTCCTGCTCGATGCGTTTTTCCGGCAGATCGCGGGCAAAGTACTTTTGACCGTCAAACCACAGGCCCCGCAGACCGATCTCGTCCGCCGCAAGCAGGATACCGCCCATCGGAGAGTCATAATGCCGGGTGAAAACCGCGGCCGTGTTATTTGCCATTGGTTTTTCCTCCGTTTTTTGTTTTCGGCTTATAGTCTTTCCTTTCCGGAATCGCGCCGCCGGGCGGATATAGGAAATCGAAAAATAGGACTGACACAGTAAAGCGACAGTCCTATTAATTTTTGCTGCATCTGCCGCACGGATCGCCTGCTCCGGCTCCGACAGGACAGCCTTTCGGAGATCAGTCCAGCTCGAAGGCGCCCGTATAGAGCTGGTAATAGGTGCCTTTCTGGGCGATCAAGTCATCGTGGGTGCCGCGCTCAATGATGCGGCCGTGGTCGAGGACCATGATGCAGTCGGAGTTGCGGACCGTGGACAGCCGATGGGCGATAACGAACACCGTGCGCTCCTTCATCAAAGCATCCATGCCGGCCTGCACCAGAGCTTCCGTATGGGTGTCGATGGAGGAAGTGGCCTCGTCCAGGATCATGACGGGGGGATCGGCCACGGCTGCGCGGGCGATGGCGATCAGCTGCCGCTGCCCCTGGGAAAGGCTGCCGCCGTTTGCCGTCAGCATGGTGTTGTAGCCGTCGGGCAGACGGGTTATAAAATCGTCCGCATTGGCGAGCCTGGCGGCCCGGATGCACTCCTCATCGGTGGCATCCAGTTTGCCGTAGCGAATGTTATCCATGACCGTGCCGGTGAACAGATTGGTCTCCTGGAGCACGATCCCGAGGGAATGCCGCAGATCGGGCTTGGCGATCTTGTTGACGTTGATGCCGTCGTAGCGGATCTTGCCGTCGGCAATGTCGTAAAACCGGTTGATGAGGTTTGTGATCGTGGTCTTGCCCGCGCCGGTAGCGCCCACAAAGGCGATCTTCTGCCCGGGGTGGGCATAGAGCGTCACGTCATGCAGCACGGTCTTGCCCGGCACATAGCCAAAGTCCACATCCTCCATGGTGATGTCGCCCTTCAGCTCTGTGTAGGTCACGGTGCCGTCCGTCCGATGGGGATATTTCCAGGCCCAGTGCCCGGTGTGTTCGGGGCATTCATGGATCGTTCCGTCCGGATCCACATGGGCGTTGACAAGCGTCACATAGCCTTCATCCTGCTCGGGCTCCTCATCCATCAGAGCGAAGATGCGCTCGGCGCCCGCCAGTGCCATGACGATGGCGTTGATCTGGTTGGAGATCTGGGAAATGGGCATATTAAAGCTGCGCGAGAGCACCATGAAGGCCATCAGATTGCCCAGCGTCAGCAGAGAGCTGCCGGACGAAACGCACAGCAGCCCGCCGACGACTGCCAGCACCGCATACTGCACATAGCCAAGATTGTTGTTGATGGGGCCGAGCATATTGGAAAATTTTCCGGCGCTGTAGGCATTGACCCGAAGCTCCTCGTTGAGCTTATCAAAATCTTCCTTGCATACCTCCTCGTGGTTGAAGATCTTGACGACCTTCTGACCGGATATCATCTCTTCGATATAACCGTTTACCGTGCCCAGAGCCCGCTGCTGGCCGATGAAAAAGCCTGCGGACTTGCCTGCCAGCACTTTGGTCACATAGATGATCAGCCCCACGGTGAAGAACATGACGAGCGTTAAAATCCAGGAGGTATCGATCAGATTCCACAGCACGACCACCAGCGTCACGGCGGAGGACACGCACTGCGGAATGGACTGGGAGATCATCTGCCGCAGCGTGTCAATGTCGCTGGTATAGCGCGACATGATGTCTCCGGCGGTGTGGCTGTCAAAGTAGCGCAGGGGGAGACGCTGCATCTTGGCGAAGAGGTCGTCCCGGATGGTCTTTTGAACGCCCTGGGTAACGCCGACCATCAGATAGTTGAAGAGGAAGGTGCCAAGAATACCGAAGCCGAAAATGCAGCCGAGCTTCACAAGATAGGCTTTCAGCGGGCCGAAATCCGTGGAGCCGTTTGCTACCATGGGCAGGATATAGTCATCGACCAGAGGGCCAAGGGCACGGCTGCCCTGTGCCTGCGCTACCGATGTGGCGATGATGCACAGAAAGACGAAAACCAGCAGCGGGATGTATTTTTTCATATAGCTGAGCAGCCGCAAAAGGGTTTTTCCGGGATTGGCTGCCTTGCGGCCGTCGCCGCGCATTCTGCCGGGACCTGCCATCAGTCCTCACTTCCTTTCTGCTGCGATTTATAGATGCCCCGATAGAATTCGGAGTTTTTCATCAGGGTCTCGTGGTCGCCGACGCAGGCGACGTGACCGTTTTCCATAACGATGATGATATCCGAATCCTGAATGGAGGATATCCGCTGCGCAATGATCAGCTTGGTCGTACCGGGGATCTCTTCTTTAAAGGCCTTGCGGATCATGGCGTCCGTGTGCGTATCCACGGCAGAGGTGGAATCGTCCAGGATCAGGATCTTCGGCTTTTTCAGCAGCGCGCGGGCGATGCACAGGCGCTGCTTCTGGCCGCCG